>Ga0180432_10001795_pt1 | contig 33208 bp, 25 predicted proteins | sample SS_ome_10_FD_132414 | JGI IMG/M metagenome (GOLD analysis project Ga0180432, IMG submission 132414) | Hypersaline lake sediment archaeal communities from the Salton Sea, California, USA - SS_1_MS_2 metaG | ecosystem: Environmental > Aquatic > Non-marine Saline and Alkaline > Hypersaline >...
GGATTATACTTTCACCGGTATTGGGATCGGTCGTGTCCATTTCCATTTTCATGCCGTACTCGGTAGATACCGTCACTGTTATTACGTTTCCCGCCACGGTCGTTTTATACATGAATGCCCGGACCTGCTCGACTCTCTCGAGGACGCCGGCCAGAACGACACCCTTGTTCGTTTCCACGAAAAAAATAGTCAGAACGAGAATACCTATCAATATCACTGCCGCTGCAGATAGCTTTGAAATTCGACTCTTCATAAGAGTCTCCAATAAAATAGGTTGTCTCGATGGTCCGGTTTGTGTTAACGACCTGCTGAAATTATTGGAGGTTTCCCGAGCGATTGTCTGCACATCGTCCGGCACCGCTTCGGCACCGATATTTTGCAGGATGTCTTCGATATTATCTCTCATGGTCCAAACTCCTATTTAAGCGAGAGACACTAATTTGTTTTTCAACGCCGCCAATGCTTTGGAGACGTGCGACCTCGCGCCGGCTTGCGAGCAATGCAGTTTTTCGGCAATCGCCGGGTAATCATGCTGCTGAAGGTATCGCATCACAATGGCTCTACCCTGCTTGTCGGGCAGCCGGCTTATCGCTTTTCTTACTTTTGCCGTCAACTCGATACGGCGGATATTCTCGCTGGGCTCCGGCTCGACGCCGATTCGGTCTCGGTTGAATTGGCCGTTCCGGCCGATTCGGGTTCGCCAGGCCCGGGAATTCGCCGTCAACGCAATCCGGTAGATATATGCGCCGGCATTTTTGCCGTCGAGCTTTTCCACGTGCCGCCACATGCCCAAGAGCGCGTATTGCGTCGCCTCGGCGAAAAGCTCCTTATCGCCCGTGAGTTTCCATAGGACCGAGGTGAGAAACGCCGAATACCTGGTCCTTACTCCTTCAAAGAGCGCCAGACGCTCAGAATGATCCATTTTCAACGCTCCAACATTTCACACAACCTGAACATGCTCAGTTCATATAATATTAACCCCCTACATCGTACGATGTGTAAAAAGAATCTGTCAAAAAGGAAGAAAAAGGAATGCGTTAGCCGGATGCTCGCTTGAAATGAACGTTCAGGTCTTTTATGCGGCCGAGGGACCGAATCCGGAGGTGCGAGTCGAACGGCGATTTTTCAACAGGATAATAATGCCGATGAGACCGGAGAACAAATATCCCCAGGGGGCGATCTTCAAAATGGCGTTCGTCTTAAAATGATAATGTTCGGCGATAGAGACCATGGGCATAAAAATGACATAGGCCAATGCCCAGGTGCCGCCGACCATCACGCCCAATCGGCGACCGAGCGTCGGACCCGTGGCGTGCCTCGATAAGGTGATCATCAATGCGTAGGCGGAAACGGTGCAAAAGCCGGCGCCGAACAATAACCATATCGCCGCCGAGTACTTGATCAGCACTAAGTAAGCCAACAAGAACGGAAGGGTGAGAAAAAGAGCCACGACGGTACAGGACAGTTCGCCCTTTTTGCGAGCGATATGAGCCCAGATAAACGAACCCGCCGCCCCTCCCAAACCGAACAACGTCGTGGAATAGCCCCCGAACGTCAATTTGAAGCCAAGCTCATTGAGCGCGGTCGGCAAGAGGATGGACAGAAGGGTCGTCGAGACGGCCGCGGGCATCGCCATCGTAAAGATGATCCAGAACGGAAGCGATAGATGATGGACGGGAGAGGATGGACGATTTAGCGCTCGCCCTTCATCACTCGTCCCTCGTTGCTCGTTGCTATGTTCGACCGCTAAACGCACTCTCAAAAGAATAACGATGGAGATACCCACCAGCGAAATCACAATAAGAGGGTATAGTCCCTGAAATCCGAAGCGGGAAACGAGCAGGGTCGAGACCGCCCCGCCGCTGGCGTATCCGAGAAAGCCGCCGGCCATAAACACGGCGGTGCTGACCGCCGGCGGAATACGCTTGAGCCGGTGAACGCCGCGCAACGCCTCCGGGTGGACCAACGCGATGCCAACCCCGCTGACGACCGCCAGCAGAAACATCGCCGGGAAGGCGCCCGATCCTCTGGGCAAAAGGTGTATCAGGCAAATGCTGGAAGCCAGGAGCAAGCCGATATGCAATAATAGCGGTCGGCGCTGACCCGAACGCACATGGCCCGTAAAGACCTGGACGCCGTTACAGGTGAGGTAGAGCGCGACGAGAACGAAGCTGCCCCTGGATAACGTCAAGGCAAACTCGCCGCGAATCGCCGGCAGAATCGCGGGAGGCATACCCGCAAACAAATCGACGACAAAGTGGGTCGCCGCCAGCGCCAGCAACTGCATCCAGTGGAATTTGACGATGTTTCTATTCAAGCGCCACCGGACTCACGCCTCGAACGTCTTACCCGTCAGACGCTCGTAGGCCTCGATGTATTTGTTGCTGGTCTTGGCCCGGATGCCTTCGGGCAGCTCGACGCCGGGGCCTGATTTGTCGAAGTTGATACTCTCCAGATAATTGCGGACGAACTGCTTGTCGAAGCTCTCCTGGTCTCGACCGGCTTCGTATTTGTCCGCCGGCCAAAACCGCGACGAGTCCGGCGTCAGAACCTCATCAATGAGGATGAATTGACCGCCAACGCGTGCCCATTCGAACTTCGTATCGGCCAGAACAATTCCCCGGGTCTCGGCGTACCGGCTGGCTTGGGTGAAAATTTCCATGCTCTTCTGACGGACGTACTCGGCCGCGTCCTGGCCGATGATCTCCGCACTCCGCTCGAAGCTGATATTCTCGTCGTGCATTCCCCGCTCGGCTTTCGTGGCCGGGGTGAAGATCAATTCCGGCAGCTTCTCGCATTGCTTCAGGCCCGACGGGAGCTTCTGCCCGCAAACCGTTCCCGCTTCTTTGTATTCTTTCCAGCCCGAGCCGGCTAAATATCCCCGCACGACGCACTCGATGGGTAGAACGTCGCCTTTCTTAACCAGCATACTCCGTCCGGCTAACTGATCGGCGTGGTCGCAGAACGGCTTCGGGAAGCTTGCGACATCGTCGCTGATCAGGTGATGCTCGACATCGTTGCTGAGAAAATCGAACCAGAACCGCGAAATCTTTGTCAGAACGATCCCCTTATACGGGATGCCGTTGGCCATGACGACGTCAAAAGCGCTGATTCGGTCGGTCGCCACGATGAGCAGCTTATCGCCCAGATCGTAGATATCGCGAACCTTGCCGCGACTGGGTTGTTGAGGTCCTATATTCGTTTCCAACACTGTTTCGGCGATCATTTCTTCCTTCATGATATTCTCCATTCCATAGGTCGTTCCCACATTTCTAATGCGCCGATTTTACGGGCGAAACACCCGAATTGCACGTTTTTTCTTTTTTGCTGTAGCAATATCTGGTCCGATCCAAATGCCCTGATGAAAATTTTTCTTCTTTAAGTGAATTTTTTGTTGAACTATTATGGGCATATGCCCATAATAGTAAGTATGAAAACTTACTTCGATTGTATTCCATGTTTTGTGCGTCAGGTGCTTGATTCGGTCCGAATGATAACGGACGATACGGATCTGCACGAGAAAATCCTTCGCGAGGCTTTACACATGGCCAGCGAGATGGATCTGAGCCAAAGCCCTCCGGCGATGGCTCAGCGAATCCATCGGTTCATCCGTGAAATCACCGGGGTTAGCGATCCGTATCTGGATGTGAAGAATCGTTTTAACACATTGGCTCTTGAAATGTATCCCGACCTGAGACAGCGAACGGATACCTCGACGGATCCTGTAGAGACCGCGGTTCGATTAGCCATTGCGGGTAATATCATCGACTTCGGTGTGAACTCGGCCGTTGAGCCGAGCCAGGTCGAACGAACCATTAAAGAGTCCCTGACGGATCCGCTGGATAAGGACAGCCTGGAGACGTTCAAGCACGCCATCGCACAGGCGGAGAAGATTCTTTATCTCGGCGACAACGCCGGTGAAATCGTTTTCGACCGTTTGCTGATCGAGCAATTGCCTTGCGAAAAGACAACCTTCGCCGTCAGAGGCGGGCCGATTCTAAATGATGTAGTTCGGGAAGATGCACGGGTCGCCGGGATTACGGACCTGGTCGAAGTGATCGATAACGGCTCGGATGCGCCCGGCACGATCTTGGAAAGTTGCTCGGAAGCATTCCGTCGTCGATTCGACGAATCGGATTTGATTATCGCCAAGGGGCAGGGCAATTATGAGACCTTGAGCGACGTTGACAAGAACATATTCTTTTTAGTGAGACCGAAGTGTGGCGTCCTGGCCCGGCATCTGGGCCGTGAAATCGGCAGTTTGGTGTTGTCAGGACCGAACCACAAGCGGTTTGCAGAAAGGAGCTGAGAGAATGCCCAGAGGAGATGGAACAGGTCCCGCCGGGATGGGACCGATGACAGGTAGAGCGGCCGGTTTATGTGCCGGCTATTCCGTACCGGGTTATATGAATCCTGTTGGCGGTCGCGGGTATTGGGGCCGGGGCGGCGGTCGCGGCTGGAGACACGGGTACTATGCAACGGGTCTGCCCGGCTGGGCCAGAGCGCCGATGGGCGCCCCGGCCTGGGATGGTCCTGTGACTCCGTACGCGCCTCAAGCCGGACCGGCAACTCCGACGGCTGAACAGGAACTGGACGGTCTGAAAAAGCAGGCGGAATATTTCCAGGAGACGCTCGGCCAAATCAACCGGCGCATCGAACAGCTTGAGGCCGAAGCTAATAAATGATGAATCACTTTGGGATTGTAGGGTGTGCAACTTGTTGCACACGCGGTTTTGACAAGGTTGTGACACAAAAATCCGCGTGGGCAAAAAACGACATTTGCCCACCCTACCAGTACCTCCTTGCCATTCCCGCGAAGGCGGGAATCCAGATACGAAAGGATGTTTATGAAAATTGCCATCACATCAACGGGCGAAACACTGGATAGCCAGGTGGACCCGCGTTTCGGAAGAGCGCAGTGTTTTATTATCGTCGAGACCGAAACGATGGATCACAGCGTGGTTGAAAATGCAAGTATCGCCGCGGCCGGCGGCGCCGGTATCAGCTCCGCCAAGGCTGTAGCCGACACCGGCGTCGAAGCGGTGCTGACCGGTAACTGCGGTCCGAACGCCCAGCGCACGCTGGATGCCGCCGGCATCACACTGTACACTGAAGTGACAGGGACCGTCGCCGACGCCGTGGCGTTGTTTAAAAACGGGAAACTCTCTGCCGCCGACGGCCCGAACGTCCAATCTCATTTTGGGATGGATAAGTAACATGCTGAACGACTTTGTTGTGGCTGTTGCCAGCGGCAAAGGCGGGACGGGTAAAACCACGGTGGCGGCGAATCTCGCCCGGACGGCCCGCGATGCGGGACAGAACGTTCAGTATCTCGATTGCGATGTCGAGGAACCGAACGGCCATATCTTCCTGAAGCCGCAGAATATGACCAGCCGGCAGGTGACGGTCGACGTGCCGCAGGTCGATGTAGAAAAATGTACGGCGTGCGGTCAGTGCGGACAAATCTGCCAGTACGGCGCGATCGTCTGCATTAAAGAGAACGTGCTGACGTTCGAGCCGCTTTGCCACTCGTGCGGCGGTTGCCTCCGCGTTTGTCCCGATGACGCGATCACGCCCAAACCGCTGGAGATCGGCGCGATCGAATGCGGCGAGGCGGGCGGCATCGATTTCGTAAGCGGCCGATTGAACGTCGGCCACGTACGCACCCCGACCCTGATAAAGGAAGTTAAGAAACACATACGCCCGGAGACTCTGGCCATCCTCGATGTTCCCCCGGGAACGTCCTGCCCGGTTGTCGAGGCGCTCAAAGAAACGGATTTCGTCCTGCTCGTCACTGAGCCGACGCCGTTCGGCCTGAATGATTTGAAATTAGCCGTAGCATTGGTGCGCGAATTGGATCTTCCTTTCGCCGTTGTGATTAACCGGGACGGCATCGGCGACGACGAAGTTGAGAAATACTGTGAGGCCGAGGCCGTTGAGATCGCTTTCCGACTGCCGGACGACCGGCGTATTGCCGAAGCCTATTCGTCCGGACAGATGATTGTGGAAGTATTAGACGATTACAAAAAGGAGTTTCTTGGCGTTTATAGTTATTTGGAACGCGCGAAGACAGACCGTCATGAAACGAGGCGATGACGAATTCACGAAAAGAATCATTTGGGATTTGAAATCTCGATGTGCAGCGTATAAAATGCGGCCATCACTCCGGTAAAACCCGAAAAAGAACGTGATCGTCGATTGAAATGGACACCTATTGACAATAAGGAGCACGTGTATTCGAAAACGATAAATCGCCCGGAGTCAGTTTCGACGCGATAAAAGGTATCCGAAACCCATAAAGATCGGAAAAGGCAACATCGAAATGAACGTTTCTCACATAGTCCAAAGAACATGATACGAGTCACCACTAATCTTAGGAGGCCTAACGATGCCGGACGTAGCCAAAAAGATAGACGGTAAGAAGTTTATGTGGGATAAAGGTCATTACTCGACCGAAGACGAAGCACGCCGGAAAATGACCCACTATGAGGAAGATGGCTTTGAGTCAACGTGTGTGGAGGAAAACGACACATACTTGGTTTACACACGGAGACTTGTCACTGAAATCGTACTCGAAGAAGGAGGTCAGACATTATGAAAGGATCCGTACTTATTGTTGGAGCCGGCCCGGCGGGGATGCGGGCAAGTGCCGAGCTTGCGAATCAGGGGTTCAAGGTGATTCTGGTCGAAGAAAAACCCACGATCGGCGGAAAGATGGCTCAGATCGACAAAATGTTTCCCTCGAATGAGTGCTCGACCTGTACCATACTGCCCAAGATGCTCGAGCTGACCAGCAATCCGAACGTGACCATCGTCTCATTTGCAGATGTGGAGAGCATCGAAGGCGAACCGGGGGATTTTAAGGTCAAAGTCACCAAGAAACCAAGATATGTCGATCCTGCCAAATGCACGGCCTGCACGGACTGCTTTCCCGTGTGCCCCGTGGGCGGGATCCCGATGGAATTCAACTTTGGACGGGGCGTTTCTAAAGCGATCTCCTTCTATTCCCCGTTTCCGCCGCGAAAGGCCTTGATACATCCTGAGAAATGTAAGTACATCACCGAGGGCAAATGTGGACACAAAGACGTCCCGCCCTGTGTCGAGGCCTGTAAGCCGGAAGCCATTGTCTTTGACCAGAAACCGCAGACGGTGGAATTTCATGTCGGCGCCGTCATCCTTGCCGCGGGAATGAAGGAAGATAAATCCGAACGGCTGGACGCCTACGGCTATCCTCAACTCCCCAACGTGCTCACCGGCCTCGAATATGAGCGATTGCTTTCCGGACTGGGGCCGACGAGCGGTGTTGTCAAGTGCGATGACGGGCGGGAACCCCGGTCTGTGTGCTGGTATGTATTGGATCAGCAGTCTCCCGTCGGTTTTATGACCGCGGCGGCTCAGTCTTTAGGAACGATCGAAAGAAATCCGAATGCCGCCGTGACCGTCCTGCATGGGAATCACGTTCCTCGAAGAGAAAGCTATGAGAATTTTTATCAGGACGCCCAAGAATCCAATATCCGTTTCATTCAAACAGACAACGCGGCTTCCGTTCAGGAGACAGACGGTCATCTTGAAATATCCTTCGGCGATGAAACGATGACAGCGGAGATGCTGGTCCTGGTTCCGCCCTTGAAGCCGACGGAAAGCGGAAGAAAGCTCGCAGAGAAAATAGGATTGGAGCTTGATGAATCCGGATTTGTCGGGGAAAAAGCAGAGGAGGTTCATCCGATTCAAAGCTCGAGAGAAGGTATTTTCATTTGCGGCAGCGTACGGGCATCCAAGGGCATCGACGACGCGATTGTTCAGGCGTGTGCGGCGGCGTCTCATGCCGCTTCGCTCCTTGCCCCCAAAAGAGGCGAAGACATCACGGCTGTGCCTCCGAAAGAGCTATTGCCTGTAGATCCTCAAGACGAACCGGCCATTCTCGTCGTGATATGTCAATGCGGCAAAAACATCGCCGGGCTTTTGGATATAGATGAGCTGGTGGACTATACACGGTCACTACCCAACGTCGAGCACGTCGAAGTAACTCCCTTCGGATGTGATGGTGTCAAGATCAAGGAGCTTTTGAAAACGAAAGATTTTAACCGGCTGGTACTGGGGGCGTGTTCTCCAAAAACCCACGAAGACCTTTTTTCGCTTCACGCGGAAACGAGCGGCCTGAACCGTTATCTCATGGAAATCGTCAACCTGCGCAATCAGTGCACGTGGGTCCATTCAAAGGATAAGACCAAAGCCCTGGAGAAAGCGAAAACGCTTATGAGAATGGGAGTCAAACGCGCCTCATTGCTCGAATCTCTGGATGCGATCCACGTCCCTGTCACTCCGGCGTGCCTGGTCATCGGGGGAGGCCCCGGTGGGATTGCCTGTGCACTGAAACTTGCCGAGGCCGATTTGCATGCCTATCTGGTCGAAGAAAAGGATCGTCTCGAAGACGTTGAAGACAACGATCATCCGTTCGTCAAGCAGCTTAACCATGAATTGGCCCGAAATGAAAAGATAACGGTCTTCACCAAATCGAAGATCGGAAGAGCGGAAGGTTTTGTCGGCAACTTCGAAGTAGAAATCGTAACGCCCGATGGGACGGAAAAGGTTCAGATCGGTTCCATCGTGGTCGCCACAAAAGCCCCATTCACCACAGATTCAGAGGTGGACAACTTCGAGAAGGATTTGCTTCTGCAAAGAGATGAGAACGGTTTCTTTGTTGGAATGCTGGGCATTTTGAACCTGCTCGACTGCAACACGGAAGGCGTCTTCAGGTGCGGCTCGGCGAGGGAGACGATGGGCGTTCCTGATGCCGTTGTCGATGGCGAAGCGGCAGCCTCTCGTGCGGCCGGGATTATTTCAAAGCAGGAGCTTGTCAAGTCGCCGGCGGTCTCGTTCGTAGTGGACGAATACTGTGACGGCTGTGCTTACTGTATCGATCCCTGTCCCTCCAATGCCATATCCCTTATTGAATATGTGACCGTCGATAGCGGTATCAAAAAGACGGTGGAGGTCAACGAAGCTGTATGCCGGGGATGCGGCGTTTGTATGGCCACATGTCCGAAGAAGGGCATTTTCATAAGGCATTTTAAGCCCGAATATTTTGAGGAAATGATCAAAGCTGTTGTGGAGGTTTGAAATGGTTGACGATTATGAACCTGTCATCATTGCTTTCTGCTGTAACTGGTGCTCGTATGCCTCTGCGGATTCGGCCGGCACGGCACGAATGCAATACCCCGCCAACGTGCACATCATCCGCGCCATGTGTACCGGGATGGTGCATCCGAATTTTATCATGGATGCTCTCACCAATGGGTATGCGGATGGCGTTCTTGTCTGTGGATGTCATATTGGCGATTGTCACTACCAGGATGGCAATAAAAGGGCGGAACAGAGAGCGGAGGCCATTCAGCTTATGCTTGAAGATTTTGGCCTGGAAGAAGAACGCTTCCGGCTCGAATGGATCTCTGCGTCTGAAGGCCCCAAGTTCGCAAAGGTTGCCAATGAAATGACAGGAACGCTGAAAGATCTGGGACCAAGCCCGTATAGGAGCGAATAGCGATCCATTCGTAAGCAGACGTGAGCGTGACCGACATCGTCCAAAATGAAGCCCATCACGTATGGAGCTTGATCGAGAGAACTCTATGAAAGAATTGGTTGTCATAAGCGGTAAAGGAGGAACGGGCAAGACAAGCATCGTTGCGTCGTTCGCGGCCCTTGCGAAGAATGCCGTGCTGGCCGATTGCGATGTGGACGCAGCGGACTTGCATCTCATTTTGAAGCCGGAGGTGAAACGCACCACCGACTTCAGCGGGGGCAAATTAGCTTCTATCCTGACGGACAAATGTATCGGTTGCGGTCGATGCGAGGACGTCTGCCAATTCGATGCGGCGATGTTTAACGGTCCCGGCAACGACGTTGTCGAAAAAACGTATACGATCGATTCCATCTCGTGCGAGGGCTGCGGCGTCTGCGCTCACTTTTGCCCGGTGAACGCGATCGAATTCAAAGAAGCCGTGAACGGCCAGTGGTTTTTGTCGGAGACACGGTTCGGGCCGATGGTTCACGCCCGGCTTGGAATCGCCCAGGAAAACAGCGGCAAGCTGGTCAGTCTCATACGAAAAGAGGCCAAACGCATCGCCACCGAGCAAAACAAAGAACTAATCGTTGTGGACGGCTCGCCGGGCATCGGGTGCCCGGTGATTGCCTCGATCACCGGGGCGGACCTGGTCTTGGTCGTCACCGAGCCGACCCTTTCGGGCCGGCACGATCTCAACCGGGTCGCCGAGCTCGCGAAACATTTCAATATCCCCACGGCGATCTGTATCAACAAATGTGATATTAATCCAAGTATCACAGAGGATATCAAAAACGAAGCGCGTTCGCGGAACCTGACCGTCGCCGGCGAGATCGCCTACGATCCGGCGGTGACAAAAGCCCAGATCGCCGCGCAGAGCGTCGTTGAATACTCGAACGGCCGCCTCAGGGGCCAGATCGTATCCCTATGGGAATCGGTCTTGGGAACACTGTAAGAAAAAGGAGAAAACATGGATAACGTGAAACATAGGATTTTGGTTTTGAGCGGCAAAGGGGGCGTCGGCAAAAGCAGCGTGGCCGTGAACCTGGCCGTCTGGCTGTCGATGCAGGGTAAACAGGTCGGACTGCTGGATATTGACATTCACGGGCCGAGCATCCCGAAACTATTGCATCTCGAACACATGAAGGTGCAGGCCGTCGGGGACCAGATCATGCCCGCCGCTTACAGCGATACGCTGAAGGTCATGAGCGTCGGTTTTCTGTTGCACAATGACGCGGACGCCCTGATATGGCGCGGCCCCATGAAACATAACGTCATCAAACAATTCGTCACAGACGTCTGCTGGGGTGATCTGGACTATCTTGTCACGGACTGCCCGCCCGGGACGGGGGATGAACCATTGTCCATCGCACAACTGCTCGGACAAATCGACGGGGCCGTGATTGTCACGACGCCCCAGCAGCTCGCTATCGTGGACGTGAAAAAGTGCATCACCTTCTGCAGGCAACTGAACCTTCCCGTGCTCGGCGTGATTGAGAATATGAGCGGTTTCGTCTGCCCCCACTGCAATCAGCCGATAGAGGTCTTCGCGGGCAATGGGGGACGGGAGATGGCCGACGATTTCGGCGTACCGTTTTTAGGTAAAATTCCGATAGATCCCGCCCTGGCGCATGCGTGTGATTTGGGCGCGCCGTTCGTCGATAGCCGCCGTCCGAATCCGACCGCCGAGGCGATGCGCTCGGCGTTCGAGCCGCTGCTTAAAGCCGGCCCTCCCCTTCAAGCCGATACCTCACAAAATGACAAGCAAGATCAAGAGAGTAAACAGGAGAATAAAAGTACAATGAGAATCGCCATTCCAATCACCAACGGAAAACTGTCGGCCCATTTCGGCCACTGTCAGGAATTCGCGTTAGTGGACGTCAACGAGCAAACCCGAGAGATTGCCGGCGTAGAAAAATTACAGCCGCCGGCCCACGAGCCGGGCGCGCTGCCCCGATGGCTCGGCGAGCAAAAGGCCGACGTTATTATCGCCGGGGGAATGGGCCAGCGCGCCCAGCAGCTTTTTACTCAGAACAAGATCAAAGTCGTCGTCGGCGCCCCTGAACAATCCGTTGAAGAGCTGGCATCCGCTTTTCTGGATAACACGCTCGAAACAGGGCAAAATATATGCGACCATTGATTCTCTGAGAAGAACAGGCGCGCCCTGTTGTGCCACAACACGATGAACGTCTTATGAAAACGGACATTTGCATTACAACGTTGGTTGAAAACATGACGTCCGATGCGGGATTGTCGGCCGAGCACGGCTTATCGTTCTGGATCGACTACGGCCACAAGCATATTCTCTTCGATACGGGGCAGACCGATCTTCTCATTCATAATGCTGCGGCACTCGGCATCGACTTAGCTCTGGCCGATGCCATCGTACTCAGTCACGGCCATTACGACCATACGGGCGGATTATCAACGGTACTCGGTATGGCTCCCGAAGCACGTATTTATTGTCATCCGGCCGCCATAGCGCCGAAGTTTAGTCAAAGCAGAGGTCCGGCACGTTTCATCGGCATGCCGGACTCGGCCAGGCAGGCGATTCGTCATCGGGAAATCGTCTGGACGGAATCGACGATGCAAGTGTTTGACGGCATGGGCATCACCGGGCAAGTGCCGCGTGTCAACGACTATGAAGATGTCGGCGGGCCGTTTTTCCTCGATGACGCTTGCCGGGAACCCGATCCCATGTTAGACGATCAGGCGTTGTTCATCGAATCAACGAAAGGGCTGATTGTCATATTGGGGTGCGCTCACGCAGGCGTCGTGAATACGCTGCAACGCATTTCAGACCTCTACCCGACGAAACCGTTGCACGCCGTCATGGGCGGGATGCACCTCATCAACGCCGACTCGACGCGAATTGAAAAAACCATCGCCGCACTTCGGGATTACGATCCGAAAAAAATAGGGCCGGCTCATTGCACGGGTGTCAACGCGGTCGAAGAAATGAGGCGTGCTTTTCCCAAGACGTATTTTGATTGTTCCGCGGGCAGGCAGATATGCATTTAAACAAGCAAAGGCTGAAAATCAGTGGCAGACAACATCGATGACATAGCTAAACAACTTCAGGACGCCATTTTTGCGGGCTACTCGCCACGGCTGAAAGAGGAGCTTTTCAACGCCGCGAATATCGGCAGGATAGAGAGCCCGGACAGCTACGTTCGCATCACGGGCGTCTGCGGAGATACGATCGAGATGTCTTTGAGTATGCAGGACGGAAGAATACGGGAGATTCAGTTTCTCACCGACGGCTGTGGATTTACCGTCGCGTGCGCCAGTTACGTGACGAGGACGTCCAAGGGAAAAAGCATCGAAGAGGCGCTCGCTATTAGGCCGGAGGATGTGGACCAATATTTCGAAGGTCTGCCGGAAGAAAACAAACATTGTGCGAAGCTGGCCGTAATGACCCTGTGTGCCCTCCTGGAGGAATATAGCAAAAACTGCGAGGCTAATGATGAATCATGAATGCGACTTCACGTGTAAGACAAAAATCGAGAGCCGTCAGGCAATCATAAATCGAAAATCGTAAATCTAAGATTACTGGCTATGCCGAGACCGAGACATTGCAGACGGGTGGCGCAGTTGCCACAGACGAATTATTACAAGCCGCGGGGAATTCCTCTGTCGGTTTTGGAGGAGGTCACCTTAACCGTCGATGAGTTCGAGGCGATCCGTCTGACCGATCTTGAAGGGCTCTACCAGGCCGATGCCGCAGAGAAAATGAGCGTTTCGCGCCAGACGCTCGGCAGAATCCTCGAATCCGCCCATAAAAAGATCGCCGATGCCCTGGTTAACGGAAAGGCACTGCTCATCAAGGGGGGTCCCGTAGAAATTATCCCCGGTCCCTCCGATACGGCCGGTCCTCGCCGTTGCGGCCCCGGGCTCAAACGAGGTCGAGGTCGATATGGACGGAGACGAGAGGAACGTTAATCGCTCCCGGAATTCTCTTTCATGGGAATCATACTCTCCGAGCTCACTTGGGTCCGGTCCCTCATTTTGACATGTGAAACGTAAACCTCGGCATCGTAGCTGATTCAAATGCGATTTCCATCCGGTTGTTATCATCGTTTCGGTCCGTCGTAATCGTAGTGGAAGTAGTCAATGTCCACATAGCCGGCGCTTTCCTTGTCGTTCCAACAGAAGAACCCCAGCCGGTCGCCGGTCCACTTGCCGAACTTTAGGGTAAAGACGGATCCGAAATTTTCAAACGTTTTTCCGTTGGTGCTAAATGCAAAACGGGCCTGATCGCCGTCATTGGCGGTTTGAATCCAAAGGGTGTCGGTTTCGATTTCAGGGCCCTGGGTAACGGTACCATTGGCGTTGAGGAACAGGTGTTTGACGCCTTTTGTATCGACGTGCACGCCCAGCAAATGGTAAACGCCGCCGAAACGGACGAATCCGGCCCGCTGGTTGCTGGACATTCCCGAAAGATCGAACCTGGCCGTGGCTTTGCCTGTGCCTGTCCCCATGATGCGTTGACTGATGGTATTACACGCCCCCCAGAATCCGCCCGATCCGACTGGCGCGGAGGCTTTTAAGCGTAGCCAGCCGGGCCGTTCCGTCAGCGACCAGTGACTATCACGCGGGTTGTGATTGAATTCCCACTGTGGACCGCGCTTCGGTGCATCGAACTCGTCGTCGGTTGGAGGAGCGGAGATCGGGAACCCGCTGATCGGCTTGGCGTGGTGCAGGACCGGTTCGCCGACCCCGTCGCCATCGACGTCCTTGCCGATCATCGGCCAGCCGTCGATCCACCCGACCGGCTGGAGCATCTGCGGGCGACCCTGGAACGGCGCGGAGATATTCTGGATCAACTGGTGCGTGTACCACCATTTGCCGTCCGGGGCGTTCATCAGCGCGCCTTGGGAGCAACTGCGAATCACACCATTGCCCCGCTCGTAAACGACTTTCAAATCGTACGGGCCGTAGATGCTGTCGGTCTTCGAACGCAAAACCATTTGCTTGCGGTCGCCTTTGTCCGCCGCGGGATCATCCGGCCGACGTGGATCGGGACGAAACCACTGGGCGAAAAAGATGTACCATCGCCCGTCGATGCGATAGATTTTGGCTGCTTCCGCGCCGATACCGGTATGAATGACCTTGCCGTCGTCGAGCAACTCCCGTCCGTCCCAGCTCATGCGGAAAAGTCGCATTTCGTTGCCTTTCTTTTGACCGGCGCGTCCGAAGTTGCAGACCAGATACGCTTGCTTGGCTTCGTCATCCCAATAGACGGCGGGATCGGTCCAGCGCGTCTTCTTGAGCATCAGGTGCGGCGGCGTCCACGGGCCGCGGATGTCGGGGGCGCTGCTCATATAGAGGCCGTTCGTCGTGTCGATCTGGTAGCAATACCAACGCCCATCGTGATAGGCCAGGTCGCCGGCCCAGACACCGTACCGATACCCGTCCATACGGTCCCAGTTGTATTTCGGATCCCAGGACAGCTTGTCCCACACGTGACCGATGGTCGTCCAGTTGACCATATCTTTCGATTCGAGTATGACCATACCCGGGGACATGTGCTGCTTGGACGAGATCATGTAATAGGTATCGCCGAGCTGCTCGACATCAACGTCCGGGTAATCGGCGTTGAGGATCGGATTTCTGTACGTGCCGTCGCCCTGATCGCCCCAGGAGCCTGTTGTCGCAGCGAAGGCTACTGTACAGCCAAACCCGGCGATCAAAAACGCGACTAAGCATAACTGACAATATCTCAAATTCAAACGCCGTCTTACTGTCATAATCCTACACTCCGTACTAATAATCATTTCGGCTCGATTGAGAATACTAATTCACTCGATACAATCGCTCCGCGATCATCCGTGACCGTGAGAAACCAAATGGTCGCGTCATTCGGCGGAGCGGGCGCGATAACTTCCCCGCCTTCAACGCGCGCCGGCACCGTTTCCCAGTCAAGCTTATTGATTGGGACCGTTCCCATCGTGTAATGCAGGTTCGCGGAAGTAAGGGCGGTTTTACTCTGAACCTTGGCGTGAACCGGGCTATCGGAAATCTTCGGACAGATAAGTGCCGGAAGCGGGACACCCTTGTTTACATACTGATCCACGAAAAGTCCGATCTCTTTCGGCGCCCAGCCTTGCTCATGCCCGTGCGGCATATTTACCGTAATGCGAAAATTACGTTCGCTTTTTACACGTCCGTAAGTTTTGGCATAGCTATCGAGCGGATACGCGAAATCATTCGTACCGTTCACGAAGAACACCGGCATCGCCGCCGATCCGATGTACATAGAAGGATCCCACAGCCGGACCCATTTATCCTTTTGCTCCGGCGTCATTTTCTCGAAACGACCCAGCCAGACGCTATTATCGTGAAGGAATCCGCAGCCATAGACAGGTACCGCCGCTTTGAAACGAGAATCGAGTCCCGCGACGATGCACGTCAGGTATCCGCCCCAACTGATCCCGGTCACCGCCGTGCGAGCAGCCGCCACCTCGTCGAAGCTTCGAATGAGGGAATGGGCCAGGATAACGTTCGCCACGGCATGATACGTCCATTGATTTTCGGGGGATTCGTCAATAGCGCCGAATTTCTCGTTGTCGCTCTGATTGGGACCGCCATCGGCGAGTCGCTCACGCCCGGGACCGCAGCCGGCAAGGTCCATCGCGATAGCCGCGTAGCCGCGCCGAGCCCAGAGTTCCGCCCATTGCTCGAAGGCCGTGCCGCCGCCGCCATGCACCAGCACGACGGCTGGAAACGTTTCGCCCTTTTTCTCAACATTTAGCGTCGCGGGACTGGCATAATAAGCAAAGACGCGCGTCGGTTTATCTCTGTAAAGTCCCCCCGCGTAATAGAGCGACCAGACCGGGCTTTCTCGATCCGCCCAGTCGACAGCCGGAGGCTCGCTCAACGCGGTCAGATCCCACGGCGTCGTGGCGGGTAGAGATTTCGCCGGGCGGATGATATTGCTCTCCGCCAACAAGCCTTTACAACCCGGTAGGATTGACAGGAATATCAAGGTACACAGGAACGTAATCGCTCGTCTCTTTCGTAAGATCACATCCATACTCCTTAAAGCGTTTTCGAACTATTTCTATTGAAGAACGTTGTATTTGCGACAGATTGCCAGGGTTTTATCGATGGGCAGCGCCTCGCAAGAGTGATTATCTCTGCCGACGACAGACGTCGCCTTGAAAAGCGAGTTGTACACGGCCTCTTCCGTCGCTTCCACGACGGCCCGGAAGAGCACGCTCATTTCACTATTTGTCAATAAATCGCCGGATTCAATTCGCCGTTTCGCGGTTGAGAAGGCGATCACATAATCACCGCTGGAATTGCTCATGACCGATCCGGTCCGAGCCAGGCCAAGTATCGCCCGTTTAGCCAGCCGCTTGAGGTTCCGGGATAAGATCGGCGCGTCGGTGGCGACGACGATCATACAGGAGCCGCTTTCGTTGTTGTTTGCCTCCGCGGCTAATTCCCTGCCCACGGGAGCGCCGTTGATGGTTAGGATTCCGCCGAAATTCGTCTGAACCAATACACCGACGGTGAAGCCGCCCTGTGATTTAGATAATTGCCTCGAAGAGGTCCCGATTCCTCCTTTGAAACCGAAACACCGCGTCCCGGTTCCCGCCCCCACCGAGCCTTCCGGGACCGGCCCGCCGGCCGCTTTTTCTATCGCTTCACGAACATGATGCTGGCGCACCGGTCGGCTTCGGATGTCATTCATCCAGCCGTCATTGGTCTCGCCGACGACGGGATTGATCGACCGCACGTCCTCATTGCCGGGCAGACTCAGCATGTATTCGATGACACCATCGGCGACGATCCCCACATTCAGCGTGTTGGTTAACAAAATAGGCGTTTCGATATTGCCCAGTTCCTCCACCTGTGTATAGCCCATCAGCTTACCGAAACCGTTGCCGATGTAAACGGCCGCCGGGACTTTGTCGGCGAAAAGATTCCCAGCGTGCGGGAGGATCGCCGTTAACCCGGTTCGGATATCCGTCCCTTCGATAAGCGTCACATGGCCGACCTTAACACCATCCACATCGGTAATGGCGTTGAGCTTGCCCGGCGACAAAATACCCGGAGCGATCCCAGCTTCTCTGGCTCTCGGCCTGATGCTTTCCTTCACTTCGGCACTGCACACCGTCAGTAAAAAAATACACAAACATCCTTTGAGCTTACGACGCATTCTCTATCTCCCCTGAAGTTCACCGGATCAAGGTTTTGACGGGCGATACTGTAGTCCAAGCTCGTTTAATAGGAAAGCATGATAGTGAACGCTTGAATTAACCCTTTCACTCAGTGGCGTCCCCAGGCCGTGACCGGTTTTGGAACTGGTCCGCAGCAGAATGGGCCGGTCCGAAGACGTCGCTTCCTGGAGAAGAGCCGTCATCTTGCGAGAATGCATCGGATCGACGCGCGGGTCATTCGCGCCGGTGAGGAACAGTATCGATGGATAGGCTGTACCCTCTTCGACGTGATGGTAGGGCGAATAGGCGTGGAGGGCGCGAAACTGGTCCAGGTCTTTGACGGTGCCAAACTCGGGGATATTGAACTGCCCGTTGGGCGCGAGCTCCACTCGGAGCATGTCGTAAATCCCAACAAAGGAAACAACAGCCCGGCATAATTCCGGATGCTGTGTGATCATGGCGCCCATGAGCAATCCGCCGTTGCTGCCGCCCATGATCGCTAATCTTTCGGGCGTCGTATAGCCGGAATCAATCATGTGGTGCATGACGGCGGCAAAATCGTCGAATACATTCTGCTTTTTCGTGAGCATACCGTTCTTGTGCCATTGCTCGCCGAATTCGCCGCCGCCCCGGAGGTTGGCTTGTGCATAGACGCCCCCCCGGTCGATCCACACGCGGCGCAGCGCGCTGAAACCGGGTTCGACGTTGATGCCGTAACCGCCGTAGCCGGTCAATAGCACAGGATTCGAGCCATCCAGCGTAATTCCTTTGCGCCGAACGATATTGACGGGTACGCGCGTCCCGTCTTTCGATGTAGCATACTCCCGCACGACTTCGCAGTCCGAAAAATCAACCGGAGATTGGGTGACAAGCGTCGTCTTCTTCGTGCTCCCTTTTTCCTTCTCGAACACATACCAGGCCGGCGGCTCAAGATAAGACGAATTCTGATACAGGATATCATCTCCCCCGGCGGCGATAATTTGCCCCACGTTGGAAACGGGTAAAATATCGGGTCCTTTTTGTTGATTGCCGTTATAGTCAAAAACACGGACTTCCGACGGACCGCCAAGCTGATAGGTCACGTACAGACACGAGGGCGTCGCCACCATGGGCGGATGACCGAAGAATGTCGAAACGATCGTATCCTTGCCCTCAGGGATAATGACTCGGGCGTTCTCAAGAGAATAATTTCCGGGAGTTAATTTTATGATTTTACCCCGAGGCGCGCCGGCGCGGGAAATAAGAAACAAGGCAGCCTCCGGTCCAAAGGTGGCTTGAACGATCTGGTCGTCATAATCTGAAATTTGTTTCCACTGCCCGTCGGGCATGCGAATATAGTGGGCGAAACGACCGCTGTCGCCGTATTGAGTGGTTACAAGAACGAGGTCGGATTGCCTGTCCGCTTCAAGGTTGATCTCAACGATGCGGGGGAAGTCTTTTCCGATTTCGTAACGATCTTCATCGGGCGAGGTTCCCAGTTGATGGAACCAAACCTGTTGGTAGAAATCCACATCTTCAGTGGGTCGCTCGCCCTCACGGGGGTACCGGGTGTAGTAGAAACCCGATCCGTCCGGCGTCCAGGCCACGTCGCCTCCCGCCGTACCGCCATTGACGCGGACAATCACTTCTCCGACCTCTTTGCCGCTCTCGGACTCATAGACGTGTACGTCCCCGCTTTCCGAGCCGCCGGCCGAAAGTGAAACAGCGACCAAACGTCCATCGTTGGAGGGGACGTACCAATCGATGGCGGTTGAACCGCTGGAATCCATTTTCATCGGATCGACGATAACACGCTCGGAGTGCGGCTCCCGTATAGAGGGCATCACAACCAGAAACGGCTGCTCCAAAGGCGGCTGCCGCTTGATCGCGAAGAGTCTCCCTTCGCGCCGACACAATGAAGAATAACTCACAGATTCCGCCGTCATGATCTCCGTGATCCGTTCTCGAAGCTCTTCCACGTGCGGCAAACGGTCCAACACCTGACGGGCATAAACATTTTGTTCGTCACTCCATCCCTGCACATGCTCGTCGTCCCAGTCTTCGAGCCATTGATACGGATCAGTTACCTCCACGCTGTGGTAAACGTTAACAACAGGAATCCGGGGCGTTTGAGGCGGTTGAATCGCAGCACAGCCGCCCAGCACAAGGAGTAAAATAAATAAAAGTCTTAACTGCCGCATCGTTAAATCCTTTCACTTGGGGTAGTCAGAAGACAATCATGTTCCCTTTATTTATTGGCCAAACATAACACGTCTCCATTGACCAGTGAAACATAAAGTCGCCCGTATGCCGTAGCCAGACTATCCCAGACCGGCGGGGCCGGTAGCTTGCGTTCGGCCAGCTTCTGTCCGTCACGGGCGGAAAAGGCCGCCAGAAGGCCTCCTTTACGGCCCTCCCACGCGCCATGGGGGTCGTCCGGATCGACGATATCCGGCGAGCCGGCGACAAAGATCGTATCCGCCGCACGGAGCATCGCCGTCACGCGGATACCGAGGCGATTCTCCCATAGCGGTTGTGGTCCCTGGCGACGGAGCTTCGCCGCGGAAAGACCGTCTTGCGGCTTTAACGGCAGGCATCTGAGCCGATAGGGATTCGATCCGGGCTTGAAAACCGTTTCCCGGCTGCGGGACGGAAAGAGTTCCATGCCATAGACGACGTCCTTGCCGAGAACCATCAAGCCTGAGGATTGGGTCTGGCCGGTCTTCCAGAACGTCCGGTTGAACCAGGTCGGATCGAGATAGCCGCCCGTGGTATATAGATGCCGCCCGCCCCGCGCACCCGAAGAGAATATTTGCATCTGTCGGATAAACACATTGGCGCCGTCTGTGGCCGGGATGTCGTTCAACAATCCGGACATGGTGTGACCCTCGGTCTCAGCCGGCATCTTTCCCGTATCGGGATCGAGGCTATAGATTGTCTTATTAAATAGTTCCTCGCCCGTCATCGGATCGAGAGCATATACATGGATGCCGCCATCCAGGTGCGAGGCGCGCCCGGCCGCGAACCAACACTGCCGATCGTGCACGAGGACACTACCGGGAACGGGCCAGGGCGATTCCAATTGCTCGAATGCCGTTACGAGGCGATGATCCGGCGCCGCGTCGAAGCGCCATACGAGTTCTCCGTCGGCGGCGCGGAGGCAGTAAACCCGCCCGTCGGCCGAGCCGAAGATCGCAAGCCCATTGTACACCGTGGGCGGCGAGTCCACCCGGGCGCCTGTTGTGTACTCCCAGAGATTGGTGCCGTCGTCGGCGTTTATCGCGTAAACGGTATGGGCATCCACACCGGCAACAAGCACTTTGCCTGCGGCCACCACAAGAGCGCTCGGCCGGGCACCGATATCAGATCGCCAGAACTCATTCAGATCTGTACTCACACTCGATTCCGTCGTGCCGCTTCGACGGGAATCGCCCCGATAGGTAGGCCACTCGTTATGATTTGAGATCTGAGATTTGAGATCTGAGATCGTTGCGGTGGCATGGCCTCTGACCAATTTCTCTGTCTTAAATCCTCTGTCCTCTGTCTTTTGCCGAGCAGGCGCCAGGGCGTTGAAGCCGGTGATCTTGGCGGTGATGTAGCACTCGCACGGGTGGGGCGTGACGTAGAGCAGGCCGTTGCAGGGCAGGTATCCGAGCAGGCAGCCGCTGCGCACCCAATGGTTTTGATAATTGTCTCCGCTCGATAAATCCACAAATTCCACGCCGCGCCGGCACGACATAAGGAAGCGCTCGGTGCTCTTATTGCGGTAGCACCGATGATGGTGCCCGACGTTGAATATCTCTTTCGTCGAAAGCTCTCTGATTAGCTTTCCGGTGCGCAGCTCGAGCGCCTGGATACGGTAATCGACGATGCTCGAATCCTTCGCTTTATAGCCTTTGCCCCATACGGAACCGAATTCGGTCTCCGCATTCACGTGGGTCCAGACGACGTCGTCCGCGACGAACACGTCCGGCGGCGTGCAATGGCCCCAGCCGCCGTAACTGCGCTTCCACATTTCCCGGCCGTCTTCGGCGTCGAAGGCGTAGAGCGTGCCCGGCATGGTATGATACGTATGATGTGTGTTCGGCTCCGGCTGAGCCAGTAAGATGACGCCGTCGTGATAGACCATGACCGTCAGGAGGTATTCGAACATCCCCGAAAAGCCCATCCGCCGCACAGCAGTCTCCGGAAGTGCAGGGCGATTGATTTTCCAGAGTCTTTCGCCGGAGGTCGCGCTCAGGCACTCAATCGCGCCGGACGTCAGCAAGAAGACCTTGCCGTCGCCGGCCGCCAATTCGAGCCGGCCGGACGGGTCCTGGGTCTGGCCGACCCGGATACCTGTCAACGGGCCTTGTTTCCAGAGCATGTGGCCGGTCCCGGGATTCACGGCGCAAACCTGCTTGCCGGGCACGACGGGAGGAGCCTGGTCTTTTCGTATCATTGTGTTGGCGGGTCTTTCGGACGGATTGATCGAAACGATAAGCCGCCCGTCGGAATAGAGGATTTCGTCCGCGTTGACGGTGTCGGTATAGACGTGTTTCACTTTGCCGGTAGCCGCATCCAGCGCCGTCACCGGGGCCGCGGGCCCGAGGGTGACATATACGGTGTTATCTATGGCGACCAAGCGCTTACCGACATGCGTCGGCATGGTAAACCGCCCCACGCTGGCAACACCCTGACCCGAGTTGGGCGTACCGCTAAATTCCACCGAGCCCCATTGGGGTATGGGACACTTCCACAACAAAACGCCGCTAAAGGCATCCCGCGCTACGACGTTCCACTTACTCGGCACGGTTCCGTCCACGCACGTAAGCGTCTCATCGCAAATACAGAACAAACGCCCGCCGGCCGAGACCATTGCACTGACGCTCGGCGTCCAGCCGTGGCTTCGCGCCCACAACGGCCCGGCGGTCCACTGCAAATGCTGAGGCGGACCGACGGCCCGATCGCTCGCCACCGGATTGCCGCCGGCATCGTGCAGATGATGCGTCCATTCATCCAGCGTGTCCGGCCGCGGCTTGATGGTCTTGGCCCATGTCTCGCCCCTCTTCATGTAAACCACGCCGTCAGGACACAACACCCGCATGACCTCATTCATCGGCACGTCGCCGATATCCTCGGCCACGACGAGGTTTACAAGATTGTCCGCATACGGCAGCCGCCGACCGTCGAGACAATCAACCGACACCGTCCCGTAAAGGCCGAGTGACTTGATATGGGCGCGCGCCTCTTCCACCTGACCGGGATCCGTGTCAAGGCCGTGAACCAGATAACGGTCGTCGGCGCGCAATGCCGCCGTCAGCGTCCCACCGCCGCACCCGAGGTGGACGACGAGGCCGCCTCTGACGCCGCACGTATCCAGAATCTGTCGGGCTCGTGTCGCGGGCATCCTGCCCGCGATTCGAGGGCGTCCCGCCCTCGACACATGAGCCGTCAATAAGATACACAATACCCACAGAGCAATATAAGACTGTTTTTTCATGATTTCTTATCTCCTTGTTTCATCCATATCTATTCCGCTAAACATAGCACGGCGCCGTCCTCGGTCGAAATGTAGAGTCGTCCATACGCCGCCGCCATGCCATCGAACATCGGGGACGCATCGAGCGGGCACTGTGCCAATTCGGAACCATCCTTAGCCGAGACCGCCATAACCACAGTCCCGGCGTCTTTTTCATTATCGAGGGACCAAACGCCCGTCTCGGCGCGCGGGCCGGCTGTGAATAATACGTCCCCCGCCTTGAGCATCGCCCGGACTCGGATTTTCAATCGTTTCTCCCACTGCGGTTTTTGCCGGCCCCGGTTTACAGCAAACAGCCGGTACATGCCATCCTGTAGCTGGTTCGACCAATGGATTTGTTTACGGCCGTAACCGTAGAGGGTTGATTCGTCGAAGACGAGCAACCGGCCATAAATCAAATTCCTGTCGCGCCCGCTACAGCCGGTCGAGACGGAAAGCTTCGTGCCGAAGATCCAATAGGCACGGTGGGGCCACGAACCGTCCAGGAAATCGGTCAACGTAAACAAGTGCGGTTTCCCGTCCTTGAGCGCGACACCTTTTTCGTCAAACACCGTGTCGCGAAGATAAATACAGTCGTTGTCTGAACTGAGAATATCCGCCCGGGCGCCGGGCATGAAGGCCGGGGCGGTGTGCGGAGGTTGTTTTCCCGTCTCGGGATCGGGGCTGTAGATCGGCGTGCTTGAGAGAATCCTACCGGTCTCGAAATCCAGTCGATACAGTGCGATCCCGCCGTCCAGGTATGAGGATCGACCCGCCGTAGCGTACACAACGCCGTCGCGGATCAGCACGCTCCCAATGACCGGCGACGGGGATTCGAGCTGGCCGCAGGCCGCGATCCACCGCACATCTCCAGCGATTCGCAAACGCCAACTTAGCTGGCCATCCGATGCTCGGACGCAATATACATATCCATCCCGGCAGCCGAAAATCACTCGATTCTTATACAGAGTCGGGGCCGAATCGATTCGCGCCCCGGCTGTGAATTGCCAACCGATCCGACCGGAATCGGCGTCTATCGCCGTGATGCTATGCTCGTCCACAGAAGCGACGATGACCTTGCCCTCTGAAATAACAGGGGCTGTAATCTTACGTCCAACGTTCACCTGCCACTTTTGGCGCAGGTTGGCGGGCACCGCCATTCTGGTACTTCCACTCCGCTGTGTATCGCAACGGTACGCAGGCCACTGTCTCGCCCCTCGTCTCCTTTCCCTCGTTTCTCGTATTCTATTGTAGGCGGGCCCCTTCTCCAATCTTTCCGTTTTCGGTTTTCGGTTTTCCGTCTTCCGTTCTGCTGTAAGGGCGTTGAAGCCGATCAGCTTGGCCGCCATATAGCACCCACAGGCGTGGGGCGGGGCGTAGAGTAGCCCATTGGACGGCATGACGCCGTACTTGCAGACGCCGCGCGCCCAGCTATTCCACAGGACCTCGCCCGATTTAAGATCGATAAACTCGGTCCCCCGCCTGCCGCCGAGGATGTAGCGGTCGGTCGCCTTATTGCTGTAGCATCGATGATGGTGCCCCGGATTCTCGGGCTCGATGTGCATGCGCATTTCACCGGTGGCCGGATCGCGCTGCGTTGCGAAATACGGACCCCACGACGGTCCCCTTTTTGTCGGAAACGGCTTGAAACCGCCGATCCAAAGCGCCCCGCCGGCGACGAATACGTCCCGAACCTGAGTTAAGGACGAAGGTTGGGTCCAGCGGATTTGGCCGGTCTGCGCCGATAGGGCGGTGACGGTCTTTCCGTTGGCACAATAGATCATTCCATCACACACCGAGCGCAAAGGGCCGGAGGATGCGGACCACTGTTCTTGTCCGCTTTCCAGGTCGAGGCTGACGATGCCTCCTCCGTTCTGGTAGAACACGCGATCCCCTTCGGCGCACAGACTATTCGTCCTTAGACCGGAAGCGTCCGCGCCGTCTTTTTTCCAGAGCAAACGTCCCGTCTCGGCATCGAGAGCGAGAATCGTCTTGGCGGTCCTTGTTTCGGTTGAACGAAGCTGCTTGACCAGCGACTCGGCGGATTCTCGCTTATAAACAGGACTGTCGTCTTGCCTGACAAGCAGCGCCCATTTAGCCAGTTCGTCGGTTCGTTTTTGGGTAATATCTCGAACGACCAGAAGCAACGTCCCCTCATGGAGGATGATTTCATCCGTACCCAGGGTATTCTCGTAAACCTTCAAGACCTCTCCCGTCACGGCGTCCACAGCCGTCAGCGGCGCATGCAGACCGAGAGTGGCATAGACGCGATTGTCAACGGCCACGAGTCTTCGCTGAAGTTGCTGAGGTGCCTGACCCCAATTGACGATGTGGGGAAACCACATGTCGATGCGTTTTTTCCAGAGCAACGTGCCGTTAAAAGCGTCGCGGGCGACAAGCTGCCATTTGGGCGTCTGTCGGACGGACGCAACGGAAGCCTCGTCCGCGATATAAAAAATCCGTCCGACCGTCGAGACCAGCGCGTAGAGGCTCGGAATGTGCTCGTGGCTGCGCGTATAAGGCGGTGAGGCGGTCCACTGGAGGTGCCGCGGCGGGCCGGTCAAATCATCATGAGCGACCGGATTTCCACTGGCGTCATGAAGGTAATGGGTCCACGCGTCAACGTTTACGGGCCACGGCTTGACGGTCTTTCGCCAATGACCGTTTTGCCTGGCATATAATGTCCCGCCCGGCGCCAGCACGCGAAGCACTTCGGCCCTTGAAACGTCGCCGAGATCTTCGGCCACGACAAGATTCACAAGATTATCGACGTACGGCAGTTCCATGCCCTCGAAGACATCGACCGACACCGGACCATAAAGGCCGCGCGACCTGATATATTCCCGCGCGCTCTCGATATTCTCGGCCTTCGTATCCAGACCGTGAACGAAGCGATTGACCTCCGTGAATAACTCGGCCGTGAGCTTCCCATCGCCGCAGCCAATGTGAACAATCAGACCTCCGTTGAAATCCGTCGCTTTCAGAATCTGTTCGGCAAGCGGTTGAGTGATTGCCGTTGAGTTCATACATAAGACAAACAGGACGATATAGAGCCAACATCTTCTTCTCATGAGTTCTTCCCCTTATTTGGATGCTACCGATGTGCCTGTCAGACATAAAACGCGGCTATCTTCGGTCGCCATATAGAGCCGACCATAAGCCGCCGCCATGCCGTCAAAAACCGGGCTGCTGTCAAGTTTGTATCGGGCCAACGCTTTGCCATCCGAAGCGGAGGCGACATAGAGTACACTTTCCTTATAGTCGGTAAACACCGACGCCGGCGCGCCCGTTGCAAAGATATCAGGTGGGCCGGCCATGAACAACGTATCCTCAGCCAGAACCATCGCCCGGGCGAGAACGGGTAATTTCTGAGTCCAGCGATATTTTTTAGCCTGTGCGGCGGCACGGCGCTGGTTTGCTTTCGGCGGATCGGATTCGCGATCTGTCGCGAAGGCCCGGTAATACGTGAAACGCCGCTGGGCGTCACGATCCGGCTTGTAATGGAAGACGGTCGCCCCGTCGATACCCACGTGGGCGCCGTGTTGAATGTACTGGTTGCGACCGAATCCATAGACGGATCGATCGTCGAGAACGAGCAAACGACCCGCGGGGGCCTGGCTGCCGGCCCGGGGCCAACCGCCATAGCTGGTGGTCATCGCCGTGCCCACGAGCCAGTAGGTCCGGTGCCACCACGTGCCGTCCAGGAAGCCGGCGGCGCTGAACAAATGCGGAACATCCGAGGACATTCGTTCGCCTTCAAGGTTGAATCTTACATGCCGGATATAGACCGACCCGCCGTCGCACGAAACGACGTCCGGGAGCAAGCCCGGCATATTCGTTCCGCGAACAACGCCCTTCCGCTGGTATCCCGTCTCAGGATCGCGGTCGTCGATGAGTGTTTCCGAGAGGATCCAGCCGGTCTTGGCATCGATACGGCACAAGCGAATCCCTCCGTCCAGATAAGACGACCTGCCCGCGGCGCAGTAAACGACGCCCTCGCACACCACAACGCTACCCGAAACGGGCCACAAGGATTCGAGCTGACCGTAGGCGACGATCCGTCGATCATCCGGCGCCGCTCGTGACCGCCAGACCAGCTCGCCGTCGGAAGCTCGCAAACAATAGACCCAACCGTCGGCGCAGCCGAAGAAAACCTGTCCCCGCCAAACGGTGGGCGGAGAGTCCACCCGGCCGCCGGCGATGAATCGCCAGATCGATTCGCCCGTATCGGCGTCCAACGCCTGAACCGTGTGCGCGTCGATCTTCGAGACGAACACCTTACCTTCGGCGACGACAACGCTGCTGAGCCGCCCGTCCAACGTCGTATCCCAGGCTGGCTTCAACGCTGAAGAGACGGGCGCCGCCGTGCTCCCGTTGCGAGCCATATCGTGTCTGTACGTCGGCCAACCATCATTATTCGAAATTTGAAATCTGAAATTTGAGATTTTTCCATAGGCCGGCCCTTCCTCCAACCTCTCTGCCTTCTGTCTTGGGCCTTCCGTCTTCTGCCTTTTCGAGGTCAGGCAATTAAAGCCGTTGAGCTTTGAGGTAATAAAACAGGCGCATGAATGCGGCGGAACATAAAGCAGCCCGTTAGCGGGCATAATCCCGTATTGACATGTGCCTCGCGTCCAATGATGCGGAACGGCTTTGCCCGTGGCGACATCGATAAATTCCACACCCGACCGGCCAAGCAGGAGAAAGCGATCGGTGGCTTTGTTCCGGTAACAGCGATGGTGACCCATTCCCGCCGCGAAAAAGGCCTGATCTTTCGGACGGGTGCGCATGATTTCGCCCGTTTTCGGATCTCTGCCTTCCGTGATGCCGGGATCTTTGGCACGCACGAGATCCCCGGTCCATACAAGGCCGCCGGCGACAAGAACATCGACCGGCGCATTATAGCACTCACGCGACGGACAACTCCACAATTGCTCACCGTTTTCGACGGAGAACGCAATCAACTCGCCTACCGGTGACTGGCCGCCGGCGCTGCTGACGATCCACTCGACTTGCTCGGAGGAATTATCCCCCAATGTTTTATTTTCCTCCGCGGCGCGGTCTCCCGAGAGGACGACGTCGCCGTACACGACAAGTGTTGGTGCCGACCAGGTCGGCCGGTTCCGGCTGGTCGGTCGGTCGGCCCGCCAGAGGTCTTGGCCGGAGTGAGCAGCCAGACAGACAATCTCGTTGGCGTTTTGGAAGAACACGCGCCCCTTGCCGGCGGCCAACGTCGTGGGCATCACCTCATCGGATTGGGTCCAGAGCATCCGCCCGGTCTCGGCACGGATCGCCATGATCGTCTTCACTGGTTGCGTCTCCCGGTAGCCGGGACGCTGCGAGCGCACTTCGACGAAGCCCGGGCACCGTGCTGAACGCGGTCCTGCAGTGGGCATTTGATCCCTCGGCGTTTGCCCCGCGACCACGAACAGAGTCCCCTGATCGTGGATGATTTCCAAGGCGCCCTTTGTCTGTTCGTACGTTTGGATCGTCCGACCCGTCGCCGCATCGAGCGCGTTGACCGGCCCGTCGATGTCCATCGTGACATAGACTCGATCATCCACCGCCACGAGCCTCCGGGACAGATCGCTCGGACCGCTTCGGAAGCCTCGCAAATGCCATTGCCATTCCGGGATCGCGCGTTTCCAGAGAACGACGCCGCTAAACGCATCGCGCGCCGCGAGAAACCATCGCGGCTGTAACACGACCGCGGCAATCGGTCCCTCGTCCACAATGTAGAAAATGCGTCCGCCGGACGAAACGAGCGCGCTGACACTGGCCAGATGATCGTGACTGCGCGCCCACTGCGGGCCTCCGACCCATTGCAACTGGCGAGGCGGACCGACGGCCGTATCTTTCGAGACGGCATTGTTGGAGGCATCGTGGAGGAAGTGCGTCCATTCATCGATTTCATCCGGTCGAGATTTGATTTGCTTGGTCCATTGACCGCCGGACTTAATATACGCGACGCCGCCCGGTGCGAGAACACGTATGACCTCATCCATTGGAACGTCACTCAGGTTCTCCGAGACAATCAGATTTACAAGATTGTCGGCATAAGGCAATCGCCGCCCGTCGAATCTTTCGACGGATACGGGACCATAAAGTCCGAGGGATTGGATCGACGCCCGTGCCTTTTCCACATTCTCGGCTTTGACGTCCAAGCCGTGAACCAGGTAGGCGTCACTGGCGTGTAAGGCCGCCGTAAGTTTCCCGTCGCCGCAGCCGATATGAGCGACAAGACCTCCATGGACGCCGGTAGCGTCCAGGATCTGCCCGGCTCTTCGGGTGTTATAACCTGTTTGAGCGATTGCCGTTGGCAAAAATGAAATACACAGGGCAAGCGCGAACTTCGCGGAGGAACGATGCTGTATTTTCATAACGGCGTCTCCTCATGAGTTAATCCTGAACTTTTGCAAAATTGAAGTTAGGCATACTTCTGGAAAGAAAAAATCTTGTTAATCCTTTGAAGCCAGGCAAACCACGCTACCGTCCATCGTTGAGACATAAAGTCGCTCTCTCGCAGCGGCCATACCGTCCCAGACGGCGGGCGAGCCTAAATCGTATTCAGCCACCTTACTTCCGTCTCGAGCGGCAACGATCCAAACCATTCCGCCCTTTCGTCCCTCGTAGGCTGCATGAGGATCGTTTAGAGGAATCTCCACCGGCGTCACGCTCATAAACAGATGATCGCCGGACTTAAGCATTGCTCTGGTTCGCATAGGCATATCCTTCATCCAAACGCACGCCTCGGCTTGCTCCCGAGAGATCTTCCGAAAATCGGGAAGAGACTTATCTTCTTCCGAGAATGGAGTATTGGCCTTTTGGAAAAGAGAATATTTGCCGTTCGCATCGCCCTGTCGTTTGACGCCCCAAACGGCCTTCTCGTCATAGACCATCAGCACGCCGGTCGGTACGGCAATATTCTCGTTCCATCGGCCGGGCCGGAAGACAACCCATGAATAAGCGACCGGTGCACGACTAAAATCACCGGTTCCCAGGACCCAGTGCGACCGGTGGTTTTCCGCGTCATCCAGCAAGCTGGAGGTCGAGAACAGATGCCGCGCCATACGATCCTGCGCTCTGAGCTTCGCGTCGAAACGGACGTGATGCAAAAAAACATCCCGGCCATTGCTGACAAGCACATCCGAGATGGCCCCTCCGGCCATGGAGAATGAGTCGCTCCGGTCAGACGCCAGGAAGGTCTTATAATCGGTCGTATTCTGACTGATCTTTGTGACAAGTTCCGGTTTCGCTTGGGTTTTACCCTCCCCGAGCTTCGGATGTCGGCTTTCAAAGTGGTTTCTATACACAACGCTCCCGGTCATCGGATCAAGACCGTAAAGATCAATTCCACCATCGAGCCACGTCGATCGGCCCGCCGAGCAATACGCCACACCGTCAAGGACGAGAACGCTCCCGTGCACGGGCCAAATCGATTCTACTCGGTCCTCAGCCACGATTCTCATATCCGCCGGTGCGGCGAGAAAACGCCAGATCAATTCGCCGTCACGCAATCTCAGGCAATAAACATAACCATCGGCGCTGCCGAACAGGACCATGCCCCGGTAAACGGTCGGCGGCGAATCCACCCGCCCGCCAACCCCGTACCGCCAGAGAACATCGCCGTCGTTCTCATCCAGGGCATACACCGCATCCTCATTTATCGCGCTGAGCAACACTTTGCCGCCGGCGACGACGGGCGGCGTCAGGCGACCGCCGATGTTCATCCTCCAGGCGGGCCGCAATCCAGTCGGTACAACCGTCCCGGCAACGCCGCTGCGGAGCGGATCGTGCCGGTATTGCGGCCAATCGTTCGTCGCTCGGCCTTCGTCCCTCATCCCTCGTATTTCTCCATAAGCCGGTCCTTTCTCGAGCCTCCGCGCCTCAGAGACTTTGGGAGTCTCGGTTCTCTTCGCCGACAGGGCCCAGAAGCCCCACAGTTTGGACTCCATATAGCATCCGCACGCATGTGGGGGAGCGTAGATCAGCCCGTTAGCAGGTAGCACGCCGTACTGGCAGGTCCCGCGTACCCAATTGTTGCGCGAATGATTGTCTCCGATAAGATCCATCATCTCAATGCCGCGCTTACCGGTCATAATATACCGTGTTGTCGCTTTCTCACGATAGCAGCGGTGGTGATGCCCGGAGGTTTGCAGGTCCGCCATGATGGCGTTGGTTCCCTTGATTTGACCCGTATGCAGGTCCCGGCCTTCACTGAAATCGCATAGGGGAGCCGGGGCGACGGAATCGCTCACGTGCGATCCCTGCCAGACCAGGCCGTCGATCACAAAGATGTCGAGAGGAGAATGGAATCCGCCGCCGGCCTTACAATCCCAGAGTTCTTGACCGTTCTGAGCCGATAGCGCTGTTAGCCGTCCCGATAGCTTGCACAAAACCACTCCATCGGTTACAATCAGTGTATGCTTGCCGAATGTGACCTTCTTGCGCCGCCCTTTCTGAGATTCTCCCGTACTCCATATCTTGTCGCCGGACTTTAGGCCGATGCAGGCGACACCTTCTCCGGCTTGAATGTACACCCTCTCGCCGTCCGAGGCGAGCGTTTCCGGCATGAGATTCATCCGGGGATCGGACCATTCCCATAACGTCCGGCCGGTCTTGGCTTCGACGGCTATAATCCCTTTACGGTTCGGCATTTGGTACGTCCCGGAAAACGCCGAATGCCCCATAGCCTGCTCGGCCACGGGCGAACCTTTTAGAACCAACAGAACATCATCGACGAGGATCATCTCCTCGGCTCCAATAGTCTGATCGTATGTATTCAACGTTTGCCCCGTGGCCGCATCCATGACTGAGACCGGTCCGCTCAATTCCAATGGAGCGTACAAACGATCCCCGGAAACAACCAGGAGCCTCGTCACCTGGGGGGGGCCGGACCGAAAGCGAAGTCCATGCCACGTCCAGGATGTGATCGGCTTGTGCCACAGCATAACACCATTAAAAGCATCGCGAGCCGTTATCGCCCACTTACCCGGTAAGTTGATATTCGCCGGAGAAGCTTCATCCGCGATATAGAAGATTCTCCCGTCGGCCGTCACCACGGAACTGATGCTGTTTAGCTTGTGGTGATTGCGGGACCAGCGCGGGCCGCCAATCCACTGCATATGCCGGGGCGGACCGACAATCGTATCCCTGGCGACCGCGTTGTTATCGGGCCCATGCAGATAATGCGTCCACTCGTCGATCTGCTCCGGCCAAGATTTTATGATGCGGGTCCATTCGTCTTGAGTTTTAGTGTACGCGAGTCCCCCGGGGCATAATACCCGTTTGATTTCCCTTACAGACACTACGCCGGGTCCTTCCGATACGATCAGACGAACGAGATTATCCGCATACGGAAGACGCTCGCCATCACATTGATCGACTGACACCCTCCCATAGAGTCCGAGCGATCTGATGTAGTCGCGCGCCCGATGGATATCCGCCATATCCCTATCCAGACCATGAACAAGATAGCCCTCATTAACGCGGAGGGCCGCGGTAAGCTTTCCATCGCCACAACCGATATGAACGATGAATCCCCCCTTAACGCCCGTTGTTTCCAGAATCCGCCTGGCCGCCCGCTCGTGGTCGATCGATTCCGCTTTCACGAATGTGGTGACATAGAACAAGCACAAAAGAAAGATCAAATTGTTGATGAGCCAAGATTGTTTCACGAGAACATCCCCTTTTTGATGGAATTGCCCTGTTTTTTTCTCTTCAGCATTGTACCAAATGAGTTCTTCAGGGACAATCCCAACATTTTTTTCGAATCGGAAGAAGTCAGAGACATTAGAATTTTACAGGTGTGAATAGAAAATGAGGAATCTGGGGAAATAATCGTTGACGTAAAGTAGGAAATGTGGTATAAATGAGTTATTGAGGTCGTCTGATGTCTGGAGTTTCAGGCACTCAGCCGTATTACGTATCCACGGTTCCTGGGCAACGGCCGGACGCGTGTGCCGGTTGTGGGACAGATGTTGGAGTGAGGTAATACGGGAGGAA
>Ga0180432_10001796_pt1 | contig 33189 bp, 32 predicted proteins | sample SS_ome_10_FD_132414 | JGI IMG/M metagenome (GOLD analysis project Ga0180432, IMG submission 132414) | Hypersaline lake sediment archaeal communities from the Salton Sea, California, USA - SS_1_MS_2 metaG | ecosystem: Environmental > Aquatic > Non-marine Saline and Alkaline > Hypersaline >...
GGCATGTCAATGGGTAAAAATACTGGGATAAAGCTATGGGAACTACGACAGGCTTAAATCACACGCTTGAGCCTTGGGTTGGGAGTGATACCCGGAGTTCTGCCTCTTTTGGCAATGGGTTTCCCTTCGATTTCGTGGATATCGGCAGTGAAATCGATTGGTCTGGCTCCGCTGATGTAACTACCGACAGCGAAGGTATCAACAGGCGCATTGCTTTCCACAAAATGCCCGATGCGTTCCGGATTCATGCCGCCACTGACGTAGATTTCGACATCTTTGAACCCGGCCTCATCCAGTTTTGTCTGTGTTTCTTTTACCAGTTCAACGGTAACTCCACCAAGTTCTGATGGGGTATCCAGCCGTACAGCCCGGAGTTTGCTACCCATTTCTCGTGCTACGATGACGCTTTCTTCGGGTTCGTCGCGGAAGGTATCCACCAAGGCTACGCGAGGTATTTCGCCGGGCATGTGTTTATCGAATGCGAGGGTGGCCTTTGCAGTATCGCCCATTACCAGAATCAGAGCGTGAGGGATGGTGCCGATGGGATCGGTTCCGGCAAGTTTGGCCCCGACGGTGCTGGCACAACCCATACAGCCCCCAATAGTAGCAGCATATTCCATCGCTCCAGCTGATGCAGGATGAATATGGCGAGCGCCGAAGCTAAGTACTGGAATACCCTGCGCTGCATCAACACATTCGCGAGCGGCGGTGGCCCAGGCGCTGCAACTGGCAAGCATGCCCAGATAAGCAGTCTCGTAGATTACAAAACTCTGGAGCGGGGCGGTTATGCGCATTACCACTTCTTTGCGCTGGAATGTATCCCCTTCGTAGAGTGCCCAAACCTCACTGTTGTCCGTTGGGAGCACTTTTTTCAGCAGGGTCATGACCTCATTAATGCCGCAGAGAATGCCCTCTCCTCTGGAGAATATCTCCATTGTGGCAACCGGATTGAAGCCCTCTTTGGCCAGAATCTCATGAGTGCGCACGAAGTAAATATCGGCTGTCTCGCCGGAGAGAACGGATTCGGGAATTTCGAATCTGGAATCAGATACTTCTGATGATGACCTGATTAACGTGACTCCAAGAACACTTTCCATGTGATTTAAGGCAAATCTATGGGCATCCTCATCGAAAGAGGCTACGCAATCGACGGGCACTTCAACAACGTAGCCTCGATTTCTGGCATCGGCAACGGTATGCATCACACAAATATCGGTGCAGACGCCGCACACGATGATTTTTTGGGGAGAGATTTCAGCCAGTTTTTCATCCAGCGTACTATCGTAAAAACCGCTGTAATGGCTTGTGGGGACGATCGCGCCTTCAAACTCGGCAAGCTCAGGAGTTATCTCGGTCTCTTCGGTTCCGATGATACAGTGAGGAGGAAACATCTCGAATTCCGGATCATCGGGCGTGTGATTATCGCAACTGAAGATGATCACGCTGCCTCTGTCTGTTTCCTCTTGCAGAAGCCTGCGGACATTGGGAATGATGTTGCGTGCCGACTGGCCGCAGTAGAGAGGGAATCGCTCATCGAGGAATCCCCGGAGCATATCGATCACCAGAACCGCGTTGGCCATTTTGCCCTCTCAGGAGGTAATACCCGGGGTCGGGAACCAGTTGTTCATCTCGGATACCTCATCACGGACTTGCTGATAAACGCTTTCACTGTCAATATGATTGAGAACTTTAGCTATAAGTTGAGCGATCTTCCGGATTTCTTCGGGCCCGAATCCACGGGAGGTCACTGCCGCGGTCCCCAGCCTGATTCCACTGGTAACGGCGGCAGGTTCGGGATCAAAAGGAATCGCGTTTTTGTTTACGGTGATACTAACCTCGCTCAGAGCCGCTTCCGCTGCCTTACCCGTTATTCCGGTTGAGGTAAGGTCCACAACTGCAAGGTGTTTATCGGTGCCTCCGGTAAGCACCTTCAGCCCTTGTGATATCAATTCTTCAGCCATAACCCTGGCATTTTCCAGCACGGCGCGCTGGTAGTCTGCAAATCCCGGCTGGATGGCTTCCTGAAAAGCTGCCGCCTTGGCAGCAATGGTATGCATCATTGGCCCACCCTGAAGTCCGGGGAAGACGCATTTGTCAATTGAGGCACTATATTCCGCTTTGCATAATACAAATCCACTTCTGGGTCCGCGCATAGTTTTATGAGTGGTGGAAGTGACTACATCGGCATAAGGTATCGGCGAGGGATACACCTTTGCAGCAATCAGGCCAGCTACGTGAGCCATATCCACTACCAGTTTGGCACCTATTTTATCGGCGATCTGGCGAAACCGTTGGTAATCAAGGATTCGAGGATAAGAACTCGAACCTGCGACGATCAGTTTGGGATTGTTCTCAACAGCAATCTTCTCCACTTCATCATAGTCGATCCATCCCGTCTCCCGGTTGACACCATAGAAAACAGGCTGGTAGAGCTTGCTGGAAAAGCTTACCGGGCTGCCATGAGTAAGGTGCCCTCCATGAGCCAGATTCATCCCCATAAAAGTATCGCCGTAATTAATCAGGGCCATGTAGGCAGCCATGTTGGCTGTGGAACCACTGTTGACCTGAACATTGGCATGCTCTGCACCGAAGATTTCTTTCACCCTGGCAATAGCAGCGGTCTCTACTCTATCTAAATGTTCGCAGCCACCGTAATAGCGCCTGCCGGGATACCCCTCGGCGTATTTATTGGTAAGAACGGAACCCTGGGCTTCCAGCACATCCTTGCTGATATAATTTTCCGAGGCGATGAGATTGATGTTGTTGCACTGCCGGTTTTCCTCGTCTTTGATGATTGAGGCAATTTCGGGGTCAATTTCACGTAGAGACATCGGATAATTCTCCTCAATTGGATAAAAAGCAATATTGTTTGAGATGGAACCAATGACACTATACCGCTGTGATATTTGGCATGTCAATAATACAAAGTCTTAAGAGCGAATCGGACGAATTGTTCATTTCCGGGCCAGGTATTGATTTATCCGAGCGCGCAGTTTTGAGGCTGCCAGCCTTGCCGCTGAAGGGAAGTCCTTTCCCCTGGCAGCATAAATTACCTGGCGAGAACTGGTTATGATGGCCTTTTCGTTGTTGATATCTACTCCAAAACGCACCGCTGAAGCCAGCCCTCCTTTCTGTGCCCCGATACCGGGAATCAGCAGTGGCATATCCGGGCACAACTCCCGAATCCGCTTGAGGGGAGTGGGTCTGGTAGCTCCCACAACCAGACCAATGTTTTGATTGATATTCCACTCTGAGGCCTTCATGGCTACTATCTCGAATAGCGTATGTCTTTTGCTGGCAGAATTTGCCTGACAGGCAATATCCTGGAAATCTAGAGCGCTGGGATTTGAGGTATGACAGAGAATAAAAATACCCTTGTCTGCATAATCCGTAAACGGCTCGACTGAATCGAGCCCGAGATAGGGATTGACGGTAGCAGCATCAAAACCAAAAACATCAAATATGGCGTGAGCGTACTTGCGGGCTGTGTTGCCGATATCCCCCCGTTTGGCATCACCGATAACCGGAATGACAGACGGTATATGATGCAAAGTCTGCTCCAGCTTGAGAAGCCCATCTGTCCCCAGAGCTTCATAAAAAGCAAAATTTGGTTTGTAAGCACACACCAGATCTTTGGTTGCTCCGATGATCTGGCGTCCCCATTCGACTACATCCACATCTGGCATGAGCGCGGGATCGGGGTCCAAGCCTACGCAGAGAAGACTTTTGTTCTTCCGGGAGGCGGTCAGCAGTTTTTCGGTGAAGTCCATTTTTGATATGCCTGAATTAAAACATAACTCTAAGCATTTGCCAACCTGTTAATTGCAATCTCAATCCGATTGAGACACTTCTCCTTGCCCAGCACAGTCATTGTCTCAAATAACCCGGGAGAAGCGGTTCGCCCGGTGCAGGCTACCCGGAGCGGACTGAACATCTGCCCGGTCTTGAGACCCAGTTCTTCAGCTAGCAGCCGAAGCAGCCCTTCAAGAGAATCGTGATCCCAAGCCTCCAGAGAAGGGAGCCTTTCCTGAGCCGCTCTCAAAGCTTTGAGTGTTGAACCGGCATCCATCTTTTTGGGAATCAGCAGAGAGGTATCATATTCAAGCTCATCGCCAATAAAGAAGAAATCGGCATAGAGAGCAACTTCTTTGAGAGTGCTGATTCGTTCCTGAATCAAGGGAATAATCTGCTTCACATATTCTTCTGAAACAGGCCGTGGCACCGAAACCGGCAATTCGCTTTCCAGCACCGGCATGATTTTCTTCGACAACTCCTCGTGGCCCAGTTCCCGCAGGTAGGTCCCGTTCATCCAGTGGAGTTTCTCGTGATTGAAAACAGCGGCGGTTTTGCTAATGCGCTCGATAGAAAAAAGTTTGATGAGGTCTTCCCGGGTGAATAACTCGGTTTTGTCGTCCAGCGACCAGCCCAATAATGCCATGAAATTCAGCATGGTTTCAGGCAGGTATCCCTGCTCCTGGAACTCAGTGATCGCCGTGGCACCGTGGCGTTTAGAGAGTTTCGATTTATCCGGGCCCAGTATCATGGGAAGATGAACATAGAGCGGTGGCTCCCACCCAAAAGCCTGATACAGCAAAACATGCCGGGGAGTGCTGGAAAGCCACTCGTCCGCCCGCATGATATGCGATATTTCCATGAAATGGTCATCGACGATGTTGGCCAGATGATATGTCGGGTATCCATCCGATTTGAGCAGCACCAGATCATCCAGTTCCCTGTGATCAAAAGTGATATCGCCGCGGATGAGATCGTGAAAGGTTGTCTGACCTTCCAGTGGAATCTTGAAGCGAATAACCGGCGTAATATCCTGTGCCTCGTATTTTGCCTGTTCCTCCAAACTCAAATCGCGGCAGTGCCGATCGTAACTGCGCATCGCTTCTTTGCGCTCTGCCATCCCTTTGCGCATTTGCTCCAGTCGCTCCGAGGAGCAGTAGCACTTGTAGGCATATCCACTATTGATCAACTGTTGAGCATATTTCTGGTACAGATCGAGGCGTTCCGACTGGAAATACGGGCCGTAATCGCCACCGACTTCCGGACCCTCATCCCAGTCCATATCCAGCCATTTAAGACTGTTAAGAATGACTTCCAGCGCCCCTTCCACTTTCCGAGACTGATCCGTATCCTCGATGCGCAAAATGAAGGTTCCGCCGCTGTGCCGGGCAAAAAGCCAGTTGAACAGGGCGGTCCTGATGTTTCCTATATGGGGATATCCGGTTGGGCTGGGCGCAAATCTAACTCTGACAGTCATATTTCTCCATCAATCAATTGATTACCGAGGTAATTTTATCACATAAGTATCAGCGAATTTATCGGGTATCCCCTGTTTGCGGGAATCGATAGCTGTCCACAGGAAGGGAATCAGGCAAAGTATACTGCAAACAATGTATCCCAGATATCGTAGCAAAGCCTTTTCCGCAGTAAGTTCTGATCCAGTAATTGGAACCACTTTGATTTTCATGGCCATCTTGCCGGGGGTTTGCCCTTTCCAGACCCAGAAACCCACGAAGTAGGCGCCTGCGATGAGAACCAGAAGCAGGCCTCCCGTACCCACAAACCACAGACCTACTACGTCGGGTTCATTGGAAAAGGAGTTGACCCACCAGTACCATGGCTGAATAAGCCCAAACGCTATAACCGGAGCAAACCCCGATTGTATTATGGCCACGATCAGGGCATCGATGAGCCAGGCTGCAAAGCGAGACCAGAAACCAGCGTATTTCATAAGCGTTCACTATTCTAGCATTATCGGGAAGGAGAGTCTATTCGGGTAGCTTTCCATATCCTTGACAAAGGAGTAAGCAAATTGTAAGTTTAGGAGGAGACCAAACCTTCAAATAGGTGGTCCAATTTCTGGAGGATTTAATATGGCGGAATCCGTAGTGACTGAAGAGATGAAAGGCTGGCTGAATAAAGAACTTAACCGAGTCGAATTCGATGTGGAAAAGGCATTGTTGCGCCGATATGCCGAAGCAATTGAAGACCCCAACCCGCGCTGGAAAGAGATCATGCCCCCAAATATGTTCACGGCCATTTTTACCGAGGGTGGACTGGTTCAGTATCCCTTCGAGACTCCCCCCAAGCTTCTCGATGGCGGTGGAGAATGGGAGTTTTTTCATGAAGCTCGTCTTGGCGATACACTGACCAGTGTTCGGAAAATAGTGGAATATAAGGAAAAAGAGGGAAAGCTGGGCCATATGCTGTTTGTTATCCGGCAGACTGAATGGACCAATCAGCGGGGAGAGCTGGTGGCCCGCAATCGGTCAACCTCTATTTTGTATTAACCCGGAGGAAAACTCATGAGTGACCAACTGTATTTTGAAGACCTTGAAGAGGGAGCCGAAATCCCGACACTGATAAAGAATCCTACCACAATGCAGCTTGTTAAATTTGCTGGCGCTTCCGAGGATTTCAACCCTATTCATTACGATAAAGATAAAGCTCTGGCCGATGGTTTGCCGGGAGTTATAGTACATGGACGCTTGAAGAATGCCTTTCTGATGCAGGTGCTGACCGACTGGATAGGCAATGGTGGCTGGTTGAAGAAGATAGCTATCCAGCATCGGGGAATGGATCAACCCTGGCATCCGATCATCTGTAAAGGGGTAGTGACTAAGAAATACACCGAGGGTAATGAGCATCTCGTCGATTGCGAAGTCTGGACGGAAAACGAAAAAGGGGAGAAAACCGCACCAGCTACAGCTACTGTGAGATTGCCTTCCCGAAACTGATATCCCTCTCCCTCGAGGGAGAGGTTAGGTGAGGATGAAAAGCATGACCGATATTGAATCCGGCACCCCAACCGATTTCATTCGGAATATCATCAACGAGGATATTGCCAATAACAAAAACGATGGCCGGGTTCACACGCGTTTCCCGCCGGAACCGAATGGATATCTGCACATCGGGCATGCCAAGGCAATTTGTCTGAGCTTTGGGATCGCAGAGCAGTACGGCGGATTGTGCAATTTGCGCTTCGATGATACCAATCCTTCCAAAGAAGAAGAGGAATATGTCCAATCAATCATCGAAGACGTGCGCTGGCTGGGGTTCGACTGGGAGGACCGTCTGTACTATGCTTCTGATTATTTTGAGCAGATGTATGAATATGCGGTTCAATTAATCAAGGCCGGGAAGGCTTACGTTGATGATTCGAGCGCCGAGGCTGTCCGCGAAAGCCGGGGCACTTTAAAAACACCCGGTAAAGAGAGTCCTCATCGTAACCGTTCTATTGAGGAGAATCTGAACCTGTTTGAGCGGATGCGCTCCGGGGAGTTCCCGGATGGCTCACGTGTTCTCCGGGCCAAAATCGATATGGCCTCTCAGAATATGAATATGCGCGATCCGACCATATACCGAATCCTCCATGCCTCCCATCCTCACACCGGCGATAAATGGTGCATCTATCCCATGTATGACTGGGCTCACGGACTGGAGGATTCTATCGAAGGGATCACACATTCCCTCTGCACCCTGGAGTTTGAGGATCATCGCCCGTTATATGACTGGTTCCTCGATCAACTGGGAATATATCATCCCCAGCAGATTGAATTCGCCCGGCTCAATCTCACCTACACCGTGATGAGCAAGCGAAAGCTGCTGCAACTGGTAAACGATGGAGATGTCACCGGCTGGGACGATCCCCGTATGCCCACGGTTTCAGGATTGCGCAGACGTGGCTATACTGCGGAGTCCATTCGTAATTTCTGCGAGCGCATTGGCGTGGCCAAGACCGACAGCACCATCGATATCGCCCTGCTGGAGCACTGCATCCGGGAAGATTTGAACAAACGGGCTCCGCGTGTCATGGGCGTGCTGCGTCCGTTAAGGGTTACTATCACCAACTACCCGGAAGGCCGGGAGGAAGAACTGGACGCTGTCAACAATCCGGAAGCCCCTGATGCAGGAACCCGCAAAGTGCCATTCTCTCGGGTGCTGTACATCGAGCAGGATGATTTCCGCGAAGACCCTCCCAAGAAGTTCTTCCGGCTGGCTCCGGGTCGCGAGGTGAGGCTGCGATATGCCTATTTCATAACGTGCACCGATGTAATCAAGGATGAAAATGGCGAGGTCATTGAATTGCTTTGTACCTATGATCCGGCATCCCGTGGAGGGAATTCCCCCGACGGTCGCAAGGTAAAAGGGACTATTCACTGGGTTTCCGCTTCGCACGCGCTTGAAGTGGAAGTGCGCCTGTATGACCGACTTCTTTCTGTAGACAGCCCGGAGGGCGATTTCAAGGATTGCCTGAATCCGGATTCTCTAAATATATTGACCTCATGCAAAGTTGAACCGAGCCTGGCAGGGGCAGCGCCGGAGAGTCGGTACCAGTTTGAAAGGCTGGGCTATTTCTGCGTCGATTCCGAAGATTCCTCACCCGAAAAACTGGTTTTCAACCGAACGATATCCCTCCGGGATTCCTGGGCAAAGATTGAGAAGAAGCTCTGAGGAGCTAAGCATGACGCAAATACTCAAGAGCAAAAACCTGGCAACCCGATTCCAGATACTGGTGGAGATCGCGGCAAATCAGCCGACCGTTCACCAGAAAAGCATCGCCGCCAAACTCAATGTGACTCCGCAGGCCATCTCTGAGTATATGATCAAACTGGAACAGGATGGCTGGGTAGCCTCTGACGGGCGGTCCAAATATCGCGTGACGCAGGAGGGGATCAACTGGGTTTTACAGATGCTGCGTGAGATAAGCACCTATTCCGATTATGTGCAGCGAGCCATCACCAACGTGACCATATGCGCCGCTGTAGCGGACAGCAATTTGACGGCCGGGCAAAAGGTGCGGCTCCAAATGAAAAACGGTGTGCTTGTGGCTACTGAAAAGGCTAGAACCGGCGCCAGCGGAACGGTCGTTTACAATGCAAAGAAAGGCGAGGACGTAGGGATTTCCGGGATCGAAGGCATCGTCAGTTTCAAAAAGGGTAAAATCACCATTTTAAAGGTGCCTGATATTCAGGGCGGCGGTTCGGCGAAGATCGATCCCAAGCAACTCAAAAAGGAAATCGGCAAACAACAAATGGTCGGCACGATTGGGATTGAAGCGCTGGTAGCCATGCAACGCGCCGAAATCGAACCGCGATACACCTGCGGCGTCACCGAAGCCGCAATCGAAGCAACCCACATCGGACAATCATTTATCATCGTCTGCTCCGAAGACGCTATTCCGAACCTCATCGGCAAGCTACGAGAAGAGAATTTGAGCTATCAGATGGTTGATTTGGGTATCCAATCCAAATGAGCAACCATAAAATAAGCGGAATACATATGTTGCGCCAAGCGTACTATCTTCGAGAAGTTATCTATCCCACAATGTAAGTACCCGTGCCTACCGCAATCAGTTTTTGTTCCTCATTACGCAACTCGGTTCTCACCACCGCAACTTTCTTGCCGGTCCGAAGTATATAACCCGAAGCAACAAATTCTTTACCTATCCCCGGGCGCAGATAATCGACCCGCATATCGACAGTAGCAATGCGGGTAAATTGCTCCAATTGCTTTTCGGTCAGCGGTGGCTTGATTCGTTTGAATAAGTCCAGAAAGACCACAAAGCCGCCGGTGATATCCAGAATAGCGGATACCACTCCGCCATGAAGCGTGCCATAGACCGAATTACCGCTTAAATCTTCTTTCATTGGAAATCTCACGCAAGCGTTTTCAATATCCATAGAATCAATCGTTAACCCCAGTAGCTTGTTAAAAGGTCTTATTTCATTGAAATGCTGAACGAGCGACCGAATATCATGCTTTTCTTCGGCAGATTCCATAATGCCCCCTAGTAGTCCATTTTCACTTTTAGCTAATCTCATTGTGGTAACAAAACGAGGTGTTTGTCAATCTGCAACGATGATACTCTTGACAACCCCTCTTATCCCTTGCTAAAATAAAGTATGCCTGTTTTATAGCAAATATAGTTGTGTTATTTGTATGAGCCAGCAATTAATACCGATGGAATTCTCCGTCATTGCGGTTACACCGTCGGGGTGGCGAGTTGAGGAGCTTTCATCAGCCAATTCTAATGTTACTGCCCTGCTTACAATTGGTGTCAGCAGGGCGGACCGGGCTCACTTGTTTCGGGACTTGATCACCGGAACCTCTCTATGGATCTACTCAAACAGCACGTTTCAATTGAGTGATCCGGACGGATACAGTTCCGGCACGATATGGGCCCAGCAGATGGTTTTCACCCAAAACGATGTTAGTGTCTGGCACCAGGACTGGCGATTCTCCTTTACCTGCAACGCCAACTTTAAAACCGGTTTCTGTTTCGGCTGGCTGATTGACCGGAGATACAATAAGTCATATCGCATCCTTGATCCGGGCAGAGTTGACTAGCTTGACTTTGCCGGTCGATGAGGCACAATAGGAGCATGGACCTCTTCGACCTGAGCCGCGAGCAACAACTCCAAAAGGAAGCTCCGCTTCCCGCCCGCATGCGTCCCCGCAATTTCGCCGAGTTCGTCGGGCAGGAGCACATCTTAGGAGAAGGACGGGTACTGCGCCGGGCCATCGATCAGGATCAGCTTCCTTCTATTATTTTATGGGGTCCGCCGGGCAGCGGCAAAACCACTCTTGCATTTGTAATTGCTTCTGTAACTCAATCCCATTTCAGCCCAGTGAGCGCGGTCAATGCTGGTGTGGCTGACCTCCGCAAAGTCGTGGAAGAAGCCAAAAATCGTCGTGGGATGCAGGCACAGCGCACCATCCTTTTCATCGATGAGATACACCGATTCAACAAGGCCCAGCAGGATGCTATTCTGCCACATGTCGAAAACGGCACCGTTACCCTGATCGGGGCCACTACCGAAAATCCGTCATTTGAAGTTATTTCGGCGCTCCTCTCCCGCTGCCGGGTCTTCACCCTGAACATGCTCACCGATGAGCAGATCGAAACTATCGTTCGGCGTGCGCTGGCGGATTCCGATCGGGGCCTGGGGGAACAGAAGAGCGATCTTTCCGAAGATGCTTTACGGCATCTGGTCAATATGGCCAACGGTGATGCGCGGATTGCACTGGGAGCACTGGAAGTTGCTGCTCTGGCCACTGCGCCGGATGAGGAGGGCACACGTCACATAAAACTGGAAGACCTTGAGGATGCCTTCCAGCACCGGGCGTTGATGTACGACAAATCCGGAGAGGAACACTACAACCTTATTTCAGCGTTCCACAAATCGATGAGAGGTTCCGATCCTGATGCATCACTGTACTGGCTGGGTCGAATGCTCGAAGCCGGAGAAGACCCGCTCTACATTGCTCGAAGACTGGTTCGCTTCGCTTCCGAAGATGTGGGACTGGCTGATCCGCAGGCGCTGGTACAAGCCAATGCCGCTCAAGCTGCAATACACTTCATCGGGCTGCCGGAAGGGAAACTGGCTCTGGCGCAAGCAACGGTCTACCTGGCAGCCGCACCCAAGAGCAATTCTCTCGACCGTGCCTACGGCAAAGTGCAGGAGGATGTTTCCAAAACCGGCAACCAGCCAGTGCCACTGCATTTGCGCAATCCGGAAACCGGGCTGATGCGTCAAATGGATTACGGGAAGGGATACAAGTACGCTCACGATTTTCCCGGACATTTTGTGCAACAGGAATACCTGCCTGATGAATTGAAAGGGCGCAAGTATTACCGGCCGGGGAAAATGGGGTTCGAGAAGGAAATTGAAAAGAGGCTGAACTACTGGTGGAAGGAGAGGAGAAATCCTCCTCCTCACGAGGAAATGTAAGGGCCTCATCGAGCCTTTTGGCAGTACGGTTGCTATCGGGCAGTATCAGGGCGTATAATCCATTCAAACATGAGGTGAATTATGAAGAGAGCATTACTGGCTTTAATTGTGTTCAGCTTGTTTGCTGTGGCTTGCGGTGGGGGGGACAGCACATCCGAGCCATTGGCACAACCAACCGCGACGGTTGAGCCGGAAACGACTTCGGATACCCCTCAGGAGACTGTTGCTCCTGCGCAGCTTGATGACCTGACGGGCAAAATATGGATCCTCACCGATATCGGTGAGGAAAGCGGCGAATGGGAATTCAATGAGGATATCAGGGTTGATCTGCAATTCGTGGCCAGTGGCGGCCGAAATATCATTAAAGGAAACTCGGGCTGCAATACCTACAGAGGCGTTTTCGGAATTGATGGATATACACTGTTCATCGATAACCTTACCAATACGGAAATGGCCTGCATGAAGGAAGGTGCCATGGAGCAAGAGGCTGGATATCTGGCCGCGCTTCGAATTGCACACAGTTTCCAGTTTGCTGATAACGGCGATTCCCTGATGATAATGTACGGAATGACAGTTCCAAACTATCTGGTCTTTAAACCTCAGTCTATAGTGTCACCAACGCCAACGCCCACTCCAGCGCCTTCACCCACGGCAAAACCGACCCCTGAACCAACACCGGTGGTCATTCCCACGCCTATCGGGGTTGCCGATATTACGGTGAATGTTTTTATCAGTTTCCAGAAACCGGAAGATGAAGAAGCGGAGTCTCAATCTGAGCGATGCGAATCTCCCGTTAACGTCGGTTTCTATCCTGAAGGCAGCCCGAATGAGTGGCTGAAAGACCCGGAATTTGCCATGTACTATTTCAGCGGCACGACGAATTGCGTGAGTACGGAAAGCGGCACCAGAGTAATGGTTGCAGTAGGACCGGTGAGCTCCGGCACTTACGATATCACGGCAGACACCCCAACCACGCTGATGAACGTGAACAGGGGAGTTCACATTGAGTAGCATTCAATGAGCAGGGTAATTCAATGTCACTGAACTGTGGGCTTGTTGGCCTCCCCGGCTGCGGAAAAACCACTATCTACAATGCCATCACGGCCGCCGGTGCGGCCAGTCACGATGGATCGGAGATGAACCGGGCCGTTGTGAATGTGCCCGATGAGCGCATCCAGCCACTGGTGGATATGTACAAACCAGCCAAAACCGTACCTGCTACACTGGAAGTGGTGGATATCCCCGGACTCAAGGCAGGCTCAACTGCTGGTGCAGGGCGCGGAACCCGGCTTCTCGGGCATATCAAAGATGTGGATGCCATCCTGCATGTGGTGAGGTGCTTTGAGGATGAATCGGTGCCGTTTGAATACGATACTATCGATCCGGTGCGTGATGTGGAGACAGTTGAGATTGAAATGATGGTGGCTGATAGCCAGACATTGCAGAATAAAATCGACCGACTCACGAAGAAAGCCAAAACTGGCGACCCTGCTGTCATCAAGGAAAAAGATGATTGCCGGAAGGTCAAAAACGGGCTGGATGATGGCATTCCCGCGCGCAAGCAAAACCTGAACGAAAAAGAGATGGCCAGCGTTCGAGAGTGCAATCTGCTTTCGCTCAAATCGGCCCTTTATGTTGCTAATATCAAAACGCCGGATGATGCTGCCAATAATCACGTTCACGCACTTAAAGCAATAGCGGATGCCGAGGGTTCGGAGATGATCACTGTGTGCGGTTGTGACGAAGCTGATATTTGCCAGCTTCCCCCGGAAGAGCAGCAGGAATTTTTGCGCGAGTTGGGACTGGAGGAATCTTCGATGCAGCGGCTGATCCGGGCCGCATATCGGTTGCTTGGCCTGGTAAACTTTTTCACCAAGGGTGAAGATGAGGTAAGGGCCTGGACTTGCCGTAAAGGTGATTTGGCGCCTGTCGCTGCCGGCAAAATCCACACCGATATGGAAAAAGGCTTTATTCGTATGGAAGTGATACGTTACGATGACCTGATGGAGCTTGGCAGCGAGGCGGCGGTGGCCAAAGCTGGCAAGCAGAGGCTCGAAGGAAAAACCTACGAAGTGCAGGATGGAGATCTTGTAGTAGTCAGATTCAGTCCGCCAAAATGAAATGAGCACAAAGATCATGAAGAGCGCAGAGATATTTCTCTGCCTGGGTTTTGCGAGGATGTTCCCCGCTCTTCTTCTTTCCCCCAAGATTTGGGGAGTTAAGGGTTGCAACAAATCTCAACTTTGAGAGAAAAGGAAGAAATCATGGCATCAGATGTGAACGAACTGACTGTAAATTATGAAGAGGATGGAGTCGTAACCACAAAAGAACTGGATAAGATGATCCTTTCAAAGGGAACCTGGACGACGATCATTTTCAAATATCAGGATTGGAATCGCCAAAAAAAGGAATACGGGCCGGACAAGTTCACAATTCGTCGCTACCAGAAACGGGATGGCGATTACCGGCAGCAATCGAAATTCAACATATCCAGCGCAGAACAGGCAGAGAAGATTATCAAAGCACTCCAAACGTGGATTAAATAAAAAAAGCCCGAAATACCGGGCTTTTTCAACCACTATTCACAGAGATGTGTGGTCCTTTTCTACGATCAATGGATATCTGGACGTGCAATGATTCCAAAGTATGAACTGTTATTGCACCCGGTTTACCCCTGCTGATATACTCAATTTGTGCCTGAAGCTACTATCCCCGTCATTTTCACAACTGCCTTTTTGATCGCTCTCTCCGGGGCAATGATGCCCGGTCCTTTGCTGGCATATACAATAAGTGCTTCCGCCCGGTACGGTTTCTGGGCTGGCCCGTTGCTCATTCTCGGGCACGCCATTCTGGAACTGGCACTAATTATTGTGCTTGTCCTGGGGCTTGATCGTTTTATATCAAGTGACCGGGTAACAAGCATTATCGGGATGGTGGGAGGAGTTGTGCTGATTGGAATGGGCCTGATCATGTTCCGGCAGGGATGGCACAAAGTGACTTTGCCTCTAGAAAACTCGGCGAGTATAGCTGAAAACAGAAAACTAATTATTGCCGGGATACTGGTCAGCATGTCCAATCCCTACTGGTTCCTTTGGTGGGCTACTGTCGGCGTGGCTTACCTGGCATGGGCACTGAAGTTGGGATCTGCCGGGATAGCTTCCTTTTTTGCCGGTCACATTCTGGCGGATCTGGGATGGTATGCACTGGTAGCTTTGATTGTGGCTACTGGAAGAAAAGCAATAAACGATACCGTGTATTCCCGTCTCTTGCTGGTATGCGGTCTGGCCCTTGTGGGATTGGGTGGATACTTTCTGGTCTCAGGTATCAGTGTCCTCGCAGACTGATTCTAACGCCGGATAGATATCTCGTACTTTCACTGCGTAACAGTAAATTTACAGTATAATAAAGTCACTAATCAATTGGAATTGCGCAAATGTCGTTACTATACAGCGTTGCAGCTCCCGGGGTGAAAATTTGGTTCCATTTGACCAGCGATTTGCAGGTTTTCGGGAAAGAAAACGTTCCCCAAAACGGGCCTTTAATTGTGGCGGTAAATCACCTGAACACAGCCGATCCCCCACTACTTGGAGTTACCCTGCCACGGCAGATAATTTTTATGGCCAAAGATGAACTGTTCGGTTTCCCGGGAGGACTATTTGTTAGAACTCTGGGGGCTTTCTCCGCAAGGAAGTTCGGGAAAAGCGGTATGGCGCTTCGTCAGGCGCTGAGAGTACTCAGTAATGGAGAAGTGCTGGGAATATTCCCTGAAGGAAAAAGGAGTGCCGATCATCAAATGAATAGGGGCGAAATCGGAGTTGCGTTTATCGCGCTTCGTTCCGGTGCTCCGGTTCTTCCTGTTGGTATTAGCGGAAGCGAATACCTGGGAATTAAAAAATCGGTCTTTCGACGTCCTAAAATAACTGTTACCATCGGGCAGCCTTTTTCATTTGCGAAAAGCACGGGCAAACTGAATAGAGAACAATTGATAAAGACAACCGATCTTATAATGCATCGGATTGCGCAAGTCTTGCCACCAGACTATCGCGGCATATATGATGAAGATGGCTCAAGGATTGAAGATGGAAATCAGACTGGCAAATGAAAGAGGATTCTGCTTCGGCGTCAGGCGAGCGATTGAGCTGGCTGAAAAGGCAGTTGCGGAGCGGGGATCACTGGAAAGCCTTGGGGCTATAGTGCATAACAGACAGGTGGTTGACCTGCTGAGCGCCCGGGGGATGCGCATAATCCAGAACCTGGATGAAATGGAAGGGGACACACTGCTGATTCCATCGCACGGGATAAGAGCGGAAATCCTGCCGCAGGCGGAAGAACGAGGTTTGAACGTAATTGATGCTACCTGCCCGATCGTGCGCAACGCCCAGCGGGTAGTCCGCAATCTATATGATGAAGGTTTCACAGTTCTGGTCTTTGGAGATGCTTCTCATACGGAAGTGAAAGGACTGCTCTCCAGGGCCGGTGATGATGCCATCGCCACCACCGAGATTCCGTTTTTCAAAACTTCACCTCGCCGAATCGGGGTTCTTTCGCAGACGACTCAGAGCCAAAAGCTGTTCGCTGCTTTTCTGGCACAACTCATGGATGCCGAACTTGACTCACTCACTGAAATACGAATATTCAATACCATATGCGATGCTACCGGAAAGCGCCAGTCGGCAGCACTGCAATTGGCTTCGGAGGTTGACCGGATGCTGGTAATCGGCGGACACGATAGTGCCAACACCAGACACCTTGCCGAGATTTGCCAGTCGACAGGGGTAAAAACCTTACACATTGAAAGCGCTCATGAAATCGATCCTTCCCGGTGGGACAAGCAATCTCGGGTAGGCATTACCGCCGGAGCTTCGACACCGGAATGGGTCATCGAAGAAGTAATCCAAAAACTGGAGCAGTCATCTAAATAGAAATAAAATAAATGAAATCGCCGTGATTGCAAAGGGTCATAAAACGTGCTAAGATGTTAGCCGTAATCAGGAAGTGGGTTCGCACCCACTTTTTTAATTTTTGCTGAAACGGATAAAGGGGTCTGCAGCGAAATGAAAAACGATTTCTTGCTAGCTATTACTCAACTGGCAGCAGAGCGAAACCTGCCCAAGGATATGGTGCTCGAAGCGGTGAAAGCGGCTTTGCTCTCCACGTATAAGAATTATGACCTCTCAATTGAGATACTCGCCAGTACCGGGGATATCAAGGCTTATGCTCATAAAACCGTCGTAAAATCACCGGAAGATACATGGCTTGAAATCTCCCTTGCCGATGCCAAAAAAATACAAAAGGGCATCAAGGTAGGAGAAACGGTTAACATCGAAATCGACCCCCTGGGCGCAGGGAGAATCGGCGTTCAGACGGCCAAGCAGGTCGTTATGCAGCGCCTTCGCGAGGCGGAGCACGAATTCATTTTCGGCACTTTTGCTCACAAAGCAGAGGAAGTGCTGAGCGGGACGATACAGCGAATAGATTCCCGGCAAATTCTGGTGAATCTGGGACAGGCGGAAGGGATACTTCCGCTATCGGAACAGGTGCGAGCAGAACAGTATCGTGCGGGGCAACGGCTCAAAGTATATCTAGTGGAAGTGACCCAGACCAACAGGGGCCCCCGGTTGCTACTCTCAAGATCCCATCCGAAGCTGGTTCAGCGCCTGTTTGAAATTGAGGTCCCGGAAATAAAAAACGGCATCGTAGAGGTAAAAGGGGTAGCGCGCGAGGCCGGGTTTCGCACCAAATTAGCCGTCACGGCCAAACAGGCAAAAGTTGATCCGGTGGGTTCATGTATCGGATTGCGGGGCATAAGAATACAGAACGTCGTCAACGAGATACAGGGCGAAAAAATTGATATCGTAGAATGGAGTCCTGATCTAAAAAAACTAATTGCCAATGCACTGAGTCCAGCCAGGATATTAGAAGTAAGGTTGGACCCGACGGAAAACATGGCGTTGGTAATCGTGCCTGATCATGAGCTATCACTTGCTATCGGAAGGGAAGGTCAAAATGCCAGACTGGCAGCAAAACTGACTAGCTGGAAGATCGATATCAAGAGCGAGAGTGATGCCGCTGAAGAGGGAATCCTCATCGGAGAAGGGCCACTAACAGAAGAGATTGAAGAAATCGAAGGATTCCCCGAACCAATCGAAGAGAGCGAGGAAACAGTAGAGGAAAAAGAAGAGGAGGGCGAGGAAGAGGAACTTATCAAAGGTGCTCCAGTAATAACAGCGGAACCGACCGCAACTGAAGGAGCAGGTATCCGCTTTGCTGAGGATATTTTACCGCCTCAGGAAGCTGCCAAGGAACCGGACAAGGGGAAGAAAAAGAAGAAGAAAGCTGCCGAAAAGGGTAAAATCAAGAAGAAAGCTAAAACAATTAAGGTTTTTGAAGACGACGTGGAAGACGATATTGATCTAGAGGATGAAGAGGACTTTGATGATGATCTGGAGGAGGAGGAGGATGAGTCTTACTAAAAGCCATGTTCCCGAAAGAACATGCATTGCTTGTCGCCAGATCAAACCAAAGAGGGAATTAATCCGGCTCGTCCGTTCCATTGAGGGGGAAGTCAAGCCAGATTACAAAGGCAATGAACCGGGACGTGGTGCTTACCTGTGCAAAAAAAGGGAGTGCTGGGAACTGGCACTTGAGAAGGATAGAAAGGATCGGCTTGCGCGGGCATTGAAAACAAGCATCACGCCTGAGAATCGAGAGTTTCTCTCCTCATACGGGAAGGAGCTTCTCACTACTTGAGGATACGGCAAAAGGAATCGGATGAAACAAAAATCGACAGCCAAAAAGAAAACCGCAGTCAGGAAAACTGCCGCGAAGAAAGAAATGCCCCAAAAGACTGGGGAACCTGTTATACTGACTCTTCCGAAGTCACTCACGGTTAAGTATCTGGCCGATCTGCTGGGAATCAGTCCGGTGGAAGCCATCAAACGGTTGATGAGAAGAGGTGTGATGGCAGCCGTCAATCAGGCCATTGACTATGAAACCGCAGCCGCCGTAGTGGCCGAGCTGGGCCATCAGCCGGAACCAGAGCCGGAACCAGAGACCCCGATTGTTTCAAAGGAAAGCAAAATCACCAAAAAGGAAGCCAAGGGGCAAAAGCCACGCCCCCCGGTGGTGACTATTCTGGGACATGTAGATCACGGCAAAACCAGCCTCCTCGATGCTATCAGACTCAGCAACGTCGCCGCTGGCGAGGCAGGGGAGATCACCCAGCATATCGGAGCCTATCAGGTTACGGTCAACGATCAAAGCATCACTTTCGTCGATACCCCCGGGCACGAAGCTTTTACTGCCATGAGAGCCCGCGGGGCCAGTATTACCGATATCGCCATTCTGGTCATTGCCGCTGATGATGGAATAATGCCGCAAACCATAGAAGCTATTCACCACATCCAGGCAGCAGAAGTTCCCATCATCGTGGCTATCAACAAGATCGATAAACCCAATGCTGATATCGAACGCGTTAAGCAGCAACTCACCGAACATAATCTTGTCATCGAAGATTGGGGTGGTGATGTGATTGCCGTGCCCATCTCGGCAAAGATCGGTGAGGGTATCCAGGAATTACTGGAAAATATACTCGTCGTAGCCGAAGTGGCGGAATTCAAGGCAAATCCCAAAGTACCCGCCAGCGGCGTGGTGATCGAAAGCAAACTGGATAGCAGCAAAGGCACCCTTGCTACCCTGCTGATTCAAAAGGGTACTCTCAATATGGGGAATATCGTAGTGGTAGCGAATGCCCGCTATGGCAAGGTCAAAGCCATGTTCGATCACGAAGGCAAGCGTATCAAATCCGCCGGGCCTTCCGTTCCGGTGGAGATTATGGGTTTGGGCGAAGTAGCCCAGGCCGGGGACCTTTTCACCGTTGTAGGAGACGAGCGCAAAGCCAGGGCCATAGTGGATGAATTCAAATCCCAACAACAGATACAAAAGGCCAAATCGCCCACCCTCGATGACATCTCAACTCAGATTCGCAGCGGGGAAGCCAAAGGATTGAATCTCATCATCAAAGTTGATGTGCAGGGAAGCATTGATCCGATCAAAAGCTCTCTGGAACAACTGGAAAATGAAGAGGTCAAGGTCAGGGTTATCCATGCCGGGAGCGCGGGTATTACGGAAAGTGATGTCATGCTTGCCATTGCTTCGGGAGCTGTTATTATCGGTTTTAATGTCCGCCCGGATCCCAGAGTTCTGCGCCTAGCCGAAACAGAAGGGGTCGAGATTCGTTCTTATGAAATTATCTACAAGCTAATTGAGGACATCGAAAAGACCCTTACTGGAATGCTGGAGCCAACTTATACGGATGTTACTGACGGACATGCTGAGGTCCGCGACATATTTAAGGTCCGGGCAGGTAAGATTGCCGGCTGTTATATTATCGATGGGAAAGCTACCAAAACCTGCCTGGCAAAGGTGCTGCGCAACGATGAACCGATATATGAATCACAGGTCTCCAGTTTGAAACATTTCAAAAACGACGTCTCCGAAATGGTCGCAGGCAATGAATGCGGCATAGGAGTCGAAGGCTTTTCCGATTTCGTTGTTGGCGATATTGTTGAACTCTATCACAAAGAAAAGCAATGAGCAGCAGGCGGCAGAAACAGATCAATCAAACGATCCGCCGAGAATTAAGCGATCTGCTGACTTGTCATGTAGGCGATCCCCGTATCAGTGGAGTTATCTCCATTACAGAAGTTGATATCTCTCCGGATTTGAAACAGGCCGGAGTGTTCATCAGTGTGATGGGAAGCGATAAGGAGAAGGCAGAGGTGTTCGAGGGACTCGACTCGGCTGCCGATTTTCTGCGTCGCGAGTTAGGAGGGCGCATCAGAATGCGTCACATCCCCAGACTTATATTTAAAAGGGATGATTCCCTCGAAAAGGCCGAGCGCCTGCAGCAGTTGATTGATCAATCAGCCGCAGACACCCCTGATAATTAGGGGATCCAGTTGGGACACACGATTGACGGTATCATAAACCTCAACAAACCTCCGGGCAAGACCTCCTTTCAGATGGTGGCTCTGGTAAGAAGATTGACAGGGGTCCGCAAGATAGGCCATTCCGGAACCCTTGATCCCGATGCCACCGGAGTTCTGCCCATTCTTATCGGGCGGGCTACAAAGCTGGCTTCCTTTCTGACCGATTCCACCAAGACCTATCGGGCCGAGATTGAATTCGGCCGTGCCACTACCACTTACGATTCGAGCGGTGACACAACCGCTGAAGGAGATACTTCTTCGCTTACTCTTGATACAATCGAAACAAATATTGAACGGTTTCGTGGCGCTATCGAACAGATTCCTCCAATGTACAGCGCCATCAAGCATCAGGGGCAACCTCTTTACCGCCTGGCCCGCGCAGGCGTGGAAATCATCCGTGAGCCCCGGAAGGTCCAGATATTTCGCTTTGAAATACAGGGCTGGCAGAATCCATTTCTGACTGTGGAAGTGGAATGCAGTAAGGGAACTTATATTCGCTCGCTGGCTCACGATCTGGGGCAAGCATTGGGCTGCGGTGCTCATCTGAAGGAGCTGATTCGACTTCAGACCGGGCCGTTTCAAATAGAGCAATCGATCTCTGTTGAGGAGCTTGAAAACGGCTTTCAAGGGGATTCATGGCGAGGGTTCGTTCACCCACCGGATGTGGCGCTATTACATTTGTCTGCCATCACGGTTGATGCGGCAGGTGAGGGAAAAGTAGCCCACGGTCGGCTGGTGGCAGCGGTGGCGGAGCGAGAGGTGTTTGATGGAGAACTGTGCCGGGCCTATTCTGAGAACGGGCAATTCCTTGCCCTGATTCGTTTCAATCAGGAAACCGGCCTGTGGCATCCTGAAAGGGTGTTCGTGTAGTTTTGGATTAAATCGTTTGAAATAGCTGGCAAGCATGCAGAAAAGCGCAGTGAATGCCCTTGGACAGATAAATCAGAGGATACTCATTCCAGAAGTTGCCTTAGTTCATTGAGGGCATTCATCGCCGCATAATGCTTGATCCGGCGGCGGTGCTGGGGGAAACCGGTGCGAATTGATCGGGTGAGCTTTCCATCAGTAACCCCGATGTAAACCGTGCCGACTGGCTTTCCCTCAAGTTCGTCCGGGCCAGCCACGCCGGTGGTCCCGACTCCCAAATCAGCGCCCAAACGGTTTCTGGCTGCCACGGCCATAGCTTCGGCAACTTCAGCGCTGACCGCCCCGTGTTCGTTGATGAGCGCCGCATCCACTCCGAATTCAATTTTCATCTCATTAGAATAGGCTACCAGTCCACCTTTGAAGCAATCGGAACTTCCGGGAACATCGGTAATGAGGCTGGCCAGCAGCCCACCAGTGCACGATTCCATAGCTGCCAGCGTCAACCCTCTTTTTCGGAGCAAATCGCCGACCAGCTTTTCGAGAATCTGTTCATCCGTGCCCCATATTTTGTCGCCGATTATCGAGCGAATCTGGGCTTCGAGAGGAGCGATCATCTCTTCAGCTTCCTGCTGAGAGGATGCTTTGGCCGTCAGCCGGATTTCGATACCCGTTTGTTTGGCGTAAATTCCAATTGAAGGATTCTTCGAGGAAAGCAGGGGGCTCAGGAGTTGATCGACATTTGCCTCACCCATCCCCAGGATTTTGAGCGTTCGGGAGGCGATGATCACCGTATCCGGCTTGCGGCGCAGTTCGCCCCGCACCTCGGCTTCCCACATTTGCCGCATTTCCCCCGGCGGGCCGGGCATGGCCAGTAATATCTTCTCTGCCTTTGAAATCCGCCAGCCAGGTGCGGTTCCACGGGAATTTGGTATTGCTTTTGCTGAGGGGATTAAGGTGCACTGCTTCAGGTTATTTTCGGGCATCGGATATCCGATTGTATCGAACTTCTCCCTCAGCCAGTTTTCCAGATCGGGATCGATGGCCATTTGCTCCCCGAGCAACTCGGCGATGGATTCGCGGGTCAAGTCATCCTCCGTTGGCCCCAGTCCGCCAGTGATGATAATAATATCTGATCGATCCCAGGCTTGGCGGAGGACTTCGACTATCCTTTCCTGGTTATCGCCAACCTGAGTGACCCAGTACAGATCGATGCCCAGCAGCGGCAGTTGGCCGGCAAGCCAGGCTGCGTTGGTATCGGTGATTTCCCCGAGAAGTATCTCGGTGCCGATGGAGATGATCTCTGCTTTCACGTTGCTATTCTTCCGGTTCATCTTCTACCAGTCTGGCCCCATAGATATCCCAATCGCCATCGCGTTTGTCCATCCAGATGACAGTATTGCCACTGATAACCGGGAGCATTTGATCTGCAGGGTCATGGCAGATACAGAACTCGGATTTGAGACCGATCTCGTAGCTATAGATATTCAGGCTGTTGTCCCGGCTGTCTCTCCAGACAACCATGTTTCCATCAACGTCCGGGGTAGCTTGCTCTGATTTGTGCGTGCATATGGGGAATTCCTCACCGATTTCCAGATCGTATCCGAAAATATCGGCGTTCCCTTCGCGCTCATCAACCCATACCAGAGTGCTTCCGCATAATGCAGGGGCGTACTGATCGGTTAAATCTTCGGTGATACGGAACTCTTTTTGGGAGAGCAGATTGTACCCGTAAATATCGCGATTGCTCTTTCGTTCGTCCACCCATACTATGTTGCTGCGGCTGACGTCCGGTGAACTCTGGTCGGCCCGATCAGTGCAGATGGCGAATTCGGTCCGGGAGTCAAGGTCGAATCCGTAAATATCCGCATTCCCGTTGCGCCCGTCTACCCATACCACGGTATTGGCGTCGATAGCAGGAGCGGTCTGTGTCCCCGGATCGGTGCAAATGGCAAATTCCTGATTGTCCCCAAAACTGTACCCGTAGATATCCCAGTTGTCATTACGGTTATCGGCCCAGACAACAATGTTGCCGCCGACGACCGGATCTTTTGCCCGTGCCGGCGCGGAACCGACATTGAACGGAGCGTTGCTATCAATATCATAGCCATATACGCTCCATTCCGAAGTGCGGTCGTCTGCCCAGACTGCAATGCCATTGCAAAGCGCCGGGTGCCGTTGCCAGGCGCCATCAGTAGCGATGCTGAATTCTTCTATTTCATATTTACTGTCCGAACCGTTGCCACAATAACTGATTGAAACACATATAACTACGATGATGGCGATGAAGAAAAGCAAGACTGCCACTCTCTGGGCTTTCATTTTTCACCCCTTTCTTTGATATCGGGTGGCCGGGAGCATATGCTCTCGGCTCGATTGGAACTAATGCTCCAATCTACCCACGGATAATACAAAAAATGTTATCCCGATAATCTTATTTCCCCAACATCGTGAGGGCGATCTCTGCGGCTCGTTTTCCGGAGAGGAACATAGCTCCAAAAGTTGGTCCCATACGCGGTACCCCGTACATGGTCCCGACCGCCATGCCCATCACGATAAGTCCGGGATATGCCTCTTTTGTTTGCTCTACTATAGCATCTTCGGACTTCTCAATCCAGAGGGCGCCCTCGCCTACCGTTTTTATCAATCCCCGCTGCTCAAGTTTTTTAACTACCGAGGCATCGTGTCCGGTAGCATCAATTACGATTTTGCATTCCAGTGGGACCGGGTCGAGAACTGCAATTTCTTTGGGAAGATGCTCGATGGGACTCCAGTTTATCACGATTCCAGCCACCCGGTTTTCCTCGTGCAACACCACATCCTCCAGCAATGTCAGGTTCATAATTCTGGCTCCTGCTTCGCAGGCAGCAGCGATCATCGCCGAACAGGCATGTGGGGCATCGGCCACGAACAGCCCTTCCTGAACTTCTTCGTACGGGACTCCTACTTCATCCAGAACTTCCTGTGAAGGAGCCCGGAAGGTGAATTTGTTCATGAAGTACCCTCCGACCCAGAAGCCACCTCCCAGATAATTGTTCCTTTCCACGATCACCACTTTCACTCCGTTTTCGGCCAGTTTTTTGCCGGCCACCAGTCCGCTGGGACCCCCGCCAACGATGATCACGTCGCTTTCCACATATTCATCGAACTGTTTGGTGTAACTTCGAACAATGGCTCGTGTAATGTCTTTTTCACTTACCGGATGGAATATTGGCATTGGTAAATTCTCCTTGTCAGCATTCTTTTCGAGGAATACCCAGGTATTCACTTACGATCTCCATGGCACAGAAATTGCCGCACATAGTGCAACCTGTTCCCTTCGTCGGCTGGCGATTGCGAATCTCGGCGGCTCTCTTCGGGTCCAGAGCAAGATTGATCTGGCTATCCCAGTCCAGATTCTTTCTCGCGGTGGACATCTGCAAGTCCCATTGCCAGGCGCTTTCAATCCCTTTGACAATATCCCCGGCATGGGCTGCGATGCGTGAGGCAATCACCCCCTCTCTCACTTCATCTGGATTAGGCAGGGCAAGATGTTCCGATGGAGTAACGTAACAAAGGAAATCAACCCCGGCCGCCGCCGCTACCGTTCCCCCAATGGCCGAGGTAATATGGTCGTAGCCGGCTGCCACATCCGTCACCAGCGGCCCCAGAACATAAAATGGAGCGCCCTTGCAGGTGCGTTTCTGGATTTGCACATTGGCAGCAATCTGATCCAGCGGAACGTGTCCGGGGCCTTCCACCATAACCTGAACTCCAGCGTCACGGGCCCTGTCCACCAGTTCGCCAAGGGTCAGCAGTTCCTCGAGTTGAGCCCGGTCCGAGGCATCGGCCAGGCTGCCGGGGCGAAGTCCGTCACCGAGGCTCAGGGTTGCATCGTATTTCAGAGCGATCTCCAGCAGACGGTCGTAGTGCTCATAGAGTGGATTTTCGCGCTCGTTGTGTAATATCCATCCGATCAGGAACGATCCTCCGCGCGAGACGACATCTGTCAGCCGGGTATCCGCCTTCAATCGTTCGATGGTTTTCTGATTCACCCCGCAGTGAACCGTCAGGAAATCCACCCCGTCGCGGGCGTGGTTTTCGATGGCAGCGAATATGTCATCGGCGGTCATCTTAACAATTGCGCCGTGCGTTTCGATTGAACCAATCCCTGCCTCATAGATCGGGACAGTGCCCAGTGGGACAGGGCACTTTTGCAGGATGGCCCGCCGGATGGCCGGGATATCGCCTCCCGTGCTCAGGTCCATGACCGTATCCGCTTTGGCATCAAGGGCGGCATGGAGCTTGGCCAGTTCCATTTCGATGTTGCTCTCATCCGACGATGTGCCCAAGTTGGCATTCACCTTGGTCAGGAGTCCCTTGCCGATGCCGCATGGTTCCAGCCCCTGGTGATTAATATTTGCAGGAATCACCACCAGACCATCCGCTATTCTCTGGCGAACAATCTCGGGGTCAATACCTTCTTTTTCCGCCACGATTTTCATCTGAGGGGATATGGTTCCGCTTCTGGCCAGTTCGAGTTGGGTCATTATCAATCTCCCAAATAATGAAAAAGACCAAGAGTACGAGGCAATCGGTCTTGATCTTATTCTTTCCGCTTCCCTGCGCTCGCGTTATCGAGGTCAGGTTCAAAGAGTTCTCCGACAAAACCGGAGTCTCAGCTTTGAGCACCTCCAGCGGTCTGGTCTATTCAGTTGTATTTAAATTATAGGACATCGGGTTGATGGTTGCAAATTGTTGAGCAAAAAGAAACAGCAGCCCCCGGGAAATGGGAGCTGCTGTTTTGTCTCCAATCATGCCTGCAGGCAAGCTAGCTTAAATTGGCAAGCCCATCAAAATCAACAGCATTGGTGAACTGATCCAGCGAACCTTTGGTTTCCGCGTTTATCATTACTACGAACCTTTCTGCCACCAGAATTACCCGGGCATAATCATCGGGTTTGCTGTACATTTCCCAGGCTTTGCGCCCGTCAATCGTGACGACTTTGGCATATCCATCTGATGTTTCATAGCTAAAAAAGAGATCTTCATCATATAACTGGAACCACATAAATCCCTGGTAATAAGCCGAATCGTAAATGGCAATATCAACAGATTCTCCACCGGCGTTTTTATCATATTCGCGCATGGCAATAGTATAAGAATAGCCCTCCATTCCGGACATTGTCATACCATAGGGTTCATCCGCTTCCCAGTCAGAAGGAACATCGGGCAGCATTGGAATCAAATCGTTGAAATGCAACGGGTCCACTTCACCCGGAGCAGGGATATCCCCGGTAGGATATGAAGTTGTCGGCTCACCTGTCGGTTCTTCGGCGGTTCCCTCAGTTGGGGTCATTGTATCTCCCGATGTCGGTGTTCCAGTGTCTCGCTGCCCATTTGTAGCTTTATCTCCGGTATCATCATCCCCACCCCCACATGCGGCTATGCCCACACAACAAAGTGCAAGCATCAATACCAGCATTAGAGTTATCAGTTTTTTCATTCTTTCTCCTCCTTTTCTTTGTTTTCTCTTTGATATAGTTTAAATATGCTTCTCAGCGAAATCGCCGGCATATGGAACCCTGTATCGTTCTCCCTGATAAGCCTTGACCATCAAGAATATCCATAGGACAAATGCGGCCGTGCCCAAAAGTATAGAGATAACATAGAATAGAATCCATATATACGGTATCAAACCAAGAATGGAAAGTATTATCTGAATTATGGTGAAAGCTCCGAAAACCACGATCGATTGCATAGCGTGATAGCGGACGAAATCGTTCTCTTTTTCGATGAGGATGAAAATCAGTCCGGTGATCCAGCCCAATACATAGCAAAGCAAACCAGCTACATTTGGCTCTAATCCTGTGCCTGCCCTGGCAGGGACATATCCGCTGGATCCAGAAGCTTGCAGAGGAACTCCGCATTGCTTGCAAAAAGAACCACCATCGGCGTTCTCGGCGCCGCACTTGCTACAAAACATCTTTCCGGCCTCCTGAAAATATTGTACCCCGATTGGTGTTGGATAGCCAGCAAACTCCCCCGTTTTTTCTACGGCCTAATCGCGGGTAATCAGGCTGTGGAAGCCAAGCATGATGGCCGCACCAACGACCCCATAAATTAATCCGTGCAGGAACTCGGCAAACTTATAGGTTCCTGACTGGAAATCAGGCGCGCCTGCTGCAAGTAAAATGCCATAAAGAATTCCTATAGCGAGTATAGCGAAAGCTCCATAGAACATTATTTGTGGTATTGGCAAACTGAAGCTAACATTGCTTGAGTTTGCAGCTTTTGGCGCAGCCTTCTTGGAGGCCTTTTTCTTGGCCGGGGCTGACGCAGTTAAGGAAGCGCCACACTTCTGGCAAAAAGCGCCATCATCGGGATTTTCAGCACCGCATTTATCACAAAACATTTTTCCTCCTTTACCGGCGATCTTCGTGACCGCACCTTCTTGCTGTGTTATATTAGACTACTCGTTGTCGGCTGTCAAGGTATATTCCAGATTCGTGAGCACAGATTACGGCATTACATTATTTAAAATGCACTGCTGTTTGGAGAGCCGGATTAGCTAAGGAACCTCTGATCGAACCCGCTTTCACTGTTTTCCAGTGGGCGCGGTCTGCAAATGCGCTGTGATTTGCAGACCGAAATCACCACTTATTCTTCGAGTTCTTAACTGAATGTCCGCTCGTTTACCCGATCCTCCCCATAATGCTATAATTTAAGTTTGGTGGACATGTTTGATTATGAGTAAAAAAGCACTCGACGGAGTGAAGGTTCTTGAGTTTGCCGAATTTGTAGCCGGACCTTATTGCAGTAAACTGCTCGCTGATCTTGGTGCCGAGGTTATCAAGGTTGAACGACCGGGCGCAGGTGACGAGGCTCGAAAGAAAGGGCCGTTCCCCGATGATATTCCTCATCAGGAGAAAAGCGCGCTTTTTCTATATCTGAATACCAACAAATCGGGAATTACCCTGAATCTGAATTCAACTACCGGAAAAGGTATATTCAAAAGCCTTATCACAGATACGGATATCCTCATCGAAGACAGTTATCCTGAAAGAGCAAGAGAACTCGGGATTGATTTTGATACCCTGAAAAAGATTAATCCGTGGCTTATCGTAACTTCTATTACTCCTTTTGGACAAACTGGGCCACATTCCGAATACAAGGCATATCCTCTCAACAGCGTTCATTCGGGGATGCTGGGGTACCTGACGCCGTGGGTCTCGTGCTGGCCAGATCGGGAACCGATACAGCCCGGAGGCTTGCTGGGAGAATATGGCTGCGGACTCAGCGCTGCTACTGCCACACTGGCGGCCCTGTATGTGCAGAGAATGACCGGCAGGGGGCAGCATATCGATGTTTCCAAGCAGGAAGCGCTCATAGCGCTGAACAGGGTGAATGCACCTCAATATCCCAATGACGGACAAAGTGATACTCGGTTTATCAATCTTTCCGGGTTGCTTGGCGATATCTTGCCGTGCAAGGATGGTCACATCGTTTTTCAAATAAACGAAACTCACCACTGGCAGGGATTTGTGCAGTTGATCGGGAATCCTCAATGGGCACAGAATCCTGTCTATCTAGATGGAGCAGAACGCGGAAAGCGTTTCGTTACTGAGATCAGACCCCGCGTGATCGAGTGGGCAAAGGATTTTACTAAAGAGGAATTATATCACAGAGGGCAGGCGGCCAATTGCCCCTTCGCCATCGTCAACTCGCCGGAGGATGTGGTAAATTCGGAGCATTTGAAGGCGCGAGGATTCTTTGTGAACGTGGAACATCCGGTAGCCGGTAAAATCAAACAGGCAGGAGCGCCGTTCATCATGTCTCAAACGCCCTGGGCTGTTGAGCAACCTGCCCCAACTCTGGGCCAGCACAACGAGCAAATACTTTGCGATCGATTGGGCTACTCGAAGCAGGACCTGGTGAAACTCAGGAGAAAGGGAATTATTTAAGATGCGTCCGCTGGAAGGAATTCGCGTAGTTGATTTTGCCTGGGCCTGGGCCGGTTCGCAGGCGACCAGCATTCTGGCTTTACTTGGCGCCGAGGTTATCAAAATAGAAAGCCGCAGGCGCATCGATCACTCGCGGGTCTTTTCACTTACAACCGGGCAATGGTTCGATGAACCGGATCGTTCCACAATCTTTAACGATATGAATCTGGGCAAGCTCAGTGCCAATATCGATCTGAGCCGTTCGGAAGGAGTGGATCTGGTCAAAAAACTGGTAAAGATCAGCGATGTGGCAGTTCAGAATATGCGTCCCGGCAAGATGGAAGCTCTCGGACTTGGATATGAGGATTTGAGGGAGGTCAAGCCAGATATCATCATGCTCTCATCTTCGGCTCGGGGATCAACCGGCCCGGAGCGCGAGTATATCGGATATGCGCCCCTGTTCAGCGCCATCAGTGGATTTGCATTCATCAGCGGTTACGAAGGTGAGGACCCCATCCGGCTTTCCGGTGAAATCGATCTCCTGAGCGCCACCAGTTCCGCCTTTGCTGTTCTTGCCGCTCTCATTCACCGCCAGCAAACCGGCGAAGGGCAATTTATCGATCTTTCCTCCACCGAAGCCACCAGCGTTTTTATGGGCGAGGTCTTCATGGATTACTGCATGAACGGAAGGAACCAGACTCGCCATGGCAACAAAGATACTTTCATGGCTCCTCATAATGTGTATCGCTGCAAAGGGGATGACAAGTGGATCAGCATTGCCGTGGCGACTGACGAGGAATTCGAAGCGTTATGCGAAGTTGCCGGGCATCCGGAATGGGCTGTCGATAAGCGCTTTGCCGATACTTTTACTCGCTGGCATAATCAGGAAAAGCTGGATAAACTGATTGAAAACTGGACTATTAACCACCCCCACTTTGATGTGATGAAAATGCTTCAGGCTGTTGGTATAGCTGCCACCCCTTCATGTAACAGCGAGGATCTGTGGAACGATCCCCATCTGCGGGAGCGCGATTTCTGGGCAGAAGTCGATCACCCGGTTCTGGGAAAGCAGACGGTTATCGCCCCTGTTTGGAAATTATCTGAGACCCCGTTGGAAGTAAGTGGCCCGGCCCCGCTTTTTGGTCAGCACAACCGATATGTGTTCGGTGATTTATTGGGACTGGATGATTCAGAAATCGAACGATTGATTGAAAATGGGGTTATTTACTAAACCTCCCCATTAAGATTATAATAATTTTATAATGTTTTTAAAAACAACAAGCTGGCTGCTATGTTAAGAATATCTTTGACATAGCATGACATATTATGGTAAAATGCAATCCAAAGTATTAACATCTGTGAACTTACTGATTAGCAAAAAGACGTTTTATTGAGTGTAAGTACTTATTTATAAGATTAAGTACTTGCTTTTTGTTGAGTTCGGTGGATTGGTGTTTATTGGTAGCAAGATTTAATTGGGGGGATGGTGAAAAATGAAACAGCGAGTTTTTAGCATAGTAATGGTTCTGATAATGTTGGCCAGTTTGGGAATAGTTACAAATGCTTTTAAAACTGGTCGGTCGGAAGCGTCTTCCCCGCCAGATGTCGTGTCGATCCTTGGCTCATGGATTACTGGTACCAGTCATGAGGCAGAACCGGGAACTGATCGAGCACTTATTCTTTTTGCTCATGCCGAGGATAGTGTTGGCGATGTGGTCAATCTTCTATCCGTAACTTATGGCGGCCAGCCAATGACGAAGGTTGTTGACAGATTGGTTATAGAGACCAGTCATCGCACTTATGTGTGTGCTTATATTCTCGATGAAGCTGGTATTGCTGCTGCTACTGGAGACACCTTTGCAACCAATTGGTGGGATGAGATTCCTGATGAAGTCTCATGTTCCAGCGTGTTTCTCAGCAATGTCAATCAATTGAATCTTATTGGAGAGATGGATTCCAATGGTTCAAATGATAATGTGCCCACGATAATTACCGGGACTTTGACCGCCCCAAGTGGTGATATGTTTTTTGTTAGCGGTTCGTGTGGAAAAGCCGGAGAGTACACAGTTAATAACGGCTTTACTGAATGGGGAGAACATACCATGTCGAATGCTGATGGCGTAGATGGCTACAAATCAGCCACTGGCACTGATGAAGTTCCCAGTTTGACTCACGATAATGTCAATCTACAATGCATAATTGGTTTTGTGATAAATGCAAAATCTGCTCCCGTTACGTCTCCTCCGGTAGTCACAACGGGATTCGCTGATAGCATTACTCCTTATTCGGCCACTTTAAGTGGAACGCTGAATGATCTGGGTACAGCGGGCAGCGTTGATGTTTCATTTGAATATGGAATTACATCTGGTATATACCCTTATATTGTTACTGCCGGGAGCCCTATGAGCGCACCGGGAGCTTTCCATGCTGGTATTAGTGGATTGACTCCCGATACTACATATTATTTCAGGGCCAAAGCCGCTGGTGATGGTAATGGCTATGGCAATGAGCAATCCTTTGCAACACTTCCGATTCCGCAGCATACCCTCGCAACCTCAGTCGATCCGGCTGGAGTGGGAAGTGTTGTTCTAAATCCTGCCGGTGGAACCTACGATGAAAACACGATCGTAACATTGACCGCCAACCCGGCTGACGGATACGAATTCGATCATTGGAGCGGAGATCTGGCCGGAGCAGTTAATCCGGGCACTGTATTCATGAATACCGATAAGTCGGTGACGGCTCATTTCGTCGAGACCGCCCCTTCCGGCCCAGTAGCCTACTGGCCTTTCGATGAAATCAATAGCGGCATAACTCCGGACATTGCTGGTAGTCACGATGGCGTTGTTTACGAAGCTGATTTAGTCGATGGTGTTTGCGGAAGTAACTTGATTTGGGATGTAACTGAAAATCCTACTGTCGGGGAATCTTCTTATTCCGATACGACTATTTCAATTGCAGCTGAGTCGAATTATATTTACGTTGGTGGCAGACAACGCCTGGGTAGCACCTATGATACGCAGGCAAGATGGCAGAAGCGGCATAAAAGCGATGGTTCCGTGGTCTGGACGCGCACCATGGATTCTGGAAATTATGGAGACTGGATCCATGATATTGCTTTGAATCCAACAACCGGTTACGGTTATGTTGCCACCAGGTATATGCCAAACGTAATGGGTCCTTACTGGCATCTGGAGCAATTCAGCTTGAGTGATGGCTCTCAGGGCTGGACAATCACTGATAGTTCCGAGTATGGCTCAACAACAAATGCATTAGCTCTTGATTCCCAATATGTTTATGCTGCAGGTCTGTTTGATGGGCCTGACTACTACTGGAGAGTTCAAAAAAGGAGCCAAAGCGATGGCGCTCTCATCTGGGATAAAACCATAGCTCATAGCAGTTATGATGACGCGGCTTGTGATATTGCTGTTGATTCCAGCTATGCTTATGTTGTGGGTTATGATGAGACTAATGGCGATAACGATCAGCAGTGGCGGATAGAGAAGAGGGCTTTGAGTGACGGCTCTCTGGAGTGGACTAAGACCGTTAATCCCGGCAGTGGTAACGACGTTGCTTTTAGCATTGCTATTGATTCAGGCTATGCTTATATTGCAGGTTATGATAGTTCTCCAGGCGGAGATGATCGCCAATGGAGGATAGAGAAGA
>Ga0180432_10001797_pt1 | contig 33182 bp, 25 predicted proteins | sample SS_ome_10_FD_132414 | JGI IMG/M metagenome (GOLD analysis project Ga0180432, IMG submission 132414) | Hypersaline lake sediment archaeal communities from the Salton Sea, California, USA - SS_1_MS_2 metaG | ecosystem: Environmental > Aquatic > Non-marine Saline and Alkaline > Hypersaline >...
AGGTCGCTGGTTCAAATCCAGCCCCCGCTACCACATTATTCATAATTGGCTCTGGAATGCGGTAGGTGATTTCCACCTCCAACCGCTCCGGAGCCAATTGTGCTTTCTCGACCCACGTCCGGATAAGACGCTTCCGTTCAGCGGGTTCTGCATGGCGCAGGAGCTTCTCTGTCTGCCGCCGGTAGGAGAGGGCGGTCTTGGTGTCGATCTGGGGTGGCTCGCCGGAGATTGCGAGGGAGTCGATGAGCGTTTCCCTCTCGGCCATGAGGCCCTTCAGACGCTCGTTGGCCCACCCTGCGTCCGACAGGCCGTCCTCGATAGCCTGGCGGATGTTCGCGATCTTTCCGTCGATTCCCCTGACCTTCTTCTCCGCCTGGGGATCGTGGCCGGTGGATTCTTCCCAGAGCCGTCGGATCTCTTCGTTGACCTGACGGGTGAAGCCCTTGGGGTCGGTGCAGACTCCGAGAAGTCCCTTCAGACCCTCCAGGACCTCGGCCTCGACCTGGGCCTGAGGAACGTACACTCCCGGCCCACAGCCCATCCCTTTCCGGTAGGGCTGGCTTCCGCAAACGTAGTAGACGCCGCTCGAAGTCTTGAACCCGGTCATGTTGCTTCCGCAGCGGTCGCACTTGAACAGCCCTCCGCTCAGTAGGTATCGGGACGCTCGGCTCTTTCCGTAGCCGGTGTCGAAGCGCTTCCCGGAAGCCGCTCGACGGACTGAGGCAATCGCTCGGGCCTCGTCCTCGGTGATTATCGCCTCGTGGGCGTTCTCGACGACGACCCACTCTGACGGCGGCCGCCTGCTGCCGTTCTTCCGGTGAACGTTCCAGACCTCGTGGCCGCAGTACTTGAGCAGGGCATGAGGCTGCAGAAGAGCGACCCATGTCGAATGGCCCCAGTACTGCTTGCGGCGGGCGGGGATCTTCTTCTGATTGCAGAAGTCCCGAAGTTCGTTGATAGAGGCTCCCTTTGCCGCCATCTCCACGAGCATGTACCGCACCCACTGGTGAACCGGGCGTCCTGCGACGACCGTGTCGTCCAGAACCCAGATGCTCTTCACGATGGGACGACCCTTCTTCTCCTCCCCCCGTACCAGCTGCTCCGACCGGTAGCCCCAAAGTGGCTGGCCGCCGTTCTTGTAGCACCATCCCGTTTCCGGGTCGCGGGTCTGTACGTTCGCACGGCAACCCTTGCGCGTATGGAAGGCCACCTCTCGGCTGTACGCCTCGTTCTTGGCGAATGTGATGGCTTCCATGTAGACGCCGGACACGGTCTCCGGATCCATCTCAGGGTCGTTGAGTGAGATCACCCGGATTCCGGACTGTCGCAGCTCCCTCAGTAGCGTCTTCGCCCGGACACTGTCCCTGGAGAAGCGGGAGAAATCATGGACGATGATTGCCGATACCTGAGGGTCGGACTTCGCTCGGGCAAGCATGCGGGCGAACTCGACCCGTTTGGCCTCGTTCTGGTAGGCGCTAGCTGCCTCGCTGAACTCATCGACGATCTGGATTCCGTGTTTCTCAGCATGGACACGGATCTCTCGGAGCTGTTCCGGGATGGAAAGCCCTCGCTCTTCCTGCATATCCGTCGAGACTCTGGCCCACGCCACCGCCTTCACCTGATCGGTGGGAGATTGAGGCGCTCCCGCTGCTTGCGTACCAACCAGCGCTTCAAGAAGGCCCTTCGGCTCACTCATTCCTCTCTCACCTCCTTCGGTACCTCCACAGGCTCTAGCGCCCTCTCCAACAACTCGAGAACAATGGCATGCTGGCTGCGCCGCTCCTTGAAAGCAGACCAGCGGAGCTTCTCGTGCAGATCGTCGGGCAACCGCAAAGTCAGTCTCACCATGGCTCACCTCCTAGTGCCACTATAACATTAAGATGGTATGAAGTCAAGTCTTTTCTCGCGCCTTTCTCAGCAGAGGCGGTAACGCCCAATTACTCGTCCCTCGACGGAGGATCTTTTCTGCGCGAGGAGTATTGACAACACGCCTAATCCTGGATATGGTCGGACAAGAGATGCTTTGGCCGAATACAATACTGGAATGGGGATAGTGAGATTAGGAGACGGAGGTGCCTTGTGCGGAAAAAAATTATCCTTGCCGCATGTCTTGCCATGGCCGCGCCGCTGCCATCATGGGGAGGGAACAACCCTGGCGCGAAGCTGGCTATGCATGTCGTTCCATCGAGTGATTTCCTCGGCTGCGCGGATCTTCTCCCATCAGCATGCGACTCAATCAACGTCGATGCTTCTATCGCTGAGATCCTCGCGGCGGGCGGCTACGGGTACGTCGCGTTTGTGGCGTACGACGTCCAGGGAATCACGGGCGCGGAGTTTGTCGTTACGGGTTGGCCCACGGGTCGCGGGGCGCCGCTGCTCGGTGGTCCCCACTGGTGCCCGGACGGAGCGTTGACCATGGGAGATCATCTCGGAACGGGGGGAATCACGAGCTTCTCCTGCGAGCAGGCATCCGGCGAGGGACTCGTATTGATCGGCTACTGCTCCTTTGGCCCTCTCGATGAGGAGGATCTCCCGATCACGCTTGAATACGTTGCGAGTGACTTCTCGTATCCGAATGATCCACACAACTACGTTCTCGATTGCACGATTAACTACCAGGAGGATTCCGTAGTTGCGATGATCGGATGCACGATTGGCGGTGCACACACCTCAGGACCCGAGTGTGGGGGGAGGGAGGGGGACGGAGCAGGTGGCGCTGGCGACGGCTTCTGGCCTGTGGTCGTAGAAACCGGATCCCTCTTCGCCTACGGGCATAGGTTGACCCCCCCCTACGTCTTCACCTTTGAGGACGGCCGGTTTCTGGCCAACGGGATCCAGTTGATCCCGGCGCTTCATCGGGACCCTCCGCCGAAAGTCCGGGTAACGGACGCTCACCGTGCCCGTCATGCTCTCAAGGTTCAAGCCTTCGAGACGGCGGCCGTTCTGTTCGAGCGCGGTTGGGATTTGGCAGCGGTGGCAGACAGCATCTTGAAGATCTACGACGCCAGCAGCATTGTCCGCTCCGTCGTCCCAGCAGGAGATACCGCCCTCAAGGTGCGCTGGGTGGGCGACAACCTCGGGCCGGAGTACGTCTTGATTCCGGGCGAGGCGCGGCGGTCGCGCGTCCCGGTTGGACGGGAAGATGTCTGCAGGGCGAAGGCCCGGCTTCTTCAGCTTTCCCTCGAAGGAGGCAGCATCGCTTTCGTTGGGGCCGGCTACGAACTCGTGAGTTCTTCGAAGAATCTCGGCAGGGTCGAAGAGGAAATCAGAATCCTGATGGAGACCGGAGATCCTCGCTCGGAGCAGCTGGAGTTGCTTCCCAGCTACGTTGCGGCGGATCTTCTCGACACGGCATTCCCGACCGAGAATTGACAGGAGTCACGGCCATGAGAAGAGCAGTTAGGATGATGGGTATCTGCATGCTCATTCCGGCGCTGGCTTCCCAGGCGGCCGGGACCAACGACACCCCGAGCTCGGCGTCCTCCTTCCTGTGCGAACCGTACGCCTTCGCCAATCTGAACAGTATCCCGAGAGTGCAGGAGACCCTACTCCACCAGGGATACACGGACCCGGTGATTGTGGTTCTGTACGACATGGAGGCAGACACGGTGGCCGACGTCACGCTCGAGCGGTTCGCCTATGAACTTCGTCAAGGGCACGGCGTCTTCTATCTCTTCACGCACGGGCACAGCCTGGGCCCGGCTGTGGAGGCCTATGGCGATGGACCGGAGTGTCTGGCTGCACGCGACTCGGCGTGGGCTCGGTATGCGGCGGCGGGTTGGGATACCGTCACATACATCAACAGGATGAGTACGGAGGACGGGTTTGACATCGGCGTGTATCCGGAGTTCATCGGGTCGGCGGAGCTGGGATTCGTTTCCAATTCATCCCTCGTCTATGTGGCCGCCTGCGAGAGCTTCGACTACGTGTCGTCCTGGACGGACGCCCGCGCCTACCTCGGATACGAGGGCACGACGCATCCGATCGACGCCGTTCTCCATAATCTGCATTTCTGGGGCGCATTGAATGGAGAGTCGTACGCGGGGGGAAAGGCGGTTCGCGCGGTTGCCCGGGCGAAAGAGAACTTGCCCATCAGCCTAGAGGGGGCTGGTAACACGGTGCTTGCGCCGACTGTCCTTGACTACGACCCATCGGTGACAACGATGGAAACCGAGAATCCTTGGTTCCTGTGCGATGTCCATTTCGATTGCTCTATGAACACGTCCTGCACGGAGTGGCTCGTCTCGGTGGACGGGGTCATCGACTACGTTGATCAAGTCGCGTGGGCAAATGACACAACCCTCTCCTTTAGGATCCGCCCGTCAGGGATGAACGGGGCAGGTGCCATCTACATTGATCCGTTCCACGCTGTGAGTGCCGGCAATTGCGCTTGTCTGGATGGGAACACTGACCCGCAGGACACGGATGGCTGTGGCCCCAACAGGGACCAGTTCGTATTTGAGTATTACTTCAATGACGACACGGGTGCATCATTGTCGTCTTTCCGGGTCGAGAACGCCGAGGTCGTCTGGCGGACGACCGAGGAGATCGGCACGCTTGCCTATCGTCTGCTCGGCTGGAACGGCAACAGCGGGGACAGCTGGCAGGTGGTGTGCGAAGATCAGCCGGCTCGGGGGGCCCCCAGTGAATACCGAGTGCCGATCCCTGTCGGATGGGACTGCCTGAAGCTGCAGGAGCAAGAGCAGAGGTACTGGGGAACGCGATGGATTGACCACGACGTCTGTGTCACGAATCCTCCATCACCGATTCCGCGGGAGGAACGCCGCTGTGGACCTCGATGGCTGCGAGTGATCGGCCTGGAGGAGAACGTTGGTCCGATTGAAGAATTCCTGGCGCGCATGGATTCGGTAGGCGTGCATGGCGACTACGAGATTGTGCCTTCAATCAGCGAGTCGGTGCTTGGGGATGTGTTCTCGCCTGAACACTCCGTAGACACACTCAAGATCATCTGGCCCCGCCCGGAACGCTTTGAACTCGAGGAGAGATCTCGCGGTGACAGCAAGCTCCGAATGTGGGGGGTGGGTCTCGTCGGACCCTCTGAGTTCGACAGCGTTCTGGCCGCGTACGAGGTCGCGTTGGAGGAACCCAGCCATTGGCCGCCGGACGAGGGCTACTGGGCCGCTACATATCTGCTGGGGGGCGGGCCGGGCGACTCACTGGCTGTGGCTGAGTGGATCAGGGACGAGCACAACGCAGGGGACTACTGGATTCTCTTTGGGAAGGTTCTTCTGAACAACAGGCTGCCCGAGACCACGACGCCGTGTCCCTACCTCACGAATCCGGGTCGGCCAGTGCCGCCCGGCCACTGGTTCAGCCTCTGGGATTGGGAATGCGGATCGGTGGACACGATGTACGTAGAGAAGCACATCGGCTACGTGCCAGTGGACGATGAGTATGAGGCCTGGGACTACCTGGACAAAATGATCGAATACAGGTGGAACACCGTGTGGAATGAATATATAGACCGGGTGGGAACTTGGGCTCTCGATCAGAGTTTCGGCCCGGGAAGTGGCGCATATGTCCGTACTAAGATGGACTCGTTGCTGGAGATAATGGATCCTAGTTGGGAGGTGGACTCACTCTGGGCATCGGGGATCCCCTATGAGACGGGCGCCCTCGCGGACTCTGCAGTGGCCGCTTTGGCAGACGGCAGAGCGCTTGTGGTGACTCTCGGGACGATGGCCACCCATGATGACTTGTGCCTTTTTCTTTCCAGCGACCCTGACAATCCTAGCTTTGTCAACGTCGAGTCGGCTCTCGGCTACACGTACAAGTACACTCAGCTTCTCTCGATGTGCTGCGATTTGCACGACATGAACGGATCTTCTGGAAATCCCCCCATCGTCAAACAGCTACTCAACGTTCCCATGGGCGGGGTGATGGTCTCCGTCGGTCCCTCCACAAATTTCTACCAGGACTACTACTACGAGTACACGAAGACATTCCTAGAGATCTACGAGCAGTTCGGAGGCAACGTCAGCATTGGCCTTGTACACGCGCAGGTAAGGAACACTCTTCTGGATCGGCATCCCGAGGATCCGCTGATGCATCTATTTTGCAAGGTTCTCCCACTGGTTGGAGATCCCACGATGCATGTCGGCGGCCCCAAGTGGGACCTCTACAACGCTGTGGACGACTCTGACGAAACGGCTCCCAGTCAAACTGTCCTCGGCAACCCCGTTCCCAATCCATTCAACCCCACGGTTTCTCTGTCCTTCTCCCTGCCGGGGCCAACTCGAGTGTCGCTCCGTATCTTCGACGTCCAGGGTCGCCTGGTAAGAACGCTTGTCAGCGGCCCGGCGAACGCGGGAGAACACCAGGTTCTCTGGGATGGAAAGAATGATCGTGGTGAGACTGTAGGCAGCGGGGTCTACTTCTGTGAGCTCGTGTCGGGTGAGCACCGTAGGACCACCAAGCTCGTGCTTCTCAGGTGACGGGTTTTGAGTCTTGCCAGCGGGAGGCTACTTCTCTTCCTTCCCGAGCGAATTTGCCATCTTCATTGTCATGTGTCAAGGCGAAGCGCTCCGCTGTTCTTACATCCTCTGCCTCTTTGCCGGGGCAACTCGCCGATTGCGCGGAAACATTCAGCTGTTGGTCGCCCACATTCACCTGCCCCGCCTGCTCGATCTTGATTGTGATCGGCGAAGTCTTCATTTCTCGCAACGCCTGGAGATTCCGCAGGAAGAGGTCGTTGGCCTTCGCCAGGTATGGCTGGGCATACCGCACAAGGGTCTCGTAGTTAAACGACTTGTCGTAGGCTGTGTACTGATGCAGGAGGGTCGCGGCGCGCATGTACTGGTAGTAGCTGAGCACCAGCGCGTCGATGACCAGGAACTCGGCAGCAGTCGAGATGCCGTACTCCCGGATGAGCCGATCCCGGATAGGCCGGAGCACCGTCAGAAACGTCTGTTCCCCGCTTTCGCGGTCTCCGCTGTTCTCGGCAGCAAGCGGACGGTGTAGGAGGCGCGCACTGTCGAAGACCATCTCTTCAAGGACCGGGGCGAGAGCCTCTCGGTTGGCCCGGATGGCACTGTTCTGCTCCTCGATAGGAAAGTCGCACAGAGATCCTAGCCAATCTAGGATGTCGCTCAATTCGGCGACGTTCCCCGCGGGTCCTTTCAGTGGTTCAAGAGCCTTCGTTTTGGGTTTCCTCGGCGATCGGGCTTTCTTCTGAGAGCCCTTCTTCTTTGTCTTTGGCTTCGGCATCCTTGTCAGCCTCCTGGGCGGTCTGCGTCTGCAGACGGGCCATGTGCTCTCGATAGGACGGCAGTTCACGAAGGTTCAGAGCGAGTGCAACGACCTCGCCGCCCGCTGCCACATCGTATCTCTTCCACGGCAGTCCGAGCCGGTTACGACGCTTCCGTTCCGACCGGATCATGCCCTGAAGGGTAACGAAATCGTCCTCGGTGATCTCCCAACCGAGGGACGCTACGATCTCTTCCCGACTCGCCCGGTAGAGTGCTCTGTCCCGAGTCTCGGCTGGAAACGTCCGCCGGTTCCTCAGAGTTCTACCGTGCCAGTACTTTCCCAAATCCTTATCCATGCACTTGCGGGCCTTCCGGTTTTTTTCCTCGGTCAAGGCACCCATCTCTCGCAGTGCCCGAAGGAGCTCTCGGAAGCTTGAAGCGCGGGACTTCTCCAATGCCTTCCGAATCTGTGGGACCCTGTCGCGCGGCACATACTGCTTGCGCTGTTTCCCGTCCCACTCCCGCCAGCGCCGGTAGTAATACGGGCCGTGCAGGTGTCCACGTGCGCATCGGCAATTCCTCTTCCCGCACCGCTTGTGCTCGGCGACGAGAGCCCCTTCGAGACGTTCACCCTCTGGTGGTTCGTTGCTCACTGGCTATCTCCGATCTTGGGTAACGGTTCCCGCTCGAACTTCGGTCCGTTCCCGTCTTAAGAGGTCCGCTTCACATAGTCCACCGCCCGCTCGTGTGCTTCTGCATCCGGCAGGCCGCCGTCCACGGTCAAGACGGCAAACCGCTCGTGATACGCCTCCTGATGCTCCTCAGGCCAGGTGCCGATGTCCTGGGGCTCCACCGGAGGTGGGAGGGAAGCGTCATCAGCGTCACTGTCGTCGCCAACCTCTTCCTCAGAGGGATTCCCGGTGCTGGAGGGTGACGCTACCGGTGACGCTTCTGCATTCGGATTCGGGCAAGCGTCATCTGTCGTTCTCTGAAGACCGCTTCCAAGGGCACTTCCGGCGCTGGTGACGCTGGTGACACTGTTCTGCAGGCGCTTGCGGATCGTGACCCGCCTGCTTTTCCCTGTTCTCCCACCGGTCTCCACGTGGATGCCCGCAGCGGCCAGGTTAGGGGACACTTCTTTCAGCCTCCGCGCCAGGATGTGCGCTCCCTTTGGCCAGGTCTTTGCCTTCGTGCTGATGCGGAGTCGTTCGGCAATCTGCTCCAGTTCCGCGAGCAGTACGGACGGGGCGTTCTCCCAAGTCTCTTCGTTTTCCATCAAAGCGAGCACACACGCCGCCACGGGGCTTGCCTGAAGGACCTCCTCGTTTCGAACCTCCACGTTCTCATTGTAGGCGTCGAGGAATGCCCCAGGGGAGCGCCCAAGTGCCTGAGCAATAGCGCAACCCCACAGGGCGAAATCTGCCATTCGAGGAAGTCCGGTGAGGGACACCGACGGCCGAATCCTCATGGATCGACTCAGAGCATCGAAGATCGCGCCGATTAGCCGAGGACGCGCTTCCTCGAATTCCCGCCACAGCTGGTCTTCGGGTTTCCGATCTCCGGAGGCGATAGGCTCCAGTCCGAAGAGAATGCAGCGATCGAGCAGATCCGGCTTCTGGGCGGCTACGTTGATCCCATTCAGTCCGACACATCGCCGGAATCGGTAGATGACATCCTCGTCGTCGCTGTAGAGCTCCCGCTTGGAGAATCCTTCGCCGGTCACTGCCCGGCACAAGGCGTCGCTTGTCTGATCCGGTACCCGGGCGACATTGTCGTAGAATGGTGCCCAGTGGTGAGACAGCTGTTGAACCATCTCGATTGAATCCCGGGGGAAGGATAGTGCCTCAGTCGCCGATGGGTCTATGAGCCGTCGGACCATCCGGAACAGGGTTGTCTTTGCCGCACCTTGTGGCCCATGCAACACCGGGATCGGGTGAGGGATGTCCGGTACCAGGCAGGAAACGACATACACCAAGAGAAGCAGTTCCTGTGAGGGCTCTCGGAGGTTCACGAAATCCAGCAGTTCGCTCAAGACACCGCCGGGGAGCGGGGCTACCTGAGGACTCTGGTGGGCGTGCCGCCGAAAAAGGATTGGCGGATCGGTCACGATTTCCCAGCCCTCGGTTGTGATTCGGACGGCTTGCCACTGCCGATCAGACAGATCGTACCAGAAGGCTCCTTCATGACGTGCAACCCGGTTGCTCAGCTCGTGCTCTGGTCCCTCGAAGCGTGCCTGTGCTTCAATCACCCCGAGCGCGGCTCTCACGGCGTCCGAATTCGGGGCTTTGCGCTCACTCTCCCACATCCGGCTCGCTAACCACCGTTTGAAGTCTTTGCTCTTACACCTCCAGATTTCACTGTGATCTCTGACCTTTACACGTGCAAACGTCTCGCCGACATCATCGTGGAATAGCTCCACGCATTCGTCCAGCGCGAGAGCAACCAGACGATCGGCCTGCGATTCGTTTCTGGAACCATCACCGTCTCCCGATTCCGTCGAGTCCAAGACCTCTGACGAGGACTGCCAGCAGGGTGTCTGGCCTACAACCGCCTTGAGATCGTGAACCGTGTGTCCCTCGTTCAGCCAATCTGAGACATCGCCCTTTTCAGGCAAGTCTGGCAGATCCACCAACTTGACGGATTTCGTCACATCAACAATAGACTTTGCCACCTGAAGGGCATGCCTGCCGCCTGGCTCGTCGTTGTCGGCTAGAATCACCACATCCCGCCCCTCGAGAACCTTTCCGTACTTCTTAAGCCACTTGCCTGCCCCGGTTGGATTGCAGGTGGCGAGAAGTCCTTCCTCGTGCAACCTGTCTGCGTCCTTTTCGCCCTCAGCGAGGAAGACCGCCTCATCCGGCCGAGCTACCAGATCCGGCAAGCGGTAGAGGACTCGGGGAACCCCATTCAGATTCCATATCCACTTGCCATTGGTATCTGGCCGTCGCAGACGGAACTTCTTGCCTGCCATGCGCACGACCTGGAAGAGTAGATCGCCTGCTTCGTCGCAATAGTCGTAGGCTGTCTCAATGTCGCATTCTCCCGGGGGGACGAGGATGTCCAGTTTCCGGAGCAAGTTGCCGAGACTCCCGTTCTCTCCGCAGGCGTGACAATAGAATCCCCGCTCTGAGACACAGAGGTTCGGTTGGTGGGGTGGTTTTCCTTGGCCGTCGGGATGAAAAGGACACCACGCGAGGTACTCGCCGCGCTCGTCGGGACCTTTCACGATTCTCAAGCTCGGCAGAATCTGCTCTAGCAAGTGACTATCTGGGGTGAGGGTCGTTCTGGTCGGATTCATGCTCCACGCTCCATTGCTCCGGACCGCCCGCGCTTGCAGGTGGAGCGCCTGACACCGCCGCGGCGGCCGCAGACGGCCCGGAGCTACTTGATTCCTCCTCCTGCCCCTTGGTAGGGCAGAAGAGGTGAGGGTGCTCGGCAGCGAAGGCGCGGGCGACGAGCTGAGCCAATGTCCGTTGGACTGCTTGAAGGTTTTCCAGCGGCATCGGATCAGCAGCCGCTCTTCTGATCACGACCAAACCTCGTCTCGCCTTGCGCTTTGCCATTCTCCCACGCTCCAAACAAGAGCCCCCGGGAGGCTGGCCCGGCGGGGGTCCTCTCGGGGGCTTTGAAGACATCCGGTCTCCCGGATGACTATGACTCGCTCTCGCCCGCCGGGCGTTCTCCTCACCCTCTATGGCGAGTTTTCACCGGGGATCCGCCGTGACAGCTTCAACGAGGCAGGGCGGAAGCAGAGAATAGCAGGAGAGGCGCCGAGAACCCGGCGGACGGGGTTAGTGGTTTTTTCGAAAGAAATCTACAGGGCTCGGTGAAATATCACTGGCGGGATCTTTCGTAGGTCTCGGACCACCGCAGCTGGAATCTCGTCTGGTATGCTTGGACCTTGCGATATGGCTGGAAGGGGTCGCCTTTTATGGTGGGGAAGTAGGCCCGGAGGCGCTTGCGGATGTCGCCGATCCACTTCTTCACCTTATGGCGCTCGTGGGACCCGACTTCGAAGGAATCGGCCCACTCAATCCGGCCGCCACGCCCTGCCAATGCTCGGAGGTGAGCCCAGAGCTGGTCTGGCTGTCCACCGGGTTTCCGCCGGTCAGTGAACCCCATATCGACGAAGTTCTTGTGGTCAGCGGTCATTCCTATCGCTATTCTCACAATATCATCGTTCACGAACTCGACCAGAACCTGCTCCCAAGTAGTCCCCGGAGGCGTGGGGAACGGATACACTCCCTGGACACGTTCTGCCCGTTCCTTGCCGACTGCGACTTCCACCTCACGGGTGTCGAGGCTCAGACGCTCGCCGTGGAGGGAAAGAAGGCGTCCCAGCGAGAGCACCCTTGCGGCCGCGCCGAATGTGGGGCGAGCCGGGATTCCCGACGGAACGAGCACGAGCGGCGAAGAGCACTCCTGCAGGCGCCCCATGTTGCCGAAGACGGTTTCAGCATCTCGCCATACCGCACCACGGGCGAGGAACACATCCACCTGTCGCCGATTCACAGATGGCCTGCCCAACCACCACATTCGGCTCCGGACCACCTCCTCAACTGCGGCCTTCGACCCGAGCAGTTGGCCGATCACGTGCGCCAGGGTCCGAAGATCAACGGTCCAGCGTCGCAAACGATCCAGGTCTACCTCGACGCGGCCTATGTCTTCGAGACGGCCGCAGATCACATAGCCCCGGCGCGGGCTTCCATTGTCCCCACCTGTGAATTCGACATTCTCCAGACAGCCCTCTTCGCATCCGTCGCATACCACCGAACGTGCCGGGGCAGTCTCCTGGAGTAGGCCAAGGCCGACTATCTGCTCCAGTGCGCCCTCCGGCCACGGGGCGACCTCGTCAGGGTCGAACACGGCCTCCGCCGTCGCATCAGCTCTTCGCAAGAGCTGGCTCAGTACGTCCTGAGACATCGATGCCCCATTCCCGGAGATACTTCTTCGCGATCTCATGCTTCGGGTCATACTTGAGACTGCAGGAGTTCGGGTGGGTAACGTCGAAGTTGAGCGTCTGAGTCCCGCGTCTGCCTTCAGCGTAGAAGAGGAACTGAAATCCGACTTGAGTCACGTCCACCAGTTCCAGCGAAATGCCACCTGGCCCCGTTACCTCGTCAAGCAAGTCATAGACCCCTTCGGGGGCGTCTCGCACATTCGCTTCCAGCACAATGCGCTTGTTCCCCTTACCCATAACCTTCAGCCGGAGCTTCCGAACGTGGATTTCCTGGACACCGTCTCCCTGGTGGAAAGCGAGCGGGAACTCTCGCCGTTTCAGGGCGTTCAACTGATACACGACGCCCAACTTCTCAGGCTCCCCAAGTTCAACGCCGAGGACTGTCCGTCCCCAGATTTCTTGAAGGTCCCGCACGATTCTCCAGCTACCACGGACAAAGAGATCCAGGGACTTCTCGTCTGACGAGTATACGAAGATCACCTCGAAGGCCGGGCGCTGACTCCTTCTCTCGAATTGGTCCGCCTCATCATACTCAATGCTGGTACCGGCGTAGTCCTCTGGATACGCGAACCAATAGAGCTGATCGCCACGGCTGTAGTGCTCTACCTGGCAGGCATGCCCGCGCCCCTGGGTCTTCCGGTAGTATGCTGACACCGCACGCGCCAAGCGCTCGCGCGATTCCAGATCGATCGCCGGGTCCACATCTGGCAGATCACAGCGCTTCCGCCAGCTCTTACCTGACAGGTGGTCCGCATGGTTGAATCGGCGAGCCACATCAAACACCCGAGGATACTCTAGGAAGGCGTAGAAGGCTCGGTCGTAGTGGCCCGCCATTTTGCCGAGAGTCTCTGCAAGATCGATTCTGTGTTGCGGATGTCTGCCTTCGTCGATAATCGTCTGGATGCCTCCCTCCGTTGCCATCTCGTTGACATCCCTGAAGCTGCGCTCAACCTCGACGCGGACTTCCGCCGGAGCTCTCTCAATCGCCTCTAGGATGGGACCGACCTGCGTCTCCCCAAGAGAGTCCCAGCCTAGATCGCTGCCGATGCCCTTGTCGGTCAAGTAACGTCTCAGCAGAGCATTCGGCGCATTCCGAAGAAAAGACCTGAGTGAGTATTGCCGGGCCATTTCGAATCCCCCCTTTTTTCCTGCCAGAGCGAAACTTGGCAGGGCCTGCTGCTCACCCAGTCTAGCGAATGCCCGTGGGGGACGCAATCCTGGATTTCTGCGCCCTGAGTCGATCCGCACTCCCTCTGGGACCTGGCCAATTCGAGCAATCAAGTCCTTGCCGCGGCGCCGTGACTTTTGATAAGATGAAAGGTCCTTCTGCCTGATGTTAGTTCCCTGGGCGGCATTTGGAGCTACCTACCAGAACCGAGCGACCTACATGGGCTTAGGTGAATCCGACACCCGCGCAAAGCTAGTCGATCCAGCCATCCACAAACGAGGCTGGACCGAAGACCTCATACGCCGCGAGGAGACCGCTGGCGCAATCGAGGTCTTTGGGGGGAAGGCTCGCAAGCGCCCCAAAGGGCGAATTGACTACACACTCCGGATCAAGGTCCATCCCGAAACCCAGCCGGTTGCTGTGGCCCTCATCGAGGCCAAGGCTGAAGACCTGCCTCCGGATCACGGACTTGAGCAGGCAAAGGGATATGCCCGGTGCCGGAGATTCCACGTACCCTTCGTCTTCTCAACAAACGGACACCTTTTCGTCGAGTTCGACGGCCTCACCGGGAGAACCTCAAAACCGTGTCCCCTGGCCCAATTCCCTTCTCCCTCCAACTTGCGCGCCCGCTACGAAAAGGCCATGGGTTTCAACCTTGAGGATCCGGCGGCGAAACCACTACTTGTCCGCTACACCGGTGGTGAGGCAACCAGACGCTATTACCAGGACGCCGCGATCCGGGCCGTCCTGGAGAAGATCGCCCGCTGCGAGAAGACGGGTCAACCCAACCGGGCTCTATTGTCGCTGGCCACAGGAGCGGGAAAGACCTTCATTGCCGTTCATCTTCTCAAGCGCATCGCGGATGCGGGCCAACTCCGTCGAGCCCTATTCGTCTGTGACAGGGATGAGCTGCGCAAGCAGGGGGCGGGAGCTCTTCAGAATGTCTTCGGTGCCGATGTGGCTACTGTTTCCTCGGGCAATCCCCAGAAGAATGCCCGGATACTAGTGGCAACCTACCAGACTCTCAACGTGGACACCGACGACGCTGACGCGAACTTCCTGATCACCAACTACCCCGAGAACTACTTCAGCCATGTCATCATCGACGAATGCCACAGGTCAGCGTGGGGCAAGTGGTCGACGGTACTGACGCGCAACCCGGAGGCTGCCCAAGTGGGGCTGACTGCTACTCCGCGACAGCTCAAACTCACAGAGAAGACGAAGGAGGCCCTGGCGGATGCACAGGTGAACGCAGACAATCTCAAGTACTTTGGTGAACCTGTGTATGAGTATGACATTGGGCAAGGCATCGAAGACGGGTATCTCGCTGCATGCGAGATTCAGAAGGGCCGCGTGAACCTCGACGATACGGGCATCAGCCTGGATGAGATCATCGCCCGGAAACCTATTGACGCGATCACCGGCCAGCCCGTGATGGCCGCCGAATTGCGGGAACGGTACGGCAAGACCGACTACGAGGACCGTATCTTGTTGCCCGACAGGGTGCTGGCAATGTGCACCGACCTGTTCAAGTACATGAAGGACACCGGAGGGCCTGAGCAGAAGACCATCATTTACTGTGTGCGGGATACTCATGCTGCGGCCGTAGCGGCCCAGATGAACAACCTGTATGCGGAGTGGTGTCGTGAGAATGGTAGGAAGCTCGCCGACCCATATGCCTTCAGGTGCACCGCCGCTGCCGGAGGGGCCGATTACGTGGCGGATCTCCGGGGGGCGTCAAGGACATACTTCGTCGCGACGACCGTCGAGTTGCTCACCACTGGTGTGGACGTGCCGGCAGTCGAGAACATCGTCTTTTTCAAGTACGTGAGGTCTCCGATAGCTTTCCATCAGATGGTGGGTCGGGGCACGCGCCTCTATCTCCCCAACGGCAAGCTGATGTTTCGAGTATACGACTACACGAACGCTACTCGGCTGTTTCCTAAGGATTTCGTCGAGAGATTCAGGCCGCCTCGTGAGCCAGGTGAACGTGGGCCAGAACCCGAGCACCCGATTGTGGTCGAGGGTTTCGATGTCAGAGTCACAGACGCCGGGCGATACATCCTAGCGGATGTTGACGGCAAGGCCGTTCCGGTTACGGTCGAGGAATACGAGGAACGGTTGGCGGCGAAACTGGTTGAAGAAATCCCGACGTTGGAGGCATTTCGGGGTTGCTGGATCGTACCACCTGAACGGAGAGATCTCCTGGCACGGCTTCCCTACGGTGGGCGGGCCGCTTCTCTGATCCAAAAGCTCCGGGAGATGACGGATTACGATCTCTACGACGTGTTGGCCGAGCTCGGCTATGGGCTCAACCCTCGGACCCGCCGTGAGCGAGCGGATGCATTTGCCTACAAGCACGCTCGCTGGCTTTCGGGCCTTCCAGCCGAGACATCAGCCACGATCAAGGCCCTTGCTTCTCAGTTCGCTTATGCTGGTACCGAGGGGTTGGAGAACCCACAGGTCTTCGATACCCCTGAGGTCGTGCGCACTGGTGGTTTGGCAGCGCTGAAGGTGCTCGGCAAGCCAGCGGAAGTATTGAACGAGACCAAGGAAAGGCTCTTCGCGACGTGATGGCGTTGAAGTTGGAGGCGACGCGGATGACTGGAGAGAGTGCGAATTCAACTCTCGTGGAGGAGTTCCGCGGGATCAGGAAGAATCATAAGAAGGCACTCCAAACGAGAGTGGCCCGAACCATTCTCGCGCCCTCGATAATGCGAGTGTTCCAGGCAGGTACCAAGCACGTCCTGTTCGATCTCCTTTCGGGAATGGATCTCGAGTCTCTCCGAAGGCTTCGAGGCGAGGACGCATTCCGGAGGTGGTTTGAAGACAGCCTTGCCAGGGTGGCGAGCAGGATCAAGAAGAGGAACCCGACCAACGACAGGATATACCCCGGCGACAAGTGGGGGCATGGCGCCAAGGTGCTGACTGTCTTCGTCAAGAACATCGTCTTCTTCTCCAGGTGTTTCAATGAGAGAGAGATCAGGCGAATCCAGCCCTGGCTCTACGCACCGTTGGATAGCATCGTCATCAAGAGGCTTCGCAGGTTGGGCGTGAGGCTTCCATTTAGGCACATCAAGGAGATTGACTCCGCACGCAAGTTCTGCGCTGTCCAGGACGAGCTGGGTCGTGCCGCTAGGCAGGCCCGCGTTCCGCGGATCTTGTTCGATGACATCTGGGGGGACCGCCCGTGATGGGAGCCGCTGCAAAGGGCGTAGATGGAGACAAGAAACGAAGGCTACCCAGTGCTTGGCGGTGGGTGCGGCTCGAAGAAGTGTGCGAGATTGTTGGGGACTCCATCAATCCACAGGGATGTCCATGTGAAACATTCGCCCACTATAGCCTGCCCGCCTTTGACGAAGGCAGTAGGCCCATTCTCGAAGTCGGAGAGCTGATTCGCAGTAACAAGTTGCTGTTTCCCCGAGGTGTCGTTCTCTTCTCGAAACTCAATCCGAGGATCAGCAGAGTATGGAACGTCACTGATCACCGAAACCAGCGTCGAATATGCTCGACGGAATTCCTGCCGCTTCTTCCCAAGAAAGGGCTACTCGATGCCGACTATCTGACATTCGCATTGCAGGAGCCCCACCTCATCGATCGGCTGCGTGCTCAGGTCGCGGCCGCGACAAAAAGCCGAGAGAGACTTAAGCCTGGATTGGTCCTGAACGCCGAGATTCCCCTCCCCTCTCTCACCGAGCAAAAGCGCATCGCAGCAATCCTGAGCGATCAGGTGGTAACGGTGCAGCGAGCGAGCGCTGCGGCGGAGGCGCGGTTGGAGGCAGCGGGGGCACTCCCAGATGCCTACCTTAAGAGTGTTTTCGACACCTGCGAGGCAAAAGAATGGCCAAGGAGATGTTTAGGAGAGGTGGCGACGCTGGTTCAGAATGGTATTTACAAACCGGCTGAGTACTATGGTAGCGGCCATCCGTTCTTGCGAATGTACAACATCTCGAAGTGCTCTTGGAATCTGGAATTGGCTGAACTGGCCCGCGTGGTACTTGAAGGCCGAGAAGCCGAGAAGTATAGACTGAGAAGAGGCGACTTGCTCTTCAGTAGGGTGAATAGCTTCGAACTGGTTGGAAAGTGCGGCTGGGTTGGCCCGGATGCTGAGGGCTATGTCTTCGAGAATATGTTAATCCGCGTGCGCGTTGACGAGTCACTCGATTCTATGTTCATAGCTCAACAGATGCGTACTAGTGGCGTGCGAGGGCAAATTGAGAGTCTTGCGAAACGAGCGATAGGCCAGGCGTCGATCAACTCAAAGGATCTTCGCAGCATACAGATCGCGTTGCCACCCCTGCCACTTCAGCAACGCATATCGGAACGTCTGAAGAAGCTGACCGTGGATACTGACCGTACTCTCAGAGCGCTGAAGGAGCAACGCGAGACCATTGATGGTCTCCCTGCCGCACTCTTGCGTCGTGCCTTCAACGGGGACCTGTGACGTGTCATAGCACGAACAATCAATCTGGAAAGTCTACTCGGGCCGAATTGGCGAGGGGGACTCGCTCTTCCTCAAGGACAGCTGTGTCGCCCTAAGCTGGGCCAAGATGGGCGGTCCGTGCTTCTGTCTCATCGTCACACAAGGAGAAGAATCGGCAGATGCCTAAGCGATCTTCAAAGGCGAACAACAGCAAGACGCTGAGCACCCAGCAGTCCGTCAACTCCGCAATCAAGTCAATCTGCGACATCATGCGCCGGTCGAACTGTGCAGGGGCGATGCAGTACGTCCCAGAGCTGACCTGGATCCTCTTCCTGCAAATCCTCGATCAGCGCGAGACTCAGGAGGCAGAGCATGCAGAGGCAGTAGGCGTTGAGTTTCGGCCATCGCTCGAATCACCGTATCGCTGGCGGGACTGGGCCGCGCCAGAGGGGGCGAAACGGAAGGAGCTCGCAAGGGGCACGCTTGGAGCGTTCTTCGGCTTCGTGAATGAGGAGCTGCTGCCTCACCTCAGGGGTCTGCAGGAGCGGCCGAACGCCACGGCTCGCCAGAGAATAGTCAGCGAAATTATGTCTGGCGTCGAACGGACGCGTATCGACACGGAGAAAAACTTCCTCGATGTTCTCGACAAGGTCCATGAGATCCGCGATGAGAAGGTGGACTCGACACACGTCTTCCCCCTCTCGCAGGTATACGAGGGACTGCTCCTCAAGATGGGCGAGAGGGGAAACGACGGCGGGCAGTTCTTCACTCCCCGTGAGGTCATCAGGGCCATGGTCCGGGTGATCGACCCACAGATCGGAGAGACGGTCTACGATCCGGGCTGCGGCACTGGTGGGTTCCTGGCCCAGTCGTTCGAACACATGGCCGGCCCCCGCTTCGGCAACATCACGTCACCAGACCAGCTGGACATTCTCAAGCATCAGACGTTCTATGGTCGGGAAAAGGACGACACTGTCTACCCAATTGGTCTTGCCAATCTGGTCCTCCATCATATTGATGAACCGCACATCTGGCATGGGAACACTCTGACCGGTCGGGAAAGCTACGGCGGCCTCTTCCACGGAGCTCCAGCACTTTTTGATGTAGTGCTCATGAATCCTCCCTTCGGAGGCAAAGAGGGTAAGGAGGCCCAGATCCGGTTCGCGTACAAGACGGGCGTGACCCAAGTCTTGTTCCTCCAGCACGTGATCGACAGCCTTAAGCCGGGTGGGCGTTGCGGCATTGTTGTTGACGAGGGGGTACTCTTCCGAACCAATGAAACTGCATTCGTCCAGACCAAGCGAAAGCTCCTCGACGACTGTGACCTCTGGTGCCTCGTCAGCCTTCCCCCCGGGGTGTTTACAGCCGCAGGAGCCGGGGTCAAGACCAACCTCCTCTTCTTCACCAGAGGAGAGCCCACCGAGCGGATCTGGTACTACGATCTCTCGGCTATCAAGGTGACCAAGAAGAAACCACTGACCCTCGCCCATTTCGACGAGTTCTTCGAGCTTCTCCCTAAACGGGCCGACAGCGAGCACAGCTGGACCGTCTCCCGCGAGGAAATCGAGAAGAAGAACTTCGATCTCAAAGCGGTCAACCCGAATGCCAAGAACGATGTAGACACGCGGACGCCGGAGGAGCTGCTGGACCTGATAGAGCAGAAGGGACGTGAGGTGGCTGAGGCACTGGCCGTTCTGCGCAAGGATGCGAACCGTCCCAAGCCATGAATGCACGGCATTTGTCGATGTTCTGTTGACTTGTTGTTCGTGGCCGGGCAAGATGGGGGCAGAATCAGACTGGTTACTTGCGATTCAGCGAAACGTAGACGCTGCTAACGGGAACGCTATGGGAAGGGGAGGCAGACAGCGTTTGCTTGAATCTCAGAGTCTGGGCGTTGCGAGATGGCTAACCAACATGGACGCGAGGGAATGACATGGCGACAGGAGAACAGATCAAGTCGTTGATCCGGTCGCATTTTGGCGACGACTCAGAGCGCTTCTTCAGCATCGCTCTCCAAGTAGCCGCGCACGAAGCGCAGCAGGGTCATGGGGCATTAGCCCACGACATTCGCGCAATAGTCGAGAAAGCTCGGAAAGAGAACTGGCCGGTCGTTCTGAAGTTTCCACAGGACTTGACTGGGCTTGTGTTGTCGGAAGAGCCGGACGTTCCGAAGGCGGCTCTGGTCCTACCATCAGTCATGCGTAACCGGATGGAACGAATTATCCACGAGTATAGGCAACAGCAGAAGCTCAAGACTCACGGACTGATGCATCGGCGAAAGATTATGCTCGTCGGCCCGCCAGGAACAGGGAAGACCATGTCCGCCCAAGTCTTGGCGCACGAGCTTCGCCTTCGGTTACATACTATTCAGGTCGATCGGCTTGTCACGAAGTTCATGGGTGAGACTAGCGCCAAGCTGCGCCAGATTTTCGACTTGATGCAGAGGGAACCGGGCGTGTACTTGTTCGATGAATTTGACGCCATCGGCGGCGAGCGGATGTTGGAGAATGACGTCGGCGAAATGAGACGCGTTCTCAACTCCTTCCTCCAGTTCATTGAGCAGGACACCTCTGACAGCCTTATTGTTGCGGCTACGAACAGTCCGAAGCTGCTCGATCGGGCTCTCTTCAGGCGTTTCGATGATGTGCTTTACTTCAGACTGCCTGAGAAGGAAGACCGGAAGCGACTGGCAGGCAACGTACTGGGTTCGTTTCTCGCGCCGAGGTTTTCATGGAGAGCGGTTCTGGATGTCAGCGTTGGACTCAGCCACGCGGAGATTGATCAGGCCTGCCGGGATGCGATCAAGCAGGCGATTCTCGATAATAGGAAGAAGGTTACCTCTGCCGTTCTGTTAGGTATGCTGAAGGAACGCCAAAGTGCACGCAAAGGGCAGAAAGGCTAGCTCAACATGGCTGGCAGGGAATACAGGCACATCTTCCTCGAAGGGCCGACGGATGCGCAGGGATTCACAAATCCTCGCCGGGGCAGTCCTACTCCTCGCATTCCCGAGAGAAACCGCGATCGCCACAGTGCCCACCTCCACCGACGCTTTGAGCTAGCTTGGAACGAGGCTGAGCAGCGGCGGGCTCGTGTTCATGTCGAGCGCCACGGGGTTTACATTGATTTCATGGGGGAACCGGACTGTGACCTGCTGACCCAGAGTCTGGAATACAGACCTTCGGGCATCCGTCTTCTGAACGTCAGATGCACATCGGAAGAGAAAGAGAAGAAGCAGACGGCAGCAACAGTATACGTCCCCCGTGCTAAGCGTGGACACTTCCTGAGGAGGATTGAAGCTTATCAACAGGAAGAAACTCGCTCTGGCAAGCCGAAGAACCAGAACCTAGTGAATAGTATTTCCGATATTCGAGCATCCGTGCTCGAATCCTTCTGGCAAGACGACATACCGCTTCCGGGGGAAGCACCGTCCGAGGTAGAAGTATGGCTAAGTAGCGACAAGGATCCTATCATTGAGCAGTTCGATTCACTGTTGGGTCATCTGGAGATAAAGCCGAAGCCTGGCGTCTTGAAGTTTCCAGAGAGAGCCGTGAAGATCGTCCTCGCTAACAGGGGACAGCTGGAGGCGTTGATTGAGCGGTCGGATTACATCGCGGAGCTAAGGGCTGCCAAGGAGGTTGCGCTATTCTTCGTCGCTCAGGAGAACCGGGACCAGCTAAAGCAAGTCCAAGAACTGCTCGGTCGCACACGCTTCAATGCTGAGAGCGAAGCCGCTGTCTGCGTCCTGGACACAGGCGTGAATAATGGTCATTCGCTGATCGCGCCGGTTTTGAGTGGATCTGATCTCCATACGGTCATTCCAGCATGGGACACGCACGATCACAATGGCCATGGCACCCTGGTAGCCGGAACCGCTGCTTACGGGGACTTGGTGGATGCTCTGAACAATGCCAATCCAATGCAGATTGATCACTGCCTTGAGTCTGCCAAGATTCTCCCGCCCCCGCCGGCGACGAACCCGAAGGAACTGTGGGGCTACATGACTGCTCAAGGGATCAGCCTGGCTGAGATTCAGGCGCCTGAGCGGATGAGGATCACCTGCATGGCGGTCACGTCGACCGACAGCCGAGATCGTGGACGGCCTTCTTCGTGGTCTGCTACGGTGGACGAGCTTGCCTCGGGATATGAGGACGAAAGATATCGGATGGTAGTGGTCAGCGCGGGAAACGCTGATGATCCCAAGGGATGGCGCAATTACCCAGAGGATAATCTGACGAATGAGATCCACGATCCTGCCCAAGCATGGAATGCCTTAACAGTTGGCGCATATACGGAGAAGACGAAAGTAGTCGATGCTACGCTGCGCAGCTTCGTTGCACTGGCGCCCGAAGGCGGCCTCTCGCCTTACAGCACGACTTCGGCAACTTGGGCTGGGCGGGTGTGGCCCATCAAGCCCGAGGTTGTCTTTGAGGGAGGGAATGTAGCCCGCGGGCCAAATGACGGGCTGGCGGAAGCAGATGAGTTGCAGCTCCTTTCGACGCACCACGATCCGCAAGTCGCTCAGTTTCGCGCCTTCAGTGGTACCAGTGCAGCTGCTCCTCAGGCGGCGAGGATGGCTGCTCGCATTCAAGCTCTGTATCCAGAGGCGTGGCCTGAGACGATTCGCGCACTCATTGTGCATACTGCCTCATGGACGGAAGCACTGAGGAAGCAGTTCTTGGCGAGGCCCTCGCCTACCAGACATGACTACGCTAACCTGCTACGAGTCTGCGGATATGGAGTGCCGAATCTCGAGCGCGCCCTTTACTGTGCGTCCAATTCTCTAACGCTCATATCTCAGGCGGAATTGCAGCCATTCGACAGACAGGACGGTAGGTACGTAACCCACGAGATGCACTTATATGACCTCCCTTGGCCCTCCGAGATCCTCACGGATCTTGGAAGAACAGAAGTGGAGATGCGAGTCACGCTATCCTATTTCATTGAACCAGGGCCCGGGCAAGTGGGCTGGGAGAACCGGTATAGATATGCTTCTCATGCTCTCCGATTCGTAGTCAATGGGCCCGGAGAGTCAGGAGATGAATTCGTCCGGCGAGTTAATGAACAAGCCCGGACTGATGGCGAGCATCCTGGTACGTCGGGACCAGGAGACAAGTGGATCATTGGCGAAGCAAGAAACGTTGGGTCGATTACTCCGACATCTGGCGGGGGAGCGCCGCCGATCTTGCTTTGTCGAACAAGATAGCAGTCTACCCTGCTGTCGGGTGGTGGAGAGAACGTCACCACTTGGGTCGGTGGGGCAAGCAATGTCGCTATTCGCTGGTGGTGTCGATCCACACTCCCGAGCAGAGCACTGACATCTACATACCAGTTGCCCAGAAGATCGGTGTGGCTATTCCCGTCGAGATACCAGTGAGCTCTGGGAAACGGAGCTCACGAGTGGACTCATAGGAATCGGCGACAAAAGGCCCTCATCCCGGATTCTGCGGCGCCACGCTTCAGGACTTCACAGCAAAGCGGGCATGCTTCTTAGAGGCGACTAGCACGCTGGCTCACGCCGTTCTTCGCCCCCGCTTTGGAAGCGCCCACCGCCTCGTCAGCCATGTCGCCAGGGCGTTATGAATAGCCGCATATCCCTATTACATCGCATTGAGAGGGCTGTCATGGGAGGAAACACACGCGCGGTACACATCGACGTGAACGGAACTGCCGTGGAGGTGCTCTTTCGTCCTGCGAGAGAGGAAGATGCCAAGGAATTACTAGCACTATCCGGAACAACCGACCGATTCCACATCTCAGATGACACCGACGCTCCCGATCTTGACGAGTTACTGTTCTGGATGAACGATCCGAGATCCATAGTCCTCGTTGCCGAAGAGATATCCGCCGCGAGGGGAGCGATTCTCGCGTATGCCTATGGCACATGCATCTCTCCCAAATGGTTTGCTTTCGAAGGGTTCATGGTTACTCCACGCCTACAAAGACACGGACTCGGGAAGGCCATGTACAGTTACCTGAGAGATCGTTGCAGTGAACTCGGCATAGATCTTATTCAAGGACTTGTCATAGATGGAGACGACAACTCATTGCGATACTGGCTAGAGAGAGGTTTTGAAGAGGGCAAAAGATGCGTTTGGGTTGAGGACTGGCTGGATTGACTTCAGAATCGAGCAGAACCATATCCAAGAGGATGCACGTCATTCCTGGGAGCACACGTAATGGCAAGGATAGCGGCTCGGCAACCAAGCAAATGCGAAAGCGTCTATTCAAACTTGCGAATCCAGTTCACGGCTAAACATGGGCAGCCACTGATAGACACGCTCCTTGACGCTGTGGAGCGTGCTGCACCCAGAGATACCATTCCGCTGCGCCACGCGATCGTCCACGTCGACGAAAGCACGCTCACAGCTGAAGCAACTTATGTCCAGGCATCTCTTTTCGACGAACATCGAGAGACACCCCTGGCCGCGTTGCAGTACGGCGAAACCCGCCAGGCATTCATGGTGGCGCATGTTGTCCCCACGAGTGTCGGCGCTGCTGTTGGTGGTTTCGCCGGAGACGCGTCGCCAGCCACAAGGTTACTCGCGGCAACTGCTGATTCTGTGCTGACTCACCCGAACGTAGTGAACGCTTCTGACATCCTCTATAAGACGGAGAACACTCTGTACATTGAGGGGTGGGGCCTCGATCGGTTCTTCCTGAAGGACATGGTCCTGCGTCCCGTTGTAGCGAACCGGGTAGGCGTGGTGATTGAGCGCCAGCCAGCTCGTTTTGTGGACCTTGTGAGGCACTCGGTAGATGCAGCTCACGCGACATGCGGGATACCCGTGGTCGGATACGCAGTAACGGATGAGAAGGTAGGCACTCGCGTCCGCCGATTTGAGTCCGGAGCGTATGCTGGCGTCATAGATAACCCACGAACCCTCATCACGGCAGCGAGAAAGCTGGTCGACGCCGGAGCCACTGCTATTGCGATTACTACAGAGATCCTTGACCTACCGGACATTCGACCCTATGTCCATGGACTGGAGCCGAACCCACACGGCGGAGTGGAAGCTGTGCTCTCTCACACCGTAAGTCGGTACTTTGGCATCCCCTCTGCACATGCACCGATGTGGGGCGAGAATTCCCAAGCTGAAGACGAACACTTTCCCGATGCCGATCCAAGGGAAGGGGCCGAACTGGTGTCCCTAACGGCCATCGGCTGCGTTCTCCAGGGGTTGCACAGAGCACCGCGGCTCGTGAGCTCAGCGGACCGAAGATCAAGCGACATCGCTGTGTCCGGACTGTCCGCGCTCGTTACCCCGGCTGGTTCGCTGGGCACAATCCCGGCTCTGGCCTGCGCCAAGTACGGAGTTCCTGTTATTGGGGTCCGAGAGAATAAGACGATTCAAAACGTAGACGCGGGCAGCCTGGGAATCACCCACTACTACGAAGCCGCCAACTATCTTGAAGCTATCGGAATACTCTGCGCGCTCCGATGTGGAGTCTCGATGCAGAGCGTTCGGCGACCACTAGCTCCGGCGCCGAAAATCTGAGGAACGAATATGTGGCCTATTCAGCAGTTCATATTCGAAGAAACCGGCGAAGCAGACATCCTGCGGTTTTGCACTCCCGCGCATGGACCCGCCTCTCCACCCAACGCGCGGTGGTCAGAATACGAGCTCCGGAGTGCCGAGGCTCTTGACACACCTTACGTGCCAAAGAACAGCTTGAAGGGTTCCGAAGCGCGCGCAAAAGACCTGTATGGCACTGCCGCTACATACTACTTCCCCACCGGTGTCTCACACGCCATTCTCGGAGGAATTCTGGCCGCTTTCGATGCACGAGACACTGTCTTGGTCGGGAGAAACATCCACCGATCCGTCTTGGCCGCATTGGCGATTACTGGTGCGCGTATCCTGTGGATGGATCCAGGCTCCCTATGGTTTCAGTTTCGCGCCGAGCACCTCAAGGATGCAATCAACAAGTCTGGCAAGATCTCAGGGGTTGTTCTAACGAATCCCTCCTACGAGGGGCACTTGAGTGACATTGAAGGCATATTTGAGATTTGCCTGAGCCATGACATCAAACTTCTGATTGATGAATCCCTTGGCTCTCACTGGATGATGTCCCCCCTCCTTCCCAAATCCGCCGTACATGTTGGGGCAGACCTAGTCTTTCACTCTCTACACAAAAAGGTCGGAGCGCTGGTGCCCGCGGCGCTCCTGCATGTTCCAAGGCGGTCTAGACTGTCGAGTTCTCAAGTGGAACGACATGTCGACCTTGTGCGCTCCACTAGCCCTTCTAATCTCGTTTTGTTGAGTACGGAATGGGCGATCCAATCCATTTGTCCAAACCCATCACACCTCCCGGACCTTATACAGAATTGCAGACGACTTACGGAAACACTCGTCCCACATCAAGCTCCGGACGTTCTGTCCATCGACATCCACGCATCAGACCCGATGGTCGTGCACTTGCTGCCCCGCAACAAGGACCCAGTATCACTTGCGGAAGCCCTGTATGAAGTTGGATTGGATTATGAACACGCGGATAGGCGTGGAATTGTCTACTTCGTCTCCCCTTGGATGGATCCGCCGAACATATCTTTCTTGATGCGGATTCTCCTCGAACGTCTCGCCATGCCTTCACGTGGGCGTCCTTGTAAGGCTAATCCTTTTCGCTATCCCATGCCAAGGATGGCCCTCGACTTTTGGACATCGATTAGATCAGAGAGGAGTAGGGTCTGCTCCCTCAAGCACGCACTGGGTTCTGTTTCCTGTACGCTGATCGCGGACTGTCCACCAGGCATCCCACTCTTGAGTCCCGGAGAGATAATAAGTGAATCTCACCTAGAGATACTAGGCGAAAGGAATGTGGAAATCCTGGATAGAGGGGCAACACGATGACACGAGCATTGATAGTCTCGTCGGCCATTTCCGAGCCGGGGATGACACCTGCAGGTGTAGCGTACGTCGCGACAGTCCTCAACCATTACGGAATCGCATTCGATATCCTCGACCTGAGTGGGACAATAGATTATGTCGATGCGCCCGAGGAACTCTATGTGCCATGCAATTCAAAGGATTGGCTGAACCCCCAAGCAATCGCGAATGCGCACTGGATTGATCCGTTCCTGCCTCACCACGATGACGACTACGATTACTATTTCTACTCGTCTATGTTCTCGCCAGACATGGTTTTCCATGCACGGCACAGCCTCACTACGAAGAGAAAGCGCAATGATGCCACAACCGTTGTCGGCGGAACTGCGCTGGCTGGTCTTTCGCCTGAGCAGATCTCCATCGTCCAGACATATTTCGATTTCATCTGCGTGGGATATGACGTTCATCGACTCGTGACAGATGTTTTGTCGTCGAAGCCTTCAATCGGATATCGCTCTGGCGGACACCAGCTATTCGCGTCAGGGCCACCCAGAAGCCTACCTGATTATTCCCTTATCGACCTGAAAGATTTCGTCACCGTGTATGCAGGACATGGTTGCTATTACTCGAAATGTCGTTTTTGCGACTACCCAGCGCGCGCTTCAAATCAGGTCTATTTCCGGGACAGCGTGGAGGTCGCACAAGACGTGTGGAACGTCTTCTTGAGGAATCCCAATGTGACCGATGTGGTTCTTGCACTCGACGCATACCCAGAGAGACATCTGAAACGGACAGCCAATGCTCTGCTCAAGAATGAGAATAGCGTCCCGTATAACTTGATGCTTCGTGCCGAGCCCTGGATCGACAGAGAGTTAGGACGCTTGCTGGGCGAGTCGGGATGTACGGATGTCTTCATCGGTGCTGAGGCATTCGACGATGACATCCTCGCAATCATGGATAAGGGGGTGACCGCGAAGAACACAGACCGCGCCGTCACGGCTCTCGCCGATTATGTAGACGTAACAATTGGACTGGTCCTCTTTGTTCCGGGGGTGAGTTCTCGCAGCTTGAAAAGGCAGCTGTCACAGCTTGAGGCGGTGCTTCCTTATCTGGAAAGTATCGAACCCGAGGTTCTTACTGTTGTCAGAGGGTCTCAGTTTGCTAAGGATCCGAAGCGCTTCGGTATCGTCACTTACGTCACAGAGCAGTCGTTGAACGACAGCTGGTGCTTTGGCCTGAGCCAAGATATTCCCTGGACGTTTGAAGATCCGGGACAAGCCGAACTGTGGTTCGAGCATGTGGTCGCACTCAAGGAGCTTTGCGGAGGGCTGGTAAACGAACGGTATTGGGCGGCAATCGAGGAGGTCCGCGGCGAGTGGTCAAGGTAGAGTGCCCGACATCCTCTCTCGTTGTTTCCGGAGAGGGAGACACATGTACGGCTCGAGTTCAGAAACAGTACCTTCGGAACCAGGTCCTGCAATGCCGCTCAACAGGGGATAAGTGATTGAAATGGAGAGTGTTGGCGGGAACGATCGAGGGTGTTAGGACCACCGCGTTGACGAAGATGCCGGATTGACGAAATCAGCCGCACACAGGTCCTCGGCCCCCTTTCTGTGCTCCGGGGGAGCTGGGAATTCGGATCTGTCCAGAATGTCGCCCAAGCAAAACCGGGACAGCAATGCCCGAATTGAGGAGTCTGATGTCCCGAAAAGCCTCGGGAACACCTTGTGCGACTAATTGGCGGCAGCAGATACCTCGAAGGCGAAGACTCGCCGCCAAAACTCGGAGTCCGTTCGATCTCCAACAAACGTCACCATGCCCAGATACTTGCCCGCCGGGAGTACGATTGTGCTGTTCATGTTGTAGCTTTCCCCAGGTTCCATCCAGAAGCTGACATTTTCAGGTTGGGTATCTTCATAGACTTCAGCAAGGTTCATTTCGTCGCACACAGACTCGGTGGTTTCCGACCGCTCCTTCTCCTTGACGAACTCCCACTCAACTGTCTGTTCTGCCTGCAGGTTGCTCCTGATTTTCCTGATTTGCAGGCTCACGCTGTGGTTCAAGGTCTCGTACTTGTCTTCGTAGACAGGTAGGTATGTCTCTCCCTTCTTGCCCCTTCGTTTGGCCTCCAGCTTGCGCTTCCCGGTGTTCTTGAATGAGATATCGACCGACACCAGGTTGAGTCCATCCCCATACTTGTAGGCAGTGATTTCCGGAGAGATCTGTAGCGCAGTCTCGTGTATCCGATGCAGGGCAAACCTGTAGAATGCCCACCCACCTCCCACAAACGCGGCCAACGCAACGGTCAAGTGCTCCATTGCTTCAGCAGCATCCTTGACGGTACTAGTGTTGTGTAATAGGGCCAGGAATCCAGCTACTGAAACTGGAGCGAGAACGATTGCGAGCAACAGCCAAGACGCATCTCGTACGCGATCCATGGGAAACCTCCAGTCTGCTCGATGAATATCGCGGTCAGGCCTTGCAATGCACCAAGACCGGACGCAAGCGTTGAAATAACAGATGTTGGCAGATCTCTACGGGGCACCCCCGGGCCGCCGTCAGACGCGTAGCGCGGAGATCTGAGAAGGCAACGAGTTAGGCCCCAGAATGTGTTATTGCATGACCTGACCCCAAAGCGCTCCGATTCGTGCCCACCAGTCAAGACGTTCCAGCTGGCACACGCCCCTATTCGCCTGCTGGGTCTACGCTTAGAAATGCTGCCCGGCCGGTGCCCTCAAGGATTGCCTCTGCCCTGAGGATGCAGCGGCGCACCTCCAGGTCCCGAGGTCCACGGTCTTCTTTGAGCGGAACCCGAATGTTCACCACGGCGCTGTGTGCGGGAAGAGTGCCAAGTGGCTGGCCGAGGGGAAGCCTCCAATCCTCCTTCACCTTCACCTCTATCCCAAGTGCCATCTTCGGATCGTCCCGACGGCGATATAGAATATCGATTTTCCGACCCCACCAGAAAACGTCGATCCACTGCTCAGTTCCGACAAGTTGGTATCCGTATCTTGGTTCTCGGAGTCTGGGTGTGAGAGTCCTTTCGATTTCCCCAGCTGTTGGGGTGGAGTACCCTCTGGGGCCGGGCTTCGGTATCTCGATTTTGCGTGCGTCTCGCGCTTCTATCAGCATACTGCGGAACTCATCTGCAAGTTCGGGAAGGTTGTCGGGCCGTGGTCCGACCCACCACTCCTTTCTCGGCTTGAACGCCCCGATCTTCTTGTCGAGCCCAACATCGAGGAACGCCACCTGATAGACGTGCCATAACAACCCCTGCCAGCGGGGTCGAATCTCCGGGTCCTTGGCATCCGGATCTTGGCCAAGAGTGGTCTTCTCCTCGTCAACGATCCCGAGTGCTATGCATGGTTGCCCGAAACGCAGGCGATGGTAGATGGCAGTATCGGGAAGGTTGTAGGCACCCGAGGCGAAGGGTCGCTTGAGGATGCGAACTTGCTCTCCGCAAGCCGGACAGGTCTCGAACAGGAGCCCAACTGCATATCCTCCGCTCGTGAACCCGTTTCCGGTCTCCAGCCAGTCCTTCTTCGCCAGCGGTGCGAAGCTGCTACCGGACAGGTTGCGCGCTAGCTGAAGAACTCCCTGCTCACACATCACGCTACCCCGGCCGAATGGGTGACTGGACAATGGCGATCGCAGGCTTGCCGTGAGACCGGATGATACGCGCTTCCTGCCTCTTGATACACCAGCGGGCAACGTCGCCTAGACTTGCAGACGGCTCTTTACTTCTCCTCTATACTGCCGATACCTCTTCTCGGCCACGGCGACCAAACCTTCCAGCTGGTCAGAGAGTTCATCGTAGCGGGCTATCTCCTCACGAGTACCCCGGCCAGCTCTATCGATGTTCCACTCAGGCTGCATGCAAAGCCGTAAAGTGTCGCTGCCTTGCCTCTCCGGGTACACGAAGAACTGAGTAGCCACGAACTCCCAGAGGGCGTTCAGCACCTCAAGAGTTCTCTCGAGTCGTGACCGGACGCCCTTGTCAAGGTATTGGTTGCCTTCTTCTCGGAAGAACCTCGCGAAGCACTTGAGCGGCTCCATCTCACCGAATAGGTAGCTATGGGTTCGAGCCAGCTCGTCCAGGAGACTGAGCACCTGTCTCTCGCTCATGAGAGCGTCCGCCCTTTCGAATACGCCGCGATCGGCTTCTCTACGGCCATTCCTGGTGACCCAGCGCAAGACTTGCTTCCTGAACGTAAGCAGGCCCACCAAGACCAAGGCGAGGACTATCGTGGACGTTTTCCAAGAGAGGACTGAGTCCCACACCGACCCCTCTGATGGCGAGAACTGCTCTATGAATGCATCCAGAAGGCGTTCGAACATAGGTCCTCCACAGAAGTCCCGGCAAGCAGAATCCGAAGACCTCTTCGGTGCAGGTCCCCGGCGAGCCGCTGGACTCCCTGCTCGTACATTAGTTCCTCCAGATGCTGTGGTTCGGGGCAAAGTGCCCCTGCCAGAACCGACAGTTGAAAACGCCTAGCCCCCAACGAGAGAGTATGCTATGGTGTGAAATTGTCAAGTACGAACTGTGCGGCTGGTACGGGAACACCAGAGGGGATGACATGAGTGACTTTAAGAAGAGCCGCGAGATCTGGAGGCAGAAGCTTGCTGTCTATGCGATCGGAAGGAAGCTGGAGGTCCTCTCTCTGTTGACTATGCCCCACGTGAGGGGGAAATACACTGGGGATCCCCGTGTGATGGTCAAGGGCTATGATCGCGAGTTGGATTCCCTACTCTCGCCGTGGAGAACCAAGATCAGACGGCTCATCGCGAACCGGTGCAGAAGCGTTCTAGCAGGAAAGAAGCTGACCCCTACATTGGTGCGACGACTGAACGAGTTACTGGGTGAGCTCAACAATGGACTTGCCTCTATTCCCCCATCGCTGGACAAGGCCCGGGGCTCCCTTGCCGCCCTCATTGACGTGGACGATCCCGAGATCGACCAAAAATATGACGCGTACTGCCTCCTGCGCGAGTTGGTGCCGGATTCGCTGATCAGCCGCACAGTATCAGCGTGGAAGAAGGAACTCCGGGAACATCTCCAGGCGCAATCCAGGCCGAGCACTCCAGTACGTGTAGGCTCCGGTGATCCAGGGGAGACCGGTGCAGTGGGGGACAGCCAGCTGCCTGGGATGCGTGGCCCCTTGTCCCACGTCTTCTGGTCGAGTGGGAATGGGAGAGACGTGCTCGACGCCGTATCCCGCTACAGGTTCATGGAGGTTTTCGGTATTGGCGAGTTCCCAGAGACCCAGGCTGAGATCGAGGAGATGCTAGTCGAAGCGATCGGGGAATGGCAACCGAGCTGGGTGCGGCGATACGCTTGCCATCACTACTCTCAGGCTGTCGCGGAGGATCTGTGGCACGCGAGTAGAAGCCAAGCCCTCTGCGGAAGGATGCGCTACTTCCTCGAGCTTGCGCTCCAGGCGATTTCGAACTCACAGAGGGCTGACGGCTGGTGGGCCTCAGACCGGAGAGCCAACGTCACTCAGAGCCATTACGGAACGGGTTTGGCCTGCACGGTTCTCTTGAGGCTTTCACGGTCTGGTCAACAGCTCGACAGCGCCTATCAGGGCGTGAAGTGGCTGGCCAAGCAACAGCAAGGCAGTGGCGCTTGGGGGATTGACAGCACCCGCTCCGAACCGGATCTTCTGACAACCCTCCTCGCGGCTGAAGCCGTCAAGTCGAGCGGGTTGGATGGGTTCGACAGCACTATCTCATTGGCGGATTCGTGGATCCTCAGCCAGCAGCGTGAGGATGGAACGTGGGAGATTGATGAATTCCCATTTCCGTTCCTGACGACCCAAGTTCTCGAATACTTCGACCGAAGGACGGCCCCCCTAGCGAAGCTGGACAACTTCCTGAGCATAGCCAGAGACTTCCTTCTCAGGAGCCAGGAGTTCGCAACGCTGGACGATGAGAACTCAAGGCGTTTGGCAGTTGTGGTCGCATTCCAGGGGCTTGAGGCATTGCTGTACGCCTGCCTCTGCGATCGCTCTGTCAACATCAAGATCTTCGTCAATCCAAACGAAACGATCGGTATGCGGAAAGCACTGACGAGTCTCCAGGGCCATTTCCAGAGATTGAAGGTGCTCAGCCGCTCTCAGAACATAGAGTATCGCAACGAACTGGACAGACTCGCGTACCTCAGGGATCAGGTTGTCCACAAGGCGGGGGCAGTGTCCGGGAGAGAAGCAAAGGAGCTGGCTCAGGCAGGAGTGCGCTTCGCCAATCTCCAAGCTCAGAGGATCTTCGGATTCGACTTGCTATAGAGACTGCACTCGCTGCGTGCAACGTTGCCTCTCCCATTGTGGCAGCGCCCACCGCCAGGTTGACGAGCCGATTCGTCAGACGGGTCTGGCGCTCTTCATCCTTGCGCAGAGTCTTTGACGTTGACGACATGACATGTGATCACTACGATAGAACCAGTTGCCTTGGACCCCAGCAGCTCCGAGAAGGTGACGCGGTGACGAATCGTCGAGCCCGGTGGAGGGGCAAGTTATGAATGAGGAGACGGAGACCACTCCGAGGAATCCGACCCAGTTTGAGATCGAAGCATACAGGCAAGCCCATGAGACGCGTCGGA
>Ga0180432_10001798_pt1 | contig 33174 bp, 33 predicted proteins | sample SS_ome_10_FD_132414 | JGI IMG/M metagenome (GOLD analysis project Ga0180432, IMG submission 132414) | Hypersaline lake sediment archaeal communities from the Salton Sea, California, USA - SS_1_MS_2 metaG | ecosystem: Environmental > Aquatic > Non-marine Saline and Alkaline > Hypersaline >...
CTGCCGGCGCGTAGGTAGCCGCCGGAGCCGCTGCCGGCGCGTAGGTAGCCGCCGGAGCCGCTGCCGGCGCGTAGGTAGCCGCCGGAGCCGCTGCCGGCGCGTAGGTAGCCGCCGGAGCCGCTGGCGCGTAGGTCGTCGCCGGATCCGCCGGCGCTGGCGCGTAGGTGGCCGCCTGCGGCGGGAAAGTCGGCGCGCCGACGCCGAGCGGCACGGGCGGCATCCCGGCGGGCGCCGGGTGAGCCTGCGCGCCGTCGGCGCTCGCGTGCGAAGCGCCGCTCGCGGTCGAGAAGCCTGGGGCGAACGACATAGCGGGCAGCGGGCGGCGGGCAGAGGGCGGGTGGGCCGGGCCGGGCGAGTGTAAATGCGCGACCCCGCTTTCAATTTTGGCAGCCGGAGTTTTTCGCCCGCCACTGGCCCGTCTTTAAATAGACACATGACGGAGACGGGCACGCCGGCGGCCGGCGGGAGCCGCCCGCCGGCCGCGCTGTGGCTGCGGCGCCGCGGGTACACCGTCGCGGTGGTGTGCCTCCTGTTCGCGCTGTTCATGGCGGTGACGATGGCGTCAAACTTATTCATCCAGGACATCGCCGAACCCCACTCGCGCTTTATACGGCTCCTCATCAGCGTGACGATCACAGGCGTGCTCACGGGGGCCCTCTTGGAAAGGTTCGACCTCCACATTTTCGTCAATTAAAGACTCCCCCCGCCGGCCACTGCAGCGGCCGAAGGGCGACATGGACCCGCTCGAGGCGAGCATCAGCTCGAAGATCGAGGCCCGCCGGGCGGCGGGCCAGGTCATTACCCCCCAGGAGGAGGCCGAAATCCGGCGCCAGGTGCGGGAGCTCGTGGGCGACGGCGGCGCGCTGCGCCGGGTGGCCGAGCTCGCGGACGAAGAGACTGCGGCCGAGTACGCCAAGATGAACGCGACCATCGGCCTCCCCGGTGCGATGGCCCTGTACAGGGCGCTTATTGGCAACTGCGGCCTGTCGCCAGAGCAGCAGATAAAGATCCTCGAGGAGACCAAGACCCCGTACGATCTCCCGGCTGATATGTGCGGCTCGCTGGCGGTCGAGAAGGACGGGCGCAAATACTACCTCGTCGGGGGGGAGGTCCCTCCCAACCACTGCTTCACCCAAGCCCGCGCGCCGTTGTACAATCGGCTGGACGCGCGGGAACAAGAGCGCGCAAACAACCAGTGCTCCTTCATTGTGTACTTCACGCGGGGAGTGTACATTCAGCTGCTGGATCTCAACCGCGAGCTCCTCGAGCGCCGGGTGTACCCGCGGCTGGCTGGGGCTGCACTTCCAGCTGCGCCCCTACAGCCGCAGGTGGGCGGCAAGGGCGGCCAGGGCGGCGAGAGCGGCGAGGGCGGCGAGGGCGGCCAGGGCGGCGAGGGCGGCGAGGGCGGCGAGGGCGGCGAGGGTGGCGAGGGCGGCGAGGGCGAGGCGGCAGCAAACGCTGCCCCCAAAAATGACCCCTCTACACCCTTTCGCGCCCTCGTGTACGACGAAGCGAACCTTGTGTTCTACCTCTGCCCCACGATCGGCGGAAAGCCGCAGACCTGGGAGCCCCGGTTTGGGATCATGGTGAAGACGGCGTGAGGTCCGTCAGCTCTTTTTCGGCGGCCTCGTACCCTCGGGTGCCCGGCTCGGAGAGCGGATCAATCAGTTCAGGCATTTCGCTCTCCGAGTCCGAGGCCTCGTCGGAGGCCGAGTCGTCTTCTGCCGAGTCTTCATTGTCGTCACTGCCGTCGTCGCCGACATCGTCTCCGCCGCCGCCGCTGCCGTCGTCGCCGTCGTCGCCGTCGCCGTCGGCCTCGGCTTCGATGCGTCCTTTCCGGTACCGCTCGTACTCGGCGTAGTAGCTCGCGAGCTCCTTCCGGAGGAGGTTGCAGATGTAGCGCTCGCCGAGCTCAATCTCGAGCTCGGCAAGCGCCTCGCTGTACTTGGCCCGCGCCTCGCTGTCCTTGGACGCGTTGCCGGCCGGCGTGGAGTCCACGCCCCGCCCCTGCTCCCTCCGGCGGCCCAGAGCGTCGAGGAACAGGTACCCTGTCATAGCTGTCGTGAAGGCTTGGAGGTAGGCCTGCCACGCGGCGCGCCCTTCTGCGTCCGGGAGGCTGGAGAGGTAGGCGGATTGCGCCGCAAGGACGCTGGCGCACGTGACTGCGATGAGGTCGTCGAGCGCGAACATGCTGGCGGCGGTATACACCACCCATGGTCTTCAAATGGGCCCAAATTGGAAATTGATCGCCGCAACGCTCCACCACACGCCTTATTGCTGCGCAATTGCCTTATTGCTGCGCAATTACCGCTGGTGACGGATGACCGCCAGTCGCACGCCGGCACCCCCGGGGCGCGCGTTCCGCTTCCTGTACCCGGGGGCGGGGCGGCCGGATGCCGAGGTGCTGAGCGCGCACGCAACGCTCGCCGAGGTCCAGGCTGGCGCGTTCGTCGTGCGCGACGAGACCGCCGGCTGCTTCTGGCTGTTCGCCGCGGCCGGCGACTTCTGGGCGTGGGAGCGCGCGCTCCCGCCCGAGCGCCGCACCTTCCACGAGGTGATCTTCAGCCAGGTCCCCCAGCGCCTCAAGTTCGACTTCGACGCCACGGTCGCGGACTTCGGCCGGCTGCCGGACGCGGTCTTCGACCGCATCGCGCCCGGGCGGCTGGCCCGGGCGCCCGCGGGCGTTTCCCGGCCGCAGGCCGCCGCCGAGGTCGCGCTTGCGTACCTGCTGTCGCTCGTCTGCGACGTCTTCGACGCCGCCTACGGCCCCCACGGGCTGACGCTGACGCCCTCAGACGTGTACGTCGCGAGCAGCCTCCGCGGCGGTGAGGGCGGGAGCGGGATGGCGCAGGACGACAAGCTCTCGTACCACCTGATCGTCGCGCCGTACTACGCAGCTAACCACCACGAGGCGAAAGAGTTCACCAGCCGGGTCCGGGCCGAGCTCGAGGCCGAGGCGGCGGAGCTCCTGCCCTTCCTCGACACCCAAGTGAACAGCGCGACCCAGAACTTCCGGCTCCCGGGCTCGCAAAAGCTGGGCTCGGGGCGGCCGAAGGTGCTCTGTCCGGCCCTCGCCAGGCGTCTGGGCGCCCGCCTCCCCGACTCGCCGCCGGCGGCGGTCGTGACCGCGCCGGCAGCACCCGGCCCGCCCGCACCCCGGGCCTGCCTCCCGCCCCTCGTGGCGGCTGAAGCGCCGGCGGCCGCGCCGGACGAAGCCCTCACCGCCGCCGACGTCCGGGCCGTCGTGGCGCGGGTCGAGGCCTGCCTCGATGCGGCCCGCCTCCCCGGCGACCCGCCCGGCCGCCCCCACAGCTTCCAGCGCCGCCTCGGGACGATGTTCTTGTTCCGGCGGGAGCGCCCCTCCTTCTGCGCCCTCTGCGGCCGGACCCACGAGGCCGAGAACAGCCTGCTCGTGGCCGTCCGGCCCGCGGCCCTCCCCCCGGGCGCCCCCGCAAGCGCGCCGCCCGAGGAGGCCCTGGTCGAGCTGTGGGAGCACTGCCGCCGCAACCCCGGCGCCACCCGCAGCCTCGGCTGCGTGGCGTGCAGCGCGGGCGCCTTCCCCGGCGCCGCGGCGCCCGCCTCCCCGGCGGCGGCCGAGAAGGCGGCGGCGGGCCGCCTGGCGGCGCTGGTCGCGGCGCTGAACGACGGCCGCCGCGACCCCGCGGCGGCCGCCGACCGCCTGTTCGAGAGCCTCCCGCCGGACCGGAAGACCGTCTACAACGCGCCCCAAATGGCGCGCTACGAGCCGGCAGAAACCCTGGCGGTCTGGGCCCAGATGGGCGTGGGCAAGACCCAGGCGCTCCGCCGCTACCTCGCCGAGCACTACCCCGCGGCCGGCGCGGGCCTCGCCCCCGCCCCGGTGATCCGGGTCGTGGCGTTCCGGGTGACCTTCTCCCGGAAGCAGGCGGGCGACTTCCCCGGCTTCGTGCACTACGAGGACGCGGCGAGCGGCCAGCTCACCGCGGCCCGCCACCCGCGGCTCATCGTCCAGGTCGAGTCGCTGCACCGCCTGGCGCACGACGCGGCGGCGGGGGAGCCGGTCGACCTGCTGGTGCTCGACGAGGTCGAGTCGATCCTCTCCCAGTTCAGCAGCGGCCTCCACAAGTCCTTCGACCTCTCCTTCGCGGTGTTCCAGTACCTCCTCGCCACCGCGGCGCGGGTGGTCTGCATGGACGCCAACCTCAGCGACCGCACCTTCCGCACGCTCCAGCGGATGCGGCCGGCCCACCCCGTCTACCTCCACCGGAACCTCTACTCCCGGGCCGCCGGCGCCCTGGTGCGGGTCACGGCGGCCCGGCCCGCCTGGCTCGCCGCGCTGGCGGCGGCGGTGGGCGCCGGCCGCCGGGTGGTGCTCGCGAGCACTTCGCTCGCGGCGCTGAAGAAGGCGCTGGCCTTCTTGCGGGCGCAGTACCCCGACAAGCGCTACGGGGTCTACACCTCGGAGACGCCGCCGGCGCTGAAGGCCGAGCACTTCGGCGACGTCGACCGCTACTGGGCCGACTACGACGTCCTCGCCTACACGCCGACGGTCTCGGCCGGCGTCTCCTACGAGCGGCCGGGCTACGCCGAGACCTTCATGTACCTCACCTCGGCGTCCTGCGACGTCGAGACCGCCCGCCAGATGATGGGGCGCGTCCGCTCGGTCCGCGTCTTCACCGTCTGCTTCCAGGCGCCGCGGTGCACCCTCCCCACCGACATCGAGACCCTCGAGCGGCTCGCCTGCGAGCGCCGCGCCCTCTTCGTCGACCCTCACACACTCTACGGGCCGCAGGGGCGCCCGCCCGCGTTTGCGTTCGACGCCACGACCGGCCGGCTGCAGAAGTACCAGGGCGCATTCTTCCCGCTGTGGCTCGAGAACTGCCGCATCGCCAACCTCTCGAAGAGCGACTACGTCGCGCGCTTCCTCGACCAGGTCGCCCTCACTGGAGCCCGGCTTGAGGCGCTCGAGGCGCCGGCCGGCCCCGTGGAGCTCGCGAACCTCGAGGAGCTGTTCCGGGACGCCGGGAGGGCGCTCGCGCGGGGCGACGCCCAGCGGGTCGCCGCCGCGCCCGACCTCTCGCCGCCCGAGGTCGCGGCGATCCGCGACCGCCGGGAGGCGCAGGGCGTCACCGACGAGGAGCGGGCCGCCCTCTCCCGCCACTACCTCCGCCAGCGCTACGGGTGGGAGGGCCAGATCACCACCCGCTTCGTCGAAGAGCTGGGGGCGCCGAAAGTCCAGGCCTGGTTCGCGAACTGGCGGACGATGCTGGCCGGACGCGACCCCGGCGACTCGCTGAAGCGTCTCCTCGCCCGCGAGGGCGTCGTCTTCTCCGCCCTCGACGCGTCGCAGGACGTGGCCTTCCAGCCGGTCCGGCCGCCCGTTCTCGCTGGGCCGTCCGTTCTCGGCGGGGCGCCTGCCCTCACAGGCTCCCGCACGGCGTTCGACGGGATCGCCGCCTCGCTCGAGAGCGCCGCGCTGCGCCAGCGCACCCACTACCCGCGCCACTTCTACGCGAACTGGCTGCTTTCTCTCTGCGGCTTCCGCAGTCTCCTCGACCCGGCGCCGCAGCCAGAGGCCTGGGTCCTGGGGACGCTGGCCTGCGCCCACGCGGCGCTCTCCGCCCGCCTCGACGCGCTCCTGGCTGAGTTCGAGCTGCGGCACCCCGGCTACGGCCAGCTGGGGTCACCCGACCTCCACACCCGCGGCAAGACCTACCTGCGCCTCGTCAACGGGATTCTGCGGCAGCAGTACGGGGTCGAGGTGCGGCGGTCCGGCGGGGGCTTCCGGCTCGTCCGCCTCGCTGCGGCGCAGGTGTTCGACATCGAAGAGAGCAGGACGCCGGCCGCAGAGGACGTCCCGCCGCCCGTAACCGGCGGCCTGCCAGCCGCCGGCAGCGCCCTCGCCCGCCGCCGCCCCTGTGTCCCCAACCGGAACGCGCCGCTCGACCTCCGCTACGACGAAGAGCTGTTCTTCCTCCTCTGGTGGGGCACCCGGCAGGACGCACCGCCCTGAGCATTTAGACTCATTGCGCCGCAGTGGACACTCGCCTTCTTTTTGACGGGATGTCGCGTCTCCTGTGGGTGCCGATCGACACGGCCGGGCCGACGGGGGCCTTCCTGTCGGAGGCGGCCGCCCGGGCGGCGATGGCGCCGTACCTGCGGGCCTACTGGTCGGGCGCCCTCTTCCCCGTCGCGGTACCCACCCCCGTCGCCGCCGGCGACCCGGTCGTCTTCCTCATGACTCCCGGCTCGCCCATCCCTCTGTTCGTCGCGGCTGAAAAAGCGGCCCTGGCCACCCGCGCGGCGCTCGACCGGACCGGCCTCGTCGAGCCCGAGGCCGACCTGCCCTTCCGCACCGTCGCCGCCGGCCGGCTGCTGCCGGCTGCGAAGGCCCGCCTCGACCCGTTGCTGATGTCGAAGGACGACGCGGCGCTCGCAATGAGCCTGTTCCAAAAAATGGTGCGTCCGCCGTCTCCCTGCGCCGAAGCCGTCGCGGCCCACTACCCGACGGCGTTCGCCGAGCACGCGGTGCCGGGGGCGCCCGAGGCGCAGGAGCCTCAGGTCACGCTTCGCAACCTCATCACGCCAATCTTGCCGCCAGATCTCGGAGAGCTGGAGGAGCACCCTCCATCGAAGCCAGACCCAGAGGGAAGAGCATCTGAGGCTCCATCTCCAGAAGAGACGCCGTCGCCGTCGCCGTCGCCGCCGCTGCCGCCGCCGCCGCCTCCCCCGGAGGAAGTGCTTCCGGACCTCCCTCAGCCGCCTCAGCCGGCTCGGTCGCCTCAGCCGGCTCGGTCACCTCAGCCGCCTCCTCCGTCTCCTCCGGCCGGAATGGGCCCGACCAAGACACCGGGGGCAGAGTGAACCCGCCAGCGGCCGGCGCGAGGAAGTGGGCGGGGTCGGGCGGCGCGGTGACGCAGTGACCGTACACGGTCAGGCACGCCGAGTGCAGGCCCGGCCAGCGCGAGACCGCGCGCAGCGCCGCCTGCGGGTCTTGGCGCGGGGCGCAGGCGGCGAGGAGCGCGGCGAGGTCCTCCTCGGCGACGCTCTGCAGCCCCTGCCACAGCACGTTCTTGAAGGAGGTCGAGCCTACCCGGCGCCCGCCGAGGCGGCTCCAGAGCGTCGCCGCGATAGTCTTCCGTTTTTCGAGCATGGCTCAGATTCGCCGTAAGCAACAGTATTTGTCGCTCGCGACAGTATTCTCTTTGGTATGGGTTCAATCTGGACATGGGTGCCGCGCGCGACGAGGGGGGCGCTTCTGCATCCAGGCACCAGCTCGTTATCGCCGGCCTCGCCGTGCTGACGCTGATGTTCTTCTTCTTGCTCTCGTCGCCGTCGCCCTCGAAGGAAGGGTACGGCCCGCCGCCGGGAGACTGGCCGGCGGAGAGCGCGGCCGACATCGGCTACCGGGGGGCGGCGGAAGATCGCAACCTCCGGTTCGGGACGGGCCAGGTCGCCGCTCCCGGCCAAGTCGGCCTGGTGCCGGATATCGAGCGAACCAGCGCGGTGTCTCAGCCGGTCACGCCGTACGGGTACCCCGGCGTCCCGGCGGTCGGCCAAGGGCTGTGGGGCGCCGCGGCGGCCGACCCGGGCGCGCTGGCGGCGGCAGGCTTCCGGCCCGCGGCCGGCCCGCCGGGGTCCGACAGCCGCAAGGCGGCGTGGAGCGCCGCCGGCGCGGCGATGAACACGACCCCCTATGGGGGTGCCGAGGCCGCCCGCGTGGCCCCGGAGGGGACGGTGGCGGGGATCGACGCCGCCGGCTTCGGGAACCGGGGCCTCGACATCGGCTACCTGAAAAAGTACTCGGTTGTCGACACTACCGGCATCGAGTTCGGGGCGTTGGTCCCAGAGCCACTGGCGGTGGGCCAGCCCGGGCAGGCGCGGACCGCGTCGGGCATCCTGAAGAGCATCGAGCGCGTCGCGTAATCTGAAGGGGGCGGAGCCGTAGTAGCGCCATGGACGCGTCGGATGGCACAGATGGCACGGATGGCACGGCCGCCGTTTGCGCAGATGCGGTGATGCCGACGCTTGCCGCGCTGAAGGCGCAAGACGGATTCCGCGTGTGCTTCTGCGAGCCGGGGGCGGACGTTCCGGGCGCCTCTGAAGGAGACGCTCAACTCGAGTTGGCGACTTTCCAGACGGCCGACGATTATGGCGTTTGGGAGGGGAGAGCGCCGTCGCCGGTCAGCCGCCTCACTCTCTCTCGGACAGACGAGCAACAAGCGTTCGAGATCTTCAAACGCTGGCTTAACGGCGGCGACCATTACGAAGGGTTCTTCGAGCTGGATACCATCCCGGACCAGTACATGAAGAACAACTTCCTCCTCTTGGTCACTACCAGCCGCCGCCCGCCCCTCGAGCTGAGCGCGCACATTGCCGTGGGCATTGTCGAGGCGTCGCAGCGCACTCGCGGGTGGGCGGAACCGCAGCGGGTGCTGCTCCTGTAGCGCAGTTTTTCGTCCACAGGCAAGTGCGAAGAACACGAGCAACATCAGGGCTACAATCACCACGCCCCACCGTTGCCGGTCGACAGCGTCTGTCGTTGCTGTGCCCGATCGCCGAAGCCTCTCGTCTTTTCATCGCTGGAGTGGGTAGATCGTTCTTGCACAGACATGGCAGTTGAGAGCCGGTGCACCTTTGCTTCAAGCCCTCTCAACGTGATGCTGTTCTTTTGTTTATCTTATACGCGAGTTGTGGGCCGCGTTTGACATAAACATGGGTGGAACGAGCAGCAAAACTTGGCCCACTCCGGAAGAACTCGCCGCGCAAGCAGAAGAGAAAGAGCGACAGCGGCGCGAAAAATACGTCGCAGAGGGCGCAATGAGAGCAATGGTCGACCCATCCCGGGACCACGTCAATTACAGTTCCCAGCACACCGTGATCAACAATCCACCCTCCAATGGCAAATTCAGCCCGTTACGGCCCTCCCATGGCAAAGACAACGTCGACCCCTGGCCATTGACGGCGCGAGAACACATGCGTCAGTTTCTCGCACCGAACAATGGTGACGATGTCCCGTTTGACGTATTTGAGGGAGGTGACGAAAGCTGCAAGTCTTCGGGGCTCTTTCACGCGATCGCGTGCGTCCTGCTTCTCGTCCTCTTCCTGATGTTTCTGTGGTGGGCGTTCTGCGGAGACGGCACGCCCCCTTTCTCGGGCTGCGCGTGCAACGTCTGCGGCACCGGCGCTAGCGGCGCCGGCAGCGTAGTTTACGTCAAGGGTCCGAGGAAGCAGTGCTCTATTTGAAACGAGCGGGCGATGTGCAGACACGATGCAGCGCCTTTTCGTCGAGTTGGGACTCCTGTGTCGCGACAGCGCGCGCCGCTATTCGGCGGCGTGCTGGTCGGGCGAAGTGTCCGCTGCCGGGGCAAAGGCGGGCGTGGCGCTCGGCTCGTTCGTGTCAGCGTCATACGCATTCGAGTGTGCGCCCCCAGAGAGACGCGTCACCGCATTTTGCGGGGAAGCGATGACCATAGTCCCGGCCTTCGCAGGCATCGGCATCATCGTTACGCCGCTGCTGCCTCTGGTTGTGCCGGCCGTCGCCGCAGCCTACGTGTTACGGCGGAGCGGCTGAAGTCGGACGCGACTGTTTTTACGACCGTGAAATTGAATGGACGAAACCAATACAGAGGTGTGTGCATTGCAATAGTTTTCGAAGGTCGAACATGGAGCAAAAAGACCCTGACGAACCCGTCTTCGACGGACATCCAGTGTCTACGATCGAGTGGACAGGGGAGCTGTGTGACGTGCTTGTCACACTGAACCGTCAGGATGTGCTTGAGTGGGGCCTCGCCCACGGCCACCGGCTGAGCTCCCGCAGCGCGGAAAAGGCGGCAGGCACCGGCAACCTCAACCTGCTGAAGTGGCTGAAGACAAATGGCGCGAGTCTGACCGATGTAACATTTGAGACCGCCGTTAGGCGCGGTGACGAGGCGATGGTCGACTGGCTGTACCAGCAGGGGTGCAAGATGCGCGAACTGGCCTGCGGGTGCGCGGCCTACGGCGGCCACTTCCAGCTGCTGAAAAAGCTCATGCTCGAGTACCGCTGCCCGTACGGGTGGGGCGTCTTCATGCACTCAGCCGAGCGCGGCGACCTCCCCATGCTGGAATGGGTTCTCGAGAACTGCCCTCTCCCAGACGAGGAGCTCGAGGACCTACTCGATGTGTCTGCGTACAGCGGAAGTCTGGAAATGGTCGAATACCTCCGCAAGGCTGGTTACAGATGGTCAAAAAAGTTCTACAGCAATGCGGGGACGGCCGGGCATGTCCATCTACTTCAGTACGCTCTCGTCAACGGGTGCCCGTACGATGAATACGTGAGCAACGCCGCCGCACGGAGAGGGAACATGGTCGCTCTCGCCTTCTTCGTTGAGAACCTCGACAAGCCGTGGAACGAGAAATCGTTGGAGAAACTGCTCCAAGGGGGCAGTATCCAAGCTCTCAACTACTACCGGGACACCGTCGACTTCGTCAACCCCTCGGCCCCCGAAGACTACCACTACATCACGAACAACAAGGAGGCGCGCGCGTGGCTCGACGCCAACCGCGAGTGGCTCGCCGGGCGAGAGGTAAATGGAGCCGCCGGACGGAGGCAGGCCGCGGGGGCGCCGGCCTAGTTGTCGGACTCCCACTCGGCGCTTTTTTCGATAACGAGCCAGCGGAGCCGGGCCGCGTTGCCGTGCATCAGCCGGCCGGCCTCGCCGGCCACCCGGAAGAGCGCGGCGTCGAGGTGCCCTCCCGCGACGAGGCGGTCGACGTCCGCGGGGAGCCGGCTCCGGCCGAAGCACCGCCACAAGGCAGCCAGCAGGACGCGCCTGGGCGCGTCCTTCAGCGCCGCGACCATCAATCTGCGAGCGTGCTCTCGCGCCCGCCGTTCGCAGCGGAACCAGCAGCTGCCGCCCCCGCCCGCCACAAGCCACATTGCATGCCGGTCGTCATATGCTTCAAAGTTAAAAATAGTGCCATCTGCGGCTGAACTGCGGGACGCCACCGAGCTACAGGCTGTACGCCGCGCCCGCGCCTCAGGCCGAGCAAGCCTCGCAGGAAGGGTCGTCACGCCGGCAGACCGAGCCCTCGGGCACAGTCGCGGCCGAAGGGACCGGCGGCCCGCCGCCGGCGGCCGGCCGCCGGATGCTGGTCATCTGGGACCCGGCGGCGGGGAGGCTGTGGGTGTAGTAGGAGAGGGTCTTGGCCCCGCCGACCCACCCCGCGATGGTCGACTCGACGATCTCGGAGCCCCGGATCTGTACGCGGAAGGTGTTGGTAGACTGCGCCTGGGTCACCCAGGGCCCCCGCGAGCAGGCGTGGGCGAGGATGTCGCACTGGGGGATCTCCCGGGCGGTGCGGAAGACGCGGCGGACGTGCTCGGGGATGAAGGGGCGTCCGTTCGTCCCGTCCCAGGAGGCGATGCTGCCCTGGTCGGCGAGGAGCAGGTCCGAGGTCTCGTCGTTCATCAGGCCGAGCTCCTCGAGCTTCTCGGCGAACGGCGTGTTGTAGACCACGAACTCGCCGGCCATCGTCTTCCGCAGGTAGACGAGCGCGGTGAAGGGGTCGGTCCCCTCGGTCATGCCGCCCTGCACGTTGGCGCTGGTGGCGGTGGGGGGGCTGGCGGTGAGCTCGCCGTTCGAGAGCGCGCCCGGCGCGCCGGTGGCGGGGTCGACCCGCACGTCGCGCCGGCACTCCTCCCACATCTCCGGCCGCAGCAGGCCGCCGGTGGCCTCCGCGATGGCGTCAGCCCACCCCGCCTGCAGGCACCCGTCGAGGACGCAGAGGTCGGGCTGGAGCAGCCCCCGGGCGGCCTTGGACTCGGGGTAGGCGGGGAAGTTGCCGTTCTGCCGCCCGTTCTCGATCGACTGGCGCAGCGCGCCGTAGTAGATGCAGGCGTGGATCGCGGCGTCGAGCCGCAGCGCCTCGGGCGACCCGAAGGGGAGGCCCAGCCGGGCGAAGACGTCGGCGAGGCCGATGACGCCCAGGCCGACGGCCCGGTAGCGCCGGAGCCCCGCGGCGCAGGACGCGACCGGCGCGACGTTGACGTCGACGATCCGGTCGAGGCTGTCGAGGGCGACGCCCGCGCCTTCGATGAGGGCGGTGAAGTCCACCCGGTAGCCGGCGGGGGCGGTGAGGTCCCGCCGGACGTAGTTGGGGAGGGGGAGGGTGTCGAGGACGCAGACGAAGCTGGTGGCCTCGTCGTCGGGCAGGGTGATCTCGGTGCACAGGTTGCTGTGGCGGATCATGACGCCGGGCGTGACGTCGCCGGCGGGAGAGACCTGGGCCGGCACCACGAGGTTGCTCTGCCGGCAGACGTTGTCCTTCGCCATGAGGTAGGGGCCGCCGGTGATGCCCATGGTCCGCAGCACGGCCCGCATGACCTCGCTGGCCTTCGTCGTGCGGCGGAACCGCCCCGCGGCCACGTAGCGGTCGTACAGGTCGGAGTAGGCGCCGCCGGGCCCGTCGGGGTGGTGGACCGACCGCTCGTCGAAGACCTCGTCGAGGCCGGGCGCCTCGTCGGGCGAGAACAGGTGCCAGAGGCCCGCGGCCTCGTCGCCGGGCCGCGCCGCCCCCCGCGCGGCCCGCGCCTGGGCGTCGATCTCGGCGACGAGGGCCCGGAAGAAGCGGTCGGGGACCCACAGCCCGTACTTGAGGTGGTCGGCCGACTTCCGGCTCTCGTAGCGGGCGCCCTGGGTGAGGGCGCAGTCGAGGAAGTCGAAGACGTCGGCGTGGTGGGGGGTCAGCCAGGCGGCCCAGGCCCCCTTCCGGGTCCCGCCCTGGCTCGAGTACTCCTGGTTGGCGTCGAAGATGCGCAGGGCGCCGGCCACCCCCTGCGCCTCCCCCCCGCTGCTGCGGATGAGGGCGCCGGCGGCCCGCAGCTGGTCGAAGGTGAAGGAGCAGCCGCCGCCCATCTTCGACATCTCGGCGATCTCGGCGTTGGCCTTCTGGATCCCGCGGAAGTTGTCGGGCACCGCCGAGCCGAAGCAGCTCGCGAGCTGCGGCACCACCGTGCCGGCGTTGATCATCGTGGGCGTGGCGTGGCTGAGGAGCTTGAGGGAGAGCCGGTCGTACCGGTCGAACGCCTCCTCGAGGTGGTACCGGAGCGCCGCCGGCTCCTTCGGCTGGCCGCCGGGCGGCTCGCCGGGGGCGCTCGGGCGCAGGCAGCAGATCGCGAGGGCGACCCGCATGTAGGTGTGCTGCGGGAGCTCGGCCGGCCGCCCGTCGGGGTACTTCAGGACGTAGGTGCGGTAGAAGGTGCTCACGCTGAAGGCGTCGGTGTTGAAGTCGCGGTGGTAGTCGATCCGCCCCTCGATGTCGCGGCCGAACTCGCGGACCAGCTTCATGTACCCCTCGCTCAGCCGCGAGACGCCGGTGGCGTAGAGCCGCTCGTAGACCTCCCTGAAGGGCTGGTCGATCTGCTTCTGGAGGTTGCTGATCTGCAGCCGGGCGGCCAGCACCCCGTAGTCGGGGTGCCGGGCCGAGTAGGTGCGGCAGGTCTCGACGATCAAGGTGTCGATCTCGCGGGTGGTGAGGCCCGACTTGAAGCGGCTGATCACCTCCTTCTCGACGTCGACCCGGTTCACCCGCCGGAGCCGGCGGCCGTAGGCGAGGTTCTGCATGAGGTCTCGGATGCGGGCGGAGATCTTGCTGAAGTCTACCGGGACCCGGACCGGGGAGCCGTCGGGGGCGAGTTTCACCACGTAGTCGTACTCCTCGAGGTCCTCGTCGGCGAGCGCGGTGGCCGGCTCGGCCGGGGGCGTCATCGGCGGAGGCGCGGGAACGGGGGGCGCTGCCGCCATCGTGGCTCGCGTCGGTGCCGCCGGGTGGTCGCCGCTGCCGTATGACATGCCGCCCCTCTTTCAATTGTGCCAAATTGAACCCTGCCCCCAAAGAGCACCCCGGCGGCCATGGCTCCCGAGCCCCCGATGGCGCGGCAGGCGGAGGAGCCCATCTGCCAGGAGGAGGAGGGACGCCTGACCTACCGCCCCATTCGCCACCCCGACCTCGAGAAGTGGAACCGGAAGCTGCGGGGGCTGACGTGGTTCGCCGACGAGGTCGAGCTGTTCGAGGACGTCTACGACTGGGAGAAGATGCGCCCCGGCGCCCGCGAGTACTACAGCTACATCTTCGGCCTCTTCAGCCAGGCCGACGAGCTCGTCGCCCGCAACATCGGCGAGCGGCTCATCGCCGAGATCAAGACCCTCGAGCTGGTGCAGGCCTACACCGCCCAGGGGTTCATGGAGCAGGAGCACTCGACCGCCTACTCGAACATCATCTTCGCCCTCTACGGCGAGGAGGAGCGGGAGCGCATCCTGAAGGCGGCCGCCCACATGCCCGCGGTGCGAGCGATCTACGAGTGGGTCGAGACTTGGATCACGTCCGACGCGCCTATCGGCCTCCGGCTCGCCGCCTTCGCGATCTTCGAGGGGTGCATGTTCCAGTGCCAGTTCCTCTCGATCCAGCTCCTCAAGATGCAGAACATCATGCCCGGAATCACCATGCTGAACGAGTTCATCCAGCGCGACGAGGCGGTGCACTGCCTCCTCGCCTGCTACCTTCTCACCCACCACATCCGCAACCGCCCCTCGGCCTTCGAGATCGAGAAGCTGGCCCGCGAGGCCCACGCCCTCTGCTGCCAGTTCGTCGACGAGGCCTGCGCCGCCGCCCGGGCGGCCGAGGGGCTCCCCGCCGACGCCCCCTGCCCCGTGCCCCACGTCACCGAGGCGAAGATGCACCGCTACGTCGAGAGCGTGATGGACGCGGTGTGCGCCGACATGGGGTACCCCCAGCTCTTCGGCGGCGCCGCGTCGCCCTACCCCGAGGCGGCCCACCTCACCCTCAACCAGATGCTCAAGACCAACCAGTTCGAGCACCGGGGGTCGACCTACAGCGCGGTCGTGGTGCAGGACGCCCTGCGCACCGACCTCGGGCGGTGCTTCGCCCCGGGCTTCATGGCGCCGGCCGGCCGCGACGCGGCCTGGCTCGTCGCCCGGTGCGCGCCCGCGGCGTGACCGGCCGCGGCCGGGTCACCCCACGCCTTTTTGAAGCGAAGGCGCCGGGTCGACTGACGATGCCGCCGAAGCCGAGGCCAAAAGGGCGGCCAGGCGGCCGCCCAGCCCGCGCCGGCGCCCCCGGCGGCCGCCCGGAGCGCGCTTCCGCGGGCGCCGCCCCACCCGCGGCGGCGACCCGCTGGGCAGTCCTCGGCCACGTGCTGCGGGAGGGCTTCTTCCTCGACAAGATCGTCGAAGGGGACGCCGAGGAGGCCGAGCTCGAGCTCGCCGCCTCTCGGCAGGGGGTGCAGCGGGCCTCGTACTTCCGGGTGCCGGTCACCGCGGCCCCCCGCTCTCTGCAGGGGCGCCCCGGGGAGAAAAAGCCCAAGTTCGACCTGTGGCTGTACCGCCGCGACGACTGCGGGAACAAGGAGTACGAGCTGAAGCTCGCGCGGCGCGACCCGGCGGCGCCGGACGCCGACCCCGACCCGCCGCCGCCGCCCGGCGAAGAGTGGGACGCGATCTGCATCTGCCGCGCCTGGATGCACTTCGCGCTGTGAGCGCCCCGCCGCCGGCGCGAGCTTTTTGGGGCTCCATAGCAGGACGTCGGGCGCCGGAGAGGCCATGCCCGACGGGCGGGACTGGGCCTGGGCGGCGCTGCTCCTGCTCTTGGTGCTGGTGGCCGCGGCGCTGGCGCTGGCGGCCGCGGCGGCTCCAGCGCCGCGGCCGACGCGCACCAAACCTCCAGGGGCGCGGGGGCAGGCGGTGTGCGGCGGCGCCGAAAGCGTCAGCTTCGCCGCGCACGATGCCGCCGCCGCCCTCGAGGGCGCCGAGGTCGTAGCCCTCGCAGTCGAAGCGCAGACGCGGAGGGGGGGCAAGGAGCAGCGTGCAGGGGCTCCGGCGTCAAAAAAGACCGCCTCGGCGCCAAAGGGGGCGGCACCACAGAAAAAGGCGCCGAAGCCCTGGCGCGAGTACAAGACATGGGACGCTCTCGAGGCGGACGAAGCCGCCCACCGCGTGTACCTGGCCGAGCGCGCGCAGGCACTCACCCGCCTGCCGCAGGACTGGAGCCGCGTCCGCGAGCAGGCGGCCGGCCTGCTCGCCGACAACCGCGAGTGGCTCGGCTACATCGACTACGTCGACGGCCGGCTCGAGATCACCGAGAAGGTGCCCAGTCCGCTCGGGCTGAAGGAGGGGACCTTCGACGGGCGGGGCGGCGCCGTCCCGCCCGAGACGCTCCGCGCGGTGGCGCGCCGCCCCGCGCTCTTCCTCTTCCACACTCACCCCGGCCCGGCCTCCGGCCAGTGGCCCTCGCCCGACGACTTCGAGCTCGCGGTGTACCACACCTACCGGGCGCGGTACGCCGCCCACATCGTGGTCGCGCCCGACGTGGTCTACCTGTACGGCCTGCGCGAGGGGCGGCGGGCCGCGGTCTGGGCCGACCCCAACCCCCACTACGCCGCCCTCCGGCTCGGCTACGACATCTACAACGTGATGTGGGCCCACCGGAGCTACGCCGACTACTTCGCGGCCTCCGAGATCGCCGCGCTCGCCGAGAAGTTCGGGGTCCTCTGCGTGGCGTACCCCAGCGACCGCTTCGTCCGGGAGGCCAGCACCACCCGGTACTTTGCGACCCAGGAGGTCGACTTCGACGGCGCCGAGAAGAAGCTCGCGGGGCTCCGGGCGGCGGCCGGGCGGCGGCCGGGTGGCGGGCCGCCGGCGTGAGCGCCGGAGTTTTCCTCGGTTGCATACGTCACCGCGCGCCATGCCCGAGCTCCCGGACCTTGATGCGGTTCCCGACCTCGACCTAGAGGAGGAGCCAGTGCCGGACTCGGTGCCGAAACCGTACCACCCGGGGCGAGGCGTGGTCATTGTCGCAGCCGTCGTGTGTATCGTCGTGATCCTCATCATCGCGGCCGTCTACATGAAGAACGACGACAAGTTCGCCAGCGGCTACGTCCCCTGGTACAACCCCGTCTCCTGCGGCTGCGGCGCGTCTCGGCCGGCCTACCAGATCATGGCTGCGCAGGACGCCAACGCGACGATGTTCGCGAACGGCGGCGCGGCCGGCGCGGGCGCTGCTTACGAGGGCGGGCAGGTGTCGCCGGCGGCTCTCCAGACCCCGGCGTCCTTCAACGCGTACTGAGCGGTACGGCCTATCCCAAGACCCTGGCCCAGAAACGTTAGACCCTGGATTATTTTTGCGCCCATGGGTGTTGCAAATATCTAGAACAAGCAAAGGCGCGCAGACAGGCCTCTGTTTGGGCTGTTCGGCTCGGCCTGATCGCGTCGTCTGCTGCGCGCTTCAGGTCAGACCGACCTCAGCGGCCGCGGCGACGCGGTGACGCGGATTTCCCTCTTAGTATAGTGCCGCCATGTGGCTTCTCATCGCGGGATGGACCGTCCTGATGATCGTGTTTCTCGTGTTGGCGATGACCGTCCCGATGGGGAAGACGTCGAAGACCTTCACGCTGGTCATGTCGGTACTGGGGCTGCTCGGCGGCGGCGTTGTCGCTGCCTACTTGGCCTATGACCGTCTCTACGGCTCGTGCGTTCCCCTATTTACTCACAGGCTGCACAGCTCCAACAGCCTCGAAACGCTGAACAATCTTGGAGATGTAGTCGACAGCAGCGATTGCACCCCCGGCCAAAAAGCAACCCTCATGTCGCAGGTGCAGGAGAAAAAGATGCTCTTGCGCACCCAGGACGCATGAAGTCGGCTACCGCGTCTTGCAGGTATTTTTGTGTCATGCAGAGAGGCAAAATTGATTAGACTCGCCAAAAATACGACCTGCGCTGCAGTTGACCCAAGATGCCTCCGCGCCGATCACCCGTCTCGGAGCGTCGCGTCCGTCTTACCGCCTGGGAGCGGTGGGCCGTCTCCCGCGCGCCTGTCGCACCCCCCCGTACGTCGAAGGGGCTGGTCGCATATGCGAAGGTCGTCGACGTGTACGACGGCGACACCGTGAGCGCAGTGTTCCGTCACCCCCGGGAAAGGTTCCACACTGTCAAGCTGCGCGTGCGCGGCATCGATGCGCCCGAGCTCCGCCCGAGCCGCGACACGCCCGCCCGCGACCTCCACGCGCGGGCGGGGGCGGCGGCGCGCCGCCGCCTGCTCGAGCTGGCGCCGGTCGGGAGCGTCGTCGTGGTCGAGTGCTTCGGCGAGGACAAGTACGGGCGGACGCTCGCAGACGTCTTCGTCCGCCCGCGCCGCCGCGTCTGCGGCTGGATCTTCCGGAAAAAGCGGACCAGCGTCGGCCAGCAGCTACTCGAGGAGGGCTACGTGCTCGCGTACGACGGTGGAACTAAGGCGGAGTTCTCTGAGGACTTCCTCGCCCGCATTGCATCCAGGGGCAAGGGGACGAAGGTGTCGGTGGTTTGACGCAGCGTCCGCATTGTTACTGCTTGGCTTCGCGGTGGAAAACTACGCCGAGATAATTTTGTGCTTCATACGTCCCGCCGCCACGATGTCTGAGTCTCCGGACGGTGGCTACGTTGAAGTCGTCCCCTATGACTTCGAGGACGCTTCGGATGACCCCATGATTCTTGAGCATCGACTCCGCGCAGAGTCGCAGCAGCAGCAGAATGAGGCGAAGCACCGGCGGTCGTCGCGCTGGAACATTCCGATCGACTTTGTGGTCGTAGCCATCGTGGGCATTCTCATCCTGTGCCTCATCGCCTGGGGGATTTGGCGATACTCGAAAGAGTCCTTCGAAGGCGGCCAGGGGTACGGGTGGACCCACGCCGACTACCTCTACTCGCACGCCCCGCAGCGGCCGAACGGCTGCCTGAGCGGCCCGGCCGCCGCCTGGTACGCCTGCAACGCGCGCTGCGCCGAGAACCCTATGGGGTTGAGCAACTCGCAGTGCATGGACGCCTGCCTGGAGGCGCGCGGCCGCGGCGAAGAGCTCGCCGCGTCGCCGCCCGACGGCTGCGTCGGCGGCCGGTGCCAGGCCTGAGCCGCGGCTACGCGAAGACCTCGTCGAGCCAGTCGAGCCGGACCCGCGGCGGCGCCCGGAGCCGGGCGTAGTCGGGCGCGCCGGGGTACACCCGGTCCTCGTGGGGGCGCGGCGCCCAGTGGTCGAACATGAGCACCCGGAACGGCGGCACCTCGTGCTTCAGCTCCTGGAAGTCGCGCATCCGGTCGTTGGTGAGCACCGGGCACTTCATGCGCGAGGCCAGCAGCCCGGCGTAGAAGTCGTCGCGGCCGCTTTTTTGGTGGGTCGGCCCGGGCGACCCCTTCACCTGCCACGCCGGCAGGGGCGCGGCGCTGTGCGTCGCGACGTGGATAGAGACCCGCAGGTCCCGCGCCAGGCGCCACAGCGTCCGGCGCGCCTCGGGGTCGTCGGCCACCGACGAGTGCTTGCTCGCACTGGTGCTGGCGCCGACCGCGGCCTTTTTGCCAGGGCCCTTCGCCGTGCCCCCTTCTTGCGGCGCAGCCCCCCCGTCGCGGTCTTTGAGGACGTACACTACCCGGCCGGGGAACTTGCGCCGCAAGAGGGGGGCGGTCTGGACGATGGTGCTCACGATCCCGGGCCAGGACAGGGGGCACTCGCGACGGCGGCCGGGCCGCTTCCGGGCCGCGGCGGCCCGGCCCTGGCCGCGCGCGGAGCACGCCTCGAGTTCTCGTCCCCGCGCGCACACGGCATAGGCCAGGTTGAGCGTGTCGACGACGACGTTTTTTGACTCCGCGCCGCCGTAGGCCGCCGGGTCGCCGCCAGACGCCGGAGCTCGGCTCCTGGCGCGACGAGAGGCGGCCGAAACGGGCGACGGCGAGCGCCCCAGCCGCAAAACAACAAAGATGGCCAGGGCGACCAGGAACACGAGCACGCACAGCGCCAGCCCGTCCGCACTACTCGTCTTTGCGCCAGACGAAGGCGGGACGGATGGGCCCATCCTTCTCGAGCCCCAGCTCCGGCCAGTCGAGCATCTGCTGGAACCCGTACCGGGTCTCGCTCAGTTGCGCTCCTATGCGGGACAGTATTTTCTTCGTGTCCTGCACCAGGGTGCGGTAGTTGTCGTCCACGTAGAGGACGAGGAACCCGCCGGGCTTGACCGCCCCCCAGGCATTCTTCAGGTATGACTGGTAGAACCGCCGCACCCACCGCTTGTACTGCTTTAGGGCGCGGGCGGTGGCGCCGCCCGCGCCGGGGTACTTCTCGAGGTCGAAGAAGGGCGGGCTCGTGTGGACGATGTCGTAGTCCGCGGCCTCCACCGCCGCGGCCTCGAACGGCTCGGCCTTCACCCAGAAGTCGCCGGCCGTCCGCGCGGCCGCCGGCGCAAAGTCGGCGATGATCTCGCGGTAGGCCGGCTGCAGCGCGTCGTTCGGGTCGTAGCCGTGGTAGGCGGCCGCCCCGAAGGCGCAGGCGGCGAGCAGCCGGTCGCCCCAGCCCGCCGAGGGGTCGAGGATCCGCACTTCCTCGGGGCGCCGCTTCAGCCGCCGGGCGAGGTCGCGGTAGAGCCACAGACAGAAGGTGGGGTTGTAGAAGTTGCACCAGCGGGCGACCTCGTACAGCCCCTCGCGCAGCGCCGCGACGCGGGTCAGCCCCTGCCGCTCCAGACGCGCGGCGGTGCGCTCGGCCCTGGCCCGCAGCGCGGGGTCGGCCCAGGCCGCCTCGGGCGAGGGGTGCCGGCCGAAGGCGCAGCGCGCCCGTACCGCTTCGGAGTAGTGGCTCGACAGGGCGTCGGCGGCCCGCATGTCTCGGGGCCACGTCCGCCGGACGACGCCCCCGGGGTACTCCGGCGCCGCGACGACCTCAGGCTCGGCGCTCTTCAGCGCCCGGTACATCAAGGCCCGCGGCGGCAGGTCGCCCCGCAGGTACGGGAACGGCGGCGGCTCCCCCGCCCCGCCGCAGACGGGAGCCCGCCGCCCGCCCGGCGCCGAGCCGCAAGCTAGGGCGCGGCAGCGCGGCGAGAGCCGGCCGAAGGCCAGACACAGCCCCAGAACCACCAGCACCAGGACGAGGAGGACCGCCAGCTCCTCCATCTCTATGAGGGGCGCAAAAAGTGGACGGCGAGAGCGTGGGCCAAGAGCCCGTGCCCTTCTACCGTCTTCGGCGGGCCACAGAAGAAGCGAACCCGTTCAGCGCTGCGTGGCCATCTCCTTGAGGGTCTTGAGCGTGGTGACCTTGATCTTGAGTGAGGCCGGCTGCGCCGCGATCATGATGGTCTCGCCGGTGGCGGGGTTGCGCCCCTCCCGGGCGGCCCGGGCCGGCTTGACGGCCTTCTTAATCTTGAGCAGGCCGGGGAGGGCTGAGATCTCGCCCGTGCGGCGCAGCTCGGCCCGGATGAGCTCTTCGAGGGCTGTGAACACCCCCTCGACCGCGACCTTCGTGAGGCCAGTCTTGTCGGCGAGCGCGCTCATGAGCTGGGTTTTGGTGAGCTTCTTCGGAGCGGCTGCGGCCGCGCCGCGGCGTGGTTGCGGCATCGTGGAGCTCCGGCGTCCGACTATAACTCGCAAAAAAAGGTTCACCTTTCTGCGCCGACGTCCTCGTCGTCAGCCGCCAGCTGCGGCCCGCCTTTGAGCTGGCTGGCGTCCCACCACATGATCTGGCGGACCTCCTCCCCCTTTTGCGCCGCCGCGATGTAGTACTGGGTTTTCGGTTCAACGGCGGCGGAAACACACCATCCCCTAATGACGGCGTACGAAAGGAACTGGTGGCTGGACCAAAAGGTTGCAACGTCCTCGCCGTCTTCGTCGGCGCTCCGCCAGAGGAGGAAGGCGCCGTTGTCGTCCAGCAGGACCAGCTTCTGCGACGAGTACGCCATTGCGGTAGCTGCTCGCTGGCTATTCAATTGTGGCATAGTTCGCGGCCAGTATAGCTGCGTCTGCGGTGTACAATGGATTGTGTTTATCTGCCGGGGGCAGCTGCGGAGCGTGGGAAGGTGGCCGTACATGCAGGCCAGGTCGGCTAAGCGGAAAACTTCGAGGGCGTAGCACACGAGCTGTGCTTCGGTTTTGCGTCATAATGCAAACCGAGACGCAATTTGTTGCTACAATTTGAATCATACGTCCGCTCCTCACAGTAAGCGCCGCAATGTCCGAGGCGGAATGCGGAGGCTCCCCGCCCCCATCTGAGGAAGACCCTGAAAGTCTTTCGCCGGAGTTCCGTGGCGAGTTCTTCGCCCAGCTCTACCCGCCACCGACGGAGATTGACTGGTGCATGGGCATGGGTTTCTTGGAATGGTGGACATGCTCGTCCAACGAGGTGCCGGACCCGTTCCTCCAGATGAACGACGAGGACACCGCACTGAGCCGCTTGGAACGGGGATACCACAAGTTGGTGTCTGACCCTGGGGCAAGGCAGGCTCTGGCGGACGAAATCAAACGATGGACCCACGCGGAGTACGACTGGTTTCACCTGGTCAGGTTCGTTGACCGCGAAGTGGCAGACCGTATCATTACGTCCGAGTCCGACTACTATACTGGACCTGGGAGCGGCCCTGCGGTGCAACACGCGCTCAAACTGTTCAGCGAACCCGGCGAGAAGTATCCGCCATACGAGAATTATGAGGACATCGCCGAAGTGTGTGTCTTGCGGTGGCGGGATCTGAATCTCGTCATGGTCGGCCGGCAGATCTGAGCCAGAATCATGGCCGGTTTTTTGACACGGTCCGGAGGGCCGTCAGAGCTATACTCACCGCAGCCATAGTGTACAAAAACAAGCAGGCCGTTCGAACGCGCGTCTCTTCTCAGCCCTGCTTCCAGCCGGCGGAACGTCGCACCTAGAGTGGTTCTTCAGGCGTCGCCCCCATGGCGACATCTACTAATGATGAAAGTAGCCCAAAACGCACGTCACGCCCCAGCCGGCCAGATTTGCAATTGGCGCACCATTCCGAGGTGACCTCTTCCTTCTGCGTAGCTTATCGCTCCGTCGAGGCGCGCGCACCCCCACTCGTGCAGCTGACGACTATCTCCAGGTGACCATTGCTGGCTGCGTGGAGCATCGCCCTGTCGTAGGCGCGCGCGCCCCACGCTTGCAGCTGACGCACTAGCTCGAGGGTCCGTTGTAGGCTGCAGAGTACATGGGTTCGTCGTAGTCCCTCGCGACTCCCCAGGCCTGCAGCTGACGCACCGGTCGAGGTGCCCTCCGCAAGCTGCATGGCACATAGCTCCGTCGTAGTCGCGCCCGCCCCACGCTTGCAGCTGACGCACCAGTTCGAGGTGCCCTCCGCAAGCTGCGTGGCACATGGCTCCGTCGTAGTCGCGCCCGCCCCACGCTTGCAGCTGGCGGACCACCTCTAGGTGGCCATCGCGGTAGCTGCTCGTCGGCCGCCCAATTGTGGCAAAGTTCGCGGCCAGTATAGCTGCGCCGCCGCCACTGCCGCGATGTTCCGCCTCGAGCACGCCATCGCCATCGCCGCGCTCGCGGTGATCCTCATCATCGGGGTGTACAACTGGCTGTCCGGCCACTGGTCCTCGGAGAGCACGTCCTGGGTCCTTGCGGCGATCGCTGGGATCGCCTTCGTCGCCTCGTTCCGCGGCGGCAACTGCTGCGAGCACTGCCCCGGGGGGGAGAAGTCCGGCGGCGGCCCTTACGACCTGCCGGCGGGCGCGAGCGCCGACGCGCAGCGGCGCGCGGCCGCCATGCGCCGGCACGGGCGCTGGTGAGCGCGGGCCCGCACGAGTTCGCGCGAGCCCGCGCGGGCTCGCGCAACCTACGCCGCGCCCTTCTTCGCGGCCGCTGGCGCCCGAGAGATGAGCTTGCCGCGGAGGTGGCGGGGCGGGGCGAGCCCCTTCTCCCACACGTCGTCGTGCTCCATCCGCTTGTGCTTGAGCGGGTAGCCCGGCCAGTGCTTCTGGATGAAGGGATCGCGGGGGTTGGCCCGGGCGAGCGCGTTGAACTGCTCGTGGGCCTCCTGGATGACCGTCCGCGGCCCGGCGTAGTCGCCCGGCTTCCCGCTTTTTGTCGTCTCGGTGACCAGGAAGCCGGGGCGGCCGTTGGCCGCGAGCCAGGCGGCGGCCGCGGCCCGGTCGGCCGCCTTCCCCTCGGCGACGACCGCGTCGAGCTCGGCCTCGGGGTACCACCGCTGCTTGCGCCACACGAGGCCCCACTTCCCGAAGGCCGCGTCGAGGAGGGCGGCCTTGTCGGCCGAGATCGTGAACCCCCGGTTCGCGCCGCCGGCCGCCCGGGCCCGCCCGTCCTGCTGGGAGATGGTCGTGAGGAAGCCCGAGAGCCGCTCGAGGGGGGTGGCGTCGAGGCCGATCCACCCGCCGTTGTTGATGTTCACCGGAGGCATCACGCCGCCCGTCTCCTCGAGGAGCCGCACCAGGGTCTCGACGCACTCCTGGGTGGGGTAGGGGCCTCCCATGCCCCGGGTCTCCCACTCCGGGAGGCTTTCGAGGTCCCGCGCCTGGTGGGGCTGGAGCGCCGACGCCTCGCCCGCCCGGTAGCGCCCGTACTCGCGGCGGGCCCAGTCGTACCAGGTGCCGAAGTTCAGCACCTTGGGGGCGCCGGGCGCCCCGAAGACTGCAGGCAGCTCCCGCGCGAGGGCGAAGGCGAACCCGTCGTTCCCCTTGGGGTACCGCCGGCACTCGTGGACGATCCGCCGCAGCTCGCCGAAGGCCACCCCCCAGGGGATGGCGTCGCTGCGGGTGAGGCGGTCGACCGCCCGCGCCCCGCCCCGGGTCCCGTAGCGGATCGCGCGGCGGGCCGCGTGGAGCAGCTGCTCCCCGTCGCCGTGGACGCCCAGCCAGCCGAGGGGGAAGGGGGTCGCGGGGTCGAGCAGGTGCTCGTAGAACCGGGGGTCCTCGGAGTAGATCGCCTCGGCGAAGGGGAGCAGCGTCTCGAAGCGGCCCAGCGCGGTGAGGGGGGCGGGCGGGCCGCCGCCGGCGGGGGGCGGAGCTGCCGGCACCGGGATGTAGACCGCCGACCGGGCCTTGCCGGGGGCCCGGGTGAGGGCGCGGCACATCGACTGGACGATGTCGCGGCTGCTGTGCCGGGGGGTCGCGAAGAAGACCCCGTTGAGGGGCGGGAACTCGACCCCCTCTTGGAAGAGCTTGCAGTTGAGCAGGATCACCGGGCGCGCGGGGTCGTAGAAGGTGCGCAGGGCCGCAGCGAGCTCCTCGCGGGGCGTCTTCGAGGACGCGTGCAGCACCAGCGGGGTAGTGGAGCTAGAGCCTTCATCGTCTCTGGCGCCGTTGCCCCCCTCGAGGGTGCCCGGTCGCTGCTGGAACAGGAACCGAATGGCTTCGGCGAGCCGCCGGGTGGCCGCGATCGTCCGGCAGAAGACCAGCAGCTTGTTGCGACCGGGGACGCCGCGCAGGTGGTCGAAGGCCAGGACCACCTGGGCGGCGAGGACGCGGGTCGCGCCGTCGACGGCGCCGGGCGGGCTCACGCCGGCCACAGTGCCGCCGGCTGGCGGAGAGACGAAGAGGCGGAGGAGGCCGAGGAAGGCGTCGCGGCAGCGGCCGAGGACTGTGGGGGGCGCACCCGCCGCCCGCCGGCTGTCGATGTCTGCGTCTTCGCCGGCCGCAACGAGCTGAATCTCGAAGTCGTTCACGTAGCCCGCGTCGATCCCTTGGCGCAGGTGGTAGCGGTAGGCCACGCCGCCGAAGAGGGCGTGCTCGGCCATCGTGATGCCGCCGCCCCGGGTCACCGGGGTCGCGGTCATGAAGAGGCGTGGGCCGGTCGCCGCCGGCGGCACCCGCAGGAGCACGTAGTTCGCGGGGCGGGGCTCGCGCCCCCCGCAGACCCGGTGGCACTCGTCGAAGACGGTGAGGGCGAAGGCGCAGCCCGCGGCCGCCGCCGAGGCGCAGGCCGCGGCCGACGACTGGTAGGTCGAGACCACAACCGTGGGGCGGCCGCGGCCCGCCAGGCGGCGGCCGAGCGCGTCGGGGTCGGTCGTCATCGCTTCAGCGCCCCCGCCCGCCGCCCCGCCGCTCCCTACCAGCACGAAGTCCCAGCGCGCCTCCGCGGCCGCGGCGGCCACGTACGCCTGCAGTTTTTCTGCAGTCTGCCGAACCAGGGCGAGCCACGGCACCAGGAAGAGGACGACCGGCGGGGCGGGGGGCGCTGCCGCGAGCGAGACGCCGCCTTCGACCGGGGCGGCGGGCGGGGCGGCGGGCGGGGCGGCGGGCGCGAGGAACCGCTCCATGACGAGGTAGGCGACCCGGGTCTTGCCGCAGCGGCAGGCCATCACGAGGGTCGTCCGGCCGAGCCGCGCGAGCTCGGCGGCGCAGGCGGCGGCAGCCGCGGCCTGGTAGGGGCGGGCCACGACGGGCGCGGCCGCCGCGGGCGGCTCCTCGACCGCGAGCGCGTAGCTGGCGAGGACCGCTTCGGCGTCGTCCTCGTCCTCGTCGTCCGCGGTCTGGGAGCAGGCCTTTGAACTCGTGGCCGACGCCACCGGAGGGGGTGGAAGAGGCCTTAGAGTATCAGCGCCACTATTGTCGATGCCCCCATCAGCAGCGCCCATAGTAGCGCTAGGTGCCACTGGTGCTAAAAGCGGAGCCCCGGGGCGTAAGATCGGGATCGCCTCGAGTTTTGCGCGGGCAGGAGCCGCAGGCGCGGGCGCAGGAAGGCGGAGCGGGGGCGGCGAAGTCTCGTACTCGGGGTTGCGGCGGAGGGCGCCGTGGATCTCGAGCTTCTTCGCGACCGCGAGGAGCACCCCCTCGAAGTAGGCGACGTCGGTGGTCGGGAGGCATACGAGCTCCCGCCCGTCAATGCGGTGCTCGCTGAAGAAGCGCAGGCACCCTTCCTCGACGAGGGCGGCCTCCTCCTTGGTCGCGACCTCGAAAGTCGCGAGGTAGCGCCAGCCCTCCCCCCAGCAGGTCGTGTAGGCTGAGTCGCTGAGGCGGTCGCCGAGGCGGCCGCTGTGGCCGAACTTCGCCACGAGCCGGCCTTGGCCAGCCGCCATCGCCACCGGCGCGAGCCACGGGTGCCAGGCGACGTACGCGCCGGCGCTGGCCGCCGGGCGGCGCGCGGTGGGCGGAGGCGGAGGCGGAGTGGGCATTTTGCAGGCAGCTTTTTGCAAGCCGCTTTCCGCTGCAGACCAGACTACTAAATGGGCCGCAAAAGACGCCACTCGCAGCGCTCGCCAAATTGAAAACGTGCGTGGCCTTGCAGCAGCCATGGCTGACGCGGCGGTCGGCGGGAGCGGGGACGACGAGAAGACGCCGCTTCACGAGGCGCTCGGGTACCTGGGGCTGGAAGTAACCGAGAACAGCCACACGTACAACGTGCCGAAGCTGGCCGGCGCGGCGCTTGAAGAGGACCTCGAGAAAGCAAAGGCGGAGGGCGCCTCTGCGAAAGCGCTCGAAGTGCTGAGGGCGGTGCGGGAGACGGGGCAGCTGGTCTCTCTTGTGCTGGCTCCGCCCGAGCGCGAGTACACCGCCTTTCGAGTCGACGGGAAGGTCGGGCTGAGGTGCGGCCTCGATGGTCTGGATCTCCCCGCCGAAATCATCGGAACAAAAAAGCTCGAGGTCCTTTGCTACAACTCCGACTCGCAAATCCACTGCGGGCCTCTGATTCTCGAGCGCTTGCTTGTTCACTTCCCCGAAATTCCCGAGATCCAAACCTTGCGGGAGGCCCTAGAAGAGGGGAAGCAGGCTTACGTCCTCGGGATCAGCTGGTTGGCGCCGACCAAGCCGGGCGAGGTGACGGGGTTGTACACCTTTGCGATCGAGTACGGAGACGAGGGCCGAGAGTCGTTCACCGCAGCGGCAGGTGCGTTCGGTCTGTCGCCGGACGCCGTCGCGGAGCACCTGGAGAAGCAGGAAGCGAAGCCCCGCCCCTTCATCCACTACGCCATGTGCATGGACTCGGTCGAAGTCGACGCTCCGCCGCATAAGTACGGCATCACCACCGTGGGCATCGACTGGCGCAACGCGAAGTGAACCGCCAGCGTTTTTGTAACAAAAATGATCAGCGACGGCCTCGACTCAAGCTTTGGCGCGTGTGTCGATGTACGAAACGTCGACGCCTTGTTCGACGAGCAGCGCGGAGTACCACGCGGGCTCCTCTGCGTACGTCCTGTAGTCGTCGACCAGCTCCTCGCCCTCACGGATGTCGACCAGGGCATAGGTACTGAACTTGTCGCCGCTCCCAGACTGGGGTCCGACATTGGGGGGCACTCCGTGGTTGAAGAACCGTCCGTCGTCAGCCCTAATGTCGACCATCTTGGGCGCACCGCCGTCGACAGGCTGGATCCAGTAGTTCATCCTGAGCAGATGCGCCAATGCCGCCGGATCCTGGCGCGTGCAGATGGCCTTCGCCTCGTCCTCGTCGAGGACAGTAACGTTAGCCTTGCCGAAGGCCCAGACCTTTGTCCCCGCCTTGATGTCGGTCGCGGCGAACACCCCCAAGCCGCCCCAACGGTCCGACTTGATCACGTATGGGACTTCCATGGCTCAGATACAAAAATCACTTCTTCAGATAGAAGTTCGTGATCGCAGGGGTGAGGTCGTACCCCACCGGGAGGACGAACTTATTGTCTTTGTTGCGGGAGACCCGGACGTACGGACCTTTTTGAAGGTCCGCGGTCATCAAGACCTCGTCGAGGTCTTCGGGAATGCCTTTGAGGGTCACCTCCTTCAAGAGCTTGGCCTCGGTGACTCTGATGAAACCCTCTCCCACCAGAGTGCCCCCCAACGTAAATGTTGGGTTCTGCAGCCCCCATTGCGCTCCCGTCCAGCCGTGATCCCCGATCACGACCGTTTTGCGTTGCATCTCAGCGATTTTGCTGCGAGCAGCTCCAGCAATGGCAGACTTAGGCATCGTCAGTACTTCCTCGCGGGAGGATACTTAACTGATGTGTTATTCAAATGTAGGGTCATAGCGACACAAAACAAATCGTTATGTCGCAATTCCTTCACGGGATCACGTCCTCCTTGCGGACTCGCAGCATCGCGCGCGGCGTTGGCGTCACGCTGCACTCGAGGTAGTGCTCCAGCGTTTCGTCGTCTTCGCAGAAGTCGCCGACGACCGTCCTGTCCAGTTCGATGACGAAGTTCCGCTGCTGCACCCGCGCGCCCAGCTTCGTGATGAACCAGCCCGGCAGCTTCCCGGCGCTGAAATGGATGCGGAAGGCGTACAGAGGCAGCTGGACGAAGAGCGGGTCGTCGTCCGGCGCGATCCAGTCGAGTACAGGGGCCCGCTTGATGCGCTCTGCGCGCTCCTGCTCGGCGCGGAGCTTCGCAAACTCTTCTTCGCGCTTCTTTTTCAGCCGCTCGGCTTCGGCCTGGGCCGCCTTCTCCGCCTCCAGCCGCTCGGCCTCGCGCTTGGCTTCGGCCTCGGCCGTCTTCACCCCCTCCATCGCTTGAAAGATGCGGGTATTCACCCTGTTCAAATTGAACTGATGTTGTCTTCAACACGCTGCGATGGAAAGCGACAAAGAAGACGCGCAATTTGCGCGGGAGACGCTGCAGAGCTTCTTCCACCCTAACGGACCGCTGCACATCCTGATCGAGCTTGCGCGCTACCTCAGCTTCCACTCACTCTGGCTGCTCGTCGTCGCGGGCGTGATTTCCCCCGAAGATGTCGAGAAGCTGCTCCTCCTCAAGCCCCGCATGCCGGAGATCGCGACGTATTACAGCTATTGCTATCCGCGGAACATTCCCCTGAAGCACCGGATTGCGCTCTTATATGATTGCGGACGGTACTGTCCACCTGCGACAGTTGCGGATGCCAGGAGGAGATTTGAGAACCACCACAGTACAATCATTATTAGAGACAGCCCGTGGGCTGGGTTGATCCCCATGCGTGTCTTCGTTTCGCTTCTCGATCCTCAGGACGTTGGGTTAGACGATCTACAATGGCGCCCCCCAAGGACAGAGGAGGAGAAAGAAGAAGCACTCAAGAGTAGGAATGTCTTTGGAACTTCAGACTGGGCTGTGATCCGCGACACCATCCCATACCTCAATGACGCGGGGTGTATCCGACTGGGTCTCCAACTTCAGAAGTACGGCAGAGATGAAGTCGCCCGTCTAGTGCGAAGTGCTCTGCACACAAAAAAGATTGACCCACATCGCCTGTTCGGCTATTTTACCTATATCTGCAGCGAACACGATTTGGAGTTGTTCACCGAGTTGTGGGGGATGGTGCGCGACAAACGCGTCTTCTTCTCGAAAAGCGTGGCGCTCGGGTACACCCCCCAGCAGTGTCTGGCGCCGCCTCTCAGCGCCCGCACCTCGCTCCGTTCCCTGAAAGAGAACGACATACTGTACATCGCCTGCGACAACTACCGACCCGATGGTGGTGTCGAAATGGTGAAGTACTTGCTCGACAACGTGTGCCCCCCCGGGCGGTTTTACGAGCTGCAGCTCTACCCTCTGCGAGTTGCGTGCTCTACCGGAAACGAGCCTCTTGTGCGGTACCTGATGAATCGTTTCGTCTCGAGTAAGGACGCGATTGCCCAGTGGGGCAGCACTGCTCGGCGCTACCTGGAGGACAATTGGCCCCGGCCCCCCAAACGGGAGGTGGCATGTGTACAGGAGACGCAGCTTCACTTGATAAGGTGGTGCGACTACTCAGACACGTGGGACGGGATGAGGTACCCTCTCGACTCGATCACTGGTGCCGACCCGTCTCCCGATGTCGTCGATGCGGCTATCGCCGAGCTGGCCGCCGCCAGATGATAGCGCAAAAAGCGCGCTTTTTGCGCTATGTGTGGCGCTCAGACCAGAATTGTACAACCCTGGCCCTCGCATTCGTCTTGAGACGTCATCGCTTCGTAGTTGGCGACCTCAACCCGAACGATGACCGGAGCGTTACGGGACAGTCGGTACTCCCGCGACAGGTACTTTGCGATGATCTCCTGGGGGAACGTCTTGCGGCTCGCGAAGTAGTTGAAGTCGTCGAGCTGCCTCGTCACCGCGGCGCGGATGGCCGACGCGGTCGCGTAGAAACGGGGCTCGGCGACCGGCTCCGCGTGGGTGCCCGCGTACTGGGTGAAGCACGCGCGCACCGGGCCGAGGTGGTGGCTGCACACGTGGGCGATGCTGCCGGGGAAGAACTCGATCGGCGGGAAGCGGGCGAAGTCCTCCAGCGTCGTCGAAACCACAGCGACCGTGCCGTTAGGGCGTCGCACGACACGGGCTCCGGGGCGGAGCTTCAGGATGCGCTGGCAGTTTTCCGTGACGATCTTCTCGAACTCTGCCCTCCGGGCGAAAACCACAATATCGATATCGTAATCGCGCGCCAGCTGCCGGTCTTTGTGCCAGCAGGTTTCGATGATGGGGGTATCGTCGATAATGGCGGCGGCTTCGCTGCCAGCAGCGGCCTCACCGACAGCGTCACCGGCCTCACCGACAGCGTCACCGACAGCGTCACCGGCCTCACCGACAGCGCCACCGGCCTCACCCTCAGCGCCCCCCATATCGGCCGGAGGCTCCAGCGTCAGTTCGCTGGACTTGTACTCGCGCCTGGTCATTCTGCGCCCGTTGACCACCTTGTGGGTGATGTCCGGCCTTTGCTGTCTCAGCGCGAAGGCGACCACCGAGCCCGTGACCGCGCACCTCGTGAGGTCGAGAATGCGGGGGTCGAACCCAAGGGCCGCGCCCAAAATGTCGTCCATCTTGTCGCTCCCCTCGAACTCGAACAAGAACGGGATCTGAGACGGAATGGAGTCAATGAGCGGCCAGTTCTTCTCGTTGAACATGAACCGGTGCTCGCGCATTGCGAGCTTCGCCATGAAGGTTTCCTCCGGGTCGTCCATGTTCGCCCGCAGCAATGTCCTGGCTGCGAACTCCCGAGTGCATGACGCCGGGAGAAATTGCACCCACGGACTGTCGAGGCAAGCCTCGGCAAAGGCCGCGGGCGCGTCGCGGAGGTTGCACCGCTCAACCAGAGCCATGAACTGCCGAATCATTGGCGGGCACTCGCTGCACCCCAACGACGCCATGCGCAGAGGCGGGAGGTAGTCGGGCGAGGTCGTGCACTTCTTGATCGCGGCTGCGATCGCGCGCATTCGCGTCGCGCGCTGCTCGTCGGTCACATACTCGTGCGCAGTAATCGAAGATTCGTGGTACTCTTCCCAGTACTTCTCGATCGCCTCGGTTATGCGGGCTTGCGTGAATTCATTTTTCTCCGCAACGACTTCCCTGTCGGCGTTCACTGTCTTAGCCGTCAGCCAGTCTGTCAGCCGTTCGAACGTCAACTGGGCGTTGTCTTCGTCGTGCTTCTTCTTGATCGCCTGGAGCTCCATGTACTGCGTGCTGTGGAGCTGCGCCAAGCTGTAAGCCGATGGGGAACCAAACTCCATTCTATCGATGAGGTACACGAGCACGTCATCGTCATCCCCGGTGTCTTGCGGGGGGAACACCGGGTACTTCTTGATATCTCCCCATCTAACGACGGAAAGAGCGCCCCTTAAGTAAGAAACTGAGAAGTTGGTGCTCAGCGCGTAGCCGACGATCCACTCGCGCTGCTTGGGGTTGGGGCTCGACTCGTAAGCAAGGACGACGCTGTGGTAAGCAATGTCCTTCCCCGTTGCGACGCGCGCTGATTGGAATTCGTCGGGAAATGCGGCCAAGAGCGACTCCGCAACGCGGGCTACGGGTGCAAGGAGGCCGTAATCCTTGAGAATGTGCGTCATCGTCGCGGCGTTTTTGTCGCGCCTAGCTTTCAATTTGCGCACAAAAGAGCTAGCAGGCTCACGAGCTGTTGGCCCTGAGCTGCGCCTCGTACTGCGCGCGAAGAATGTCTGCGCTTTCCTTTTGCCAGTCGCACAGGTAGTCCAGCTTCCCGAGCTGGTCCTCGAAGTGCTTGAAGACACTCTTGAGGCTTAGCTTCTGCAGCGCAAGGCTCTCCTTCTGCAGCGCGAGGAGCTGTTTTTGCACGCCGAGGAGCTCGTGCTCGTGCGCGGCGGCGGTCCACCCGACGGGAACCACTACCCAGGCTGCAGGGTTAGGGTTTTCGTAGTAGAGCTTGAGCAGGACCGATAGCGTGGGGCGCGCTGCGCGCGGGCGGCTCCAATAAGGCCCCCAGTTGGGGATCCCCTGACGAAGCCACTTGCGGTCGAAATTCCTGAAATTGCCGTCGGCATCGACCTCGAACGTGAGGGCGATGGGAGTCATGTCGAGGTAGCCGATGAGTTTAGGGTCGATATTGAGGCCTGCTAAGGGGACGTGCGCGCCGCTCTCATCGACATCCCACATGTTGGGCCGAGACGACGGGTTGATAGGCGGCGGGGTTGGTTTCTCAGATTGGATTCAATCGCCAGCGGTAAGAGCTCTACAATATACGTTGCGAATTGAATTACCTTAACAGCCCCATCTGCC
>Ga0180432_10001799_pt1 | contig 33164 bp, 24 predicted proteins | sample SS_ome_10_FD_132414 | JGI IMG/M metagenome (GOLD analysis project Ga0180432, IMG submission 132414) | Hypersaline lake sediment archaeal communities from the Salton Sea, California, USA - SS_1_MS_2 metaG | ecosystem: Environmental > Aquatic > Non-marine Saline and Alkaline > Hypersaline >...
GAAGGAAGGAGCCGTGTTCGGAATCTGACAGACGGCCTGCGTGAACACGACCCCGTCACGAACCAGCGCATCGATCGCCGGAGAGGTGGGCCGAGTGTACCCGTAGCAGCCGAGATGGTCCGGGCGGAGCGTGTCCACCGAAATGACGAGCAGGTTCGGCGACTCCTCATCGAGCCGGGCGGACCTGAAGATCAGCGCGACCACGACGACCGCAATAGCCAAGATCCCTATGAAAACGAGACGCTTCATGAGGACACTCGAGAGCCGAAGTGACCTGCCAAATGCCGACATGGACCCGGCGGGTTTCAAGAACACGAGGGGTGCCACGCATCGGGGACAAGCCCCCCTACACAACCTCGAACCACAGGGACGAGCCGTAGTGCAAATCGTCCCTGCCCACGATGTCGCCGAACGTGGCCCGCATCGGGCCCGGGTGCTCGCGGGTCAGAAAATGAGTCGCCAGCGCAACCCGATGTCTGGGTGAATGAGCCAACAACGCCTGAAGCACGTACTGTTCGGAAAAGAGCCACTTGCGGCAGTCCCACGGGTATTCGTAAGGGATGTAAACGTCGTGCACATGCACGAGCGTTCCCGACGGCAGAGCGGGAAGCAGCCTGTTGTAGAGGAAGGGAATATCCCCTCCCGGGCGAGTCACGTGACTCGAATCGACAAACACGAGTGTCCGTTCCCCCAGGGGCAGCCGGCTCGGATCCACATCCTCCACCAGACTGTAGAGAATCGAATCCGCAACCTCCTCAATATCCGTTCTCGGTTCGGGATCGATCACCAGAAGGCCGCACTCGGCGCCCAGTTGTGTGATCATCTTCCTTGCGATGATCGTGCTGAATCCTCCGCCGATTTCGATGATGTTCCGGGGTCGGTAGTCCAGGATCATCGCGGCGTAGACTTCCGCGTCCGGAGTCGGATAGCCGCCGTTGTGCAGATAGTCTCGCCCCGGATACCAGGTGTTGACGGCGGGGTCCTCTCGTAACGCCTTGAACACAGGCAAGTACGAGCTTCGCCACCTCTCCAGGCGCTCGATCTGCTCGGGCACGCGCATATCAATGCCGTCGTGCCCCAGTCGCTGGGTGGGTACAAACGGCGTCTCGCGGCCGGAATCCAGATCTCGCGGGACCAGCCACGTTTTCACGTACTTGTTCATCGTGAGCGTCGCAGACAGCTTTGGCGCGAACTTCAGAACGAATTTCTTCCGGAGAGACCGGGGTGGCGTCTTCATGAACTCCTCCGAGTTCAGCGAATTTCAACACTCGAGACCATCATGCCGGTTCTGTGTTCAGCGAATTTCAACACTCGAGACCATCATGCCGGTTCTGTTGCCTCTGGGGCAGGAGTGTACCAGGAAGTCCCACGGACGGCCCGGCGGGCAAGACCGGCGGTCTGTGGGGCTGTTGAAAGACCCCCCGCTCTGGACCCGGTCCGTCAAGACGACACGTGAAGGTACCCCGGGCCGTCTTGAGAGACCCTGGGACCGCGAGGAGAATTCCTTCAACAGCGCCCCTATGAAGGGATTCTCGGACGCGACACGCAGCCACTTTAGCACGCAGCCTGCCGACGTCGCAACTTGGAAGTAGATTGTCCCCTCTGCACGAATTCGCGCAGAACCCTTGACACTACCGTAGATCGATTGTGCTTTGCCCCCCGGAAGCCGAGTCCACAGCAGTTCCGTTGTCTCCCAGGAGGCGGGCTACCGAATCGCAAGGTTCGCCCTCACGCGTTCTCCGACTGCCCCGAGTTTTCCTGTTAGGTTTTCCGCCCGGGTCCGAAGCAGGAGTGGAGGTGGAACCTGTCGAGTGGGGTAATCCATTGCTATTCCATGCGATCTCCGGGACGGGATGCGGGCGGGCCGACCGTTTTCAATGAAGCGTTCGGAGTTGTCGGGAAGGTTGCGGATTCGGGACGTCCGGCCCGACGGACCCGAGCGACACCGTCTCCGGCATTCGGGGAGGGAATCGGGCTCTCAACTAGATCTGAAAGGAGGTGAAACAGATGCGCAAAGCGATCATTCTGGGATCATTGCTGGCGCTGGCGGTCACGGGCTCGTTCCTGCTGACGGACCGGACTCATCCGACGGCGCACGCGGGTTCACCGGCGTTCCAATCGCTGCTCTCCGACGCCATCTCGCGACTGGAAGGAGTCACGCAGGAAATCGTTGCGACCAGCGTGAGTGAAGCGCAGGCGGCAGGCAAACAGGCCACCGTTTACGGAGAGATCACCTGCGACCGGGATAACACGGAGTGCTGGGATCTCACCTACGACGCGGGGTCTCCCACCTGCGAGGCCAGCATAGCCACATGCGACGCCACGGAAACATGCTCACGTTTCTACACATGCGACTCGCAGTACACCTGCCATGGCGAGGTGACGTGCGACGGCAAGGACACATGCTGGAATTCGACGTGCGATCAGGAGTACATGACGTGCGATGGCTCCGAAACGTGCGACGCGGCATGCGTCCAATACACATACCAGGGCAACTACACCTGTGACGGGACCATCACCTGCCATGAAACCTGCTCGGGTTGGCCGAACTGTGGCGTCGAGACCATGTTCCCGTCGGAAACCTGCGACCGCAACGATCCCAACTGCTGGGACCTCACCTACAACCAGGGAGAGGCGACCTGCGATCCCGCCATGCCCACCTGCGGGACGGTGGCCACGTGTTCGCGGTTCTACACGTGCGATTCCCAGTACACGTGCCACGGGGAAGAAACCTGCAACGGCCAGTTCACGTGTTGGAGTTCCACCTGCATCGATCATGAGACATGCGACGGCGCTCCGCAGTGCTGCCAGGATCCGTACACGTTCCAGGGCAACTTCACCTGCGACGGCTCGGAAACCTGTCACAACACGTGCGACGCCTGGCCGACCTGCGACGGGCTGGTCACCTGTGACGGCACCGTCACCTGCCACGAGACGTGCGACGGCTGGCTGGGTTGCTACAACGGCGGACCCACCGGGTCGGACCGCACCACGTGGGGCGGTTTGAAGAGGGAGTTCGGCGAGTAAGACCGAGGGACGGGGCCCACCCGTCCACGGCTCCATCCATGTTCATCCGGTACCTCCCCGGAACGGGAACAGGGGCGGGTCTTCGGACCCGCCCCTGTTCATTCACCAGACAAGGATCACCGAGCTATTCGAACACCACGGCGATCGCGCTGGCCGTCTTTTTCACGGCCACCCGCCGGGCGGTCCCCACCACGCGTCGCCGCCACGGTCCCCGGCCGACGACTCCGTGATGCCTTTCCAGATAGACGTCACGATCGATATCATACTGGACCAGCATCACGCCGTCCGCGCCGATGTCCCTCGCCTTCTTGACGAGGAGAGCGTTGAGCTCGGGGCGCCGAGCCTTCTTTCCCAGCTCGGCCGTGATGACCCCCACGACCGTATGCGGTCGGGTGATCTTCCCCTCCCGCAACAGAATGTCCGCCCCCGCCGGCCTCTCGGACGGAACGAACGAATCGTTCGTCTGGATGAAATGCACGTTGCTGCCCCCACATCCAGCCAGGAGCAGGACCGACAGCGCCAGACCCGCCAAGATCCTCATCATTCGTCTCCCCCGTTGCGCCCTCAGAGGGCATTGGATACCGAACCCGACCGCCCGATGCCGGTCGGGCCGGATGTGGAATCCCCCGGTCCCGGGCCCGGAGTACCGCTGAGCCTCCGGAATCTCGAAAGCGCCCTGCTGTCCACAGGTTGCATCGAGTTGCAGAGAATGTACAGGATTTTCGTCCCCCGGCCGTAGCGGGGCCCGCAAAGAAAAATGCAGATTCTCCGAAACAATCGGGACCCCGCGGTCGTATTCCTATATGAGGCCGGCGCAGGGCCGTCTCCCTCTACGGCGAACATCTTACAGCATCGGTCGGGGCGTCGACACACGAAAGGGCGCTCGAGGGAGGGCCGAGAGCGTTTCCGCCCCACGGATCGAAGAACTTTTTGTGCAACCTTTTCGAATGTCGTGACGTCTAGTTTGTAGGAATGACGAGGGCGGCAACGGGTCCGCAAAAACCCCAATCTTCGGTTCTGGTTTGTCCTTCCCCTGTACGTCCGTACCTCCCCTGGTATAGGAGATCCTCACCATGGCAATCATGAAGAAGAGTGTTGGTGTAGGAGTCTTGCCCGTTCTCCTCCTCTCCCTCGCGGGCTTCTTCGGTTGTGGGGGTAGCGACGAGAGCCCCACGGGAGCGGCCGAGCTGGGGGAAGAGATCGACCTTTCCATCTATGAGCCGGCGTCGCTCGACGACTACGAGATCGTCTATTCGGTGAATCGAGACAAGGCACCGCTCGAGTCGGGTGTACGCTTCTGCAGCGTGGAAACGGTGCTGGACTACGATCCGGACACCGGCCAGGACATCTCTATCGACTGTGAGGTGTTCGAGGAGGAATCCGACGGGAACAACGAACCCGACGTCAGGGTCTACAAATGCGGCTCTTACCTGTACGGGGTGAAGACCAACGAGACGGGACGGTGGGGCCCCCTGTATCGCTTTATTCCGAGGCGTCAGGTGGCTCCCGAAGAACATCCCCGGCTGGGCGGCACATTCGATTCGAAGTGTTCCTGCCTGATCACCCGATTCACGATGTTCGAAACCGAGTACCGGCAGGTCCAGTCCTTCCGATCCTGGACCACTTACGTGGCGATTGAGGACAGCATCACGGTTCCTGCCGGCACGTTTTACAGTGTTCTGAAAACCCAGGAGAAAATGAAAATCTCGACCAAGCAGACGCTGGCGGCCGACACAACCGCCGTGGTGTTCAACAACCTGTCGGAGATGACGAGTACGGCCTGGAGAGCACAGGGGATCGGGGCCGTCAAGATCATCGAGGATGGAAGTCTCCTGCACGTCGAGAAGGAGATGGTGCGCGGCACGGTCGCCGGAGTGTCGTATCCCAAAGAGACGCGCTAGAGTCCGCGGGCCGGACGCCGTACCCGTACGGTGGCCGCCCGCCATGAGCAAACGCAAGATGGACACACACGGAACGACCCACACGGTTCAAGGACCCGGCTACCCAGAGCCGGGTCCTTTTCCGCTCCCCGACACAACGCGCCAATCCTGAGGTGCCGGAAGCTCGGGTCCGCGCTCGCCCGATCGTAAGAATCCGCCGGGACGCGGCCTCGGCATGTCCACCCGATTTCCTATGGCTCGCTACGTTCCTCTTCCAACACCCCCATTTCTTCCAGGAGATCGATGTAAGCGTGTTCGACCAGATCCGATTCGCCCACCCCCAGCAAGCCCATCAACCGGAGCGCGACGGCACGACCCTCCGCCTCGGTCTCATCCTCCGACAGGACGACCTCGATCTCGAGAAAGGCGCCCAACCTCTCCACATCGTCGAGGTGGACTCTCGTTCGCCCCACGCGGTAGAGCCATCGCTCCTTCCGCACCGTCCCTCTCGCGCCCAGACCGGCGGACAGAAGTACCTGCAGGCTTTCCGGATCCGAAGTCCCGTGGATCCAGTAGGTCGAAGCCCGCGGACCGCAAGCGTCGGAGCGTTCGTAGAAAATGAGCTCGCCCCGCTCACCATCCAGCACTCGGAGCTTCAGCCTCCCGCGATCGACGCGAAAGAACGTATCTACCTGGCGGATGCGTTCCGCGGGTCCGTCGGCGATGCCCCGAACGCGGCATTCGGTCTCTTCACGATCGCGCAGTCTTGCCTTGAATTCGATATTCTTCGGCATCTTCTCCCGTCCAATGTGTCGTGCAGGGGCGGTCGGATCGGCCTATGCGCCGGGGAACCAGTCCTTCGGAGAATCTTTACCTCCCCGGGCGGCCGAGATCAAGACAAACGGCCTTTTCTTGCGCCCGCGTGGTGCACCGGAGAATCCGCCCTGAAAACGGACTCCGGTACGCTTCCCTTCGCTGATCGCGTTGATCGGAATAGCGTTACGGTTACCGCCGACCAGACCCCCTCCCGGAAAACTGCACGTTCCGCGCTTCACGGCCGGTCCTCGGGCGGGAATTCCGGCGCGCGTCCATTGACAGTACCCCACAGTCAGAATTCCAGCGAGCGCCTATTGACATTGCCCTCCGGAGCCGCTAGCCTAGGGTGACGTCTTTTCTCTCCCCTGCACGAGGAGATTCCGGGCATGTCGAATCGAAAAGGGCTCTCTGTGATTCTGGTAGCCGCCGTCCTTCCGGCGGTGTTGTCTCTCATCGGTTGCGGGGGCGACGACGGTGGTACGACCGGACCCGAGCTGGGGGCGGAGGTGGATCTCTCTTTGTATTCACCGGTCAGCATGGACGATTTCTATGCGACCTATCGATCGATGACCTTTGTCGACACCGTCGATGCCAGCACCTGGTATGTCGGAACCGAGCCCGTGTTCGACCTCGACGCGGAGGAGCAGACCGAGGTCGAGTGCACGGTCATCCAGGAGGAACCGGACAACATCTTCTCCGTTCTCGGAGAAATGCGGTCCTATACCAACGGCCAGTATCTTTACGGGATCAAGATCTTAGGCGGGGGAACCTGGGAACCCCTCTACTACTTCAGGCCCAAGATGAAGATCGCCCCCGACGAGAATCCTCGAATCAACGGCGTGTTCGACTCCGATGGTTCGAGCTTCGTCTTCACGTACGAAGCCGAGGGACTCCGGGACGTGTTCTGGCTCCGATCCTGGACCACATATCTGGCGATTGAAGACAGCCTGACGGTACCTGCCGGGACGTTTTACAACGTATTGAAGACAAAGGAGCGACAGCGGGTCCACGTCAAACGGACAACTACTATCGATACCACCAACGCCATTCCCGGGTCCGTGTACACCGGCGAATCGGAGAGCTTCTCCTGGCAGGCGCCCGGAATCGGGATGATTCGTGTCACGGCCGGAAGCGGTACGGATTTCGCCGAGAGAGTGCTGGTGTCCGGCACCTTCGACGGCGTGGACTATCCCGTTGTCAAAGTGAACGGAGCCGGCCCTTCTGAGTGGAGTTCGAGAGACAACCGGACCGCCGAGAGATTCTCGGTTCTCCGCGATCGGACACCGCCGTCGAGAAAGTGGAGTCCCCTCGGGTTTTGCTGCTTGAGCCCCCGGCGGTAAGTTGTCCCGCCGGTGAAGAAACGAAGGCCCGGAGGCGCTGTGTTCCTCCTTTCGGGCCTTTTCCATGATACCTCTCTCCGAAATCCATTCTCGATTGTCTATTGTCAGTTTCTCGGCTTCGATCCGAGGATCTCCGGCGGGTCGGAGCCTGGCAATCTGCAATCCTCACTGCAACCGGGAAGCCCGATTATGGCAATTTGCTTCCCACTCCGGTACAACCACCGCGTTTGTCTCCATCCCAGCGCTCTCCGACCTCCGGCGGCACTGTCGTTCGCTCGGCAGCCGGCACCCTCGTAACCTACTGACTGATCGTGCATTACGGGCCCACCCTCCAGAACCAATAACGATTTTCCACTCCGAGGAACATCGGGAACTTCTCATTTTGACCCCACGGATCGACCTGGCACGGACGTTGCATATGGATCCGGACGACACACTGCAGTGGAAGCCGGTGGGACGAGAGTAGGCTTCAGCAGGACTACGCTTGGATCGTCTCTCTGGGGTACGCCTTCCACTGCACTACCTACAAGCGAGGAGAGTGATTCAATGAGCAATGTCAAACGCTACCTGATTGCTGTGGGATTGGTGGCGTTCGTTGCCTTCCTCGTCGGCTGCGGTGGCGATTCGGACAATGCGACCAATCCCACGCCGGTCCCACCCAGCGTGGATGAGGAGCAGGCGACTCCCACTCCGAAGGCCGACGCGGACGACACCAGGGAGAGCGCCTCAGAACCCGGCGCCGTGGCAGGCGACTGGGGCTAGAAGAACGCGATTCCAGAAGATCTCGCAGTTGCGAGGCCGGGCGTGCAACAGCCGCCCGGCCTCGCTTCGAGTTCGGCAGCGAGCCCGAAGGGCCAGCCATCCGAACTCCCCCATTTACCATTTACGACTTACGTGTCCCGTGTCACCGAGAGAAAGAGTAAGAGAAACAGGGGCACGGCTACGAAAGGACCCCACCGTTAGGCAAATCAACGGTGGGGTCAAGAATGAGCCGTGCAGGAATCGAACCTGCGACTCCCTGCTTAAAAGGCAGGTGCTCTACCAACTGAGCTAACGGCCCGAATTCGGTGTCGGGTCCAGCGGACCGTCGGCCCGAATTCCCCGATTCACCATTTGCGATTTACGTCTCTGGGTATTCCTTGGGGAACCCGAAGGGCTGTCGTTGCGAACTCCCCTATTGTCGATTGTCTATTTTCGGGTCTTCCTTTCACATCCCGCCGCCATAATACGCGCCTCCCCCCGCATGCGCAAGCACTTTGCGAATCCAATCCCCTATCACCAGCGGGCTGCGAATTCCTTATCCGATCCCGAGCTGCCTCGGATTCTGACCTTGCATCGCCATCCCCCCGCGGTACAATTGCCTCAGGGCCAATACAGCGACGATCATGCATCGAGTTGGTCCAGGCCAGAGCTCTGCTGCGGCGGCTACTAGCCTGCGAGGATCCCATGATCGGCCAGACCATCTCCCACTACAAGATCCTCGAGAAACTCGGCGAAGGCGGCATGGGTGTCGTCTACAAGGCCCGCGATACCAGACTCGACCGGCCGGTCGCCATCAAGTTCCTGCCACCCCATCTGAGTCAGAATGAAGAGGCGAAGAAACGGTTCGTGCAGGAGGCCAAGGCGGCCTCCGCACTCGACCATCCCAACGTCTGCACGATCTACGAGATAGACGAGATCCCGGAAGGGCAGATCTTCATCGTCATGGCCTACTACGAAGGCGAAACCCTGGAGGACAGGGTGAAGGAGAGCGGGATCGGCGTTGCGGAGGCGTGCGATATCGTCGAGGCGATCGCAGGCGGCCTAGCCGAGGCGCATGCGAGGGGGATCGTCCACCGGGACATCAAGCCGTCCAATATCCTCATCATCGAGGGAGGTCGGGCGAAGATTATCGATTTCGGTTTGGCGAAGCTGGCCGAGCAGTCACACCTGACGAGGGCAGGAACCACATTGGGTACCGTCAAGTACATGTCCCCTGAGCAGACCCGGGGAGACGAGGTCGATCACCGCACAGACATCTGGTCGACGGGAGTACTTCTCTACGAGGCGATCACCGGACAGAAGCCGTTCCGGGGTAACTACGACCAGGCGGTGATCTACTCGATCCTGAACGAGGAGCCGCCGGGGATCAAGAGCCTCCGTCCCGATGCGCCGGCGGCGGTGGAGAAGATCATCCTGACCGCCCTGGCCAAGGACCCGGAGAAGCGGTATCAACGGATCGAAGACCTGGCGGCGGATCTTCGATCGGTCAGAGAAGGGACCAGGGAGAAGACGCCGAGTGGGTCGCCCATGCGGGAGAAGCGCTCCATCGCGGTCCTTCCCTTCGTGGACATGAGCCCCCAGAAGGACCAGGAGTATTTCTGCGACGGGCTGGCCGAGGAGCTGATCAACGCCCTTGCACATATCAAGCCGCTGCGAGTGGTGGCCCGGACATCGGCATTCTCGTTCAAGGGCGGGACGCATGACGTGCGCGAGATCGGCGAGAAGCTGAACGTGGACACGGTGCTCGAGGGGAGCATCCGGAAGGCGGGCGAGAGGCTCCGCATCACCGCCCAGCTCGTCAGCACTACCGACGGCTACCACCTCTGGTCGGAGAAGTACGACCGCAACCTCGAGGACATCTTCGCCATACAGGACGAGATCTCGCTCGCCATAGTGGACAAGTTGAAGATAGAGCTCCTCGGCGACGAGGCCAGCCGTCTGGTGATGCGCGGCACGGCGAACCTCGAGGCGTACGATCTCTACATCAGGGGGCGGTTCTTCTGGGAGAAGCGCGAGCTGAACGTGAAAAAAGCGATCGAGTATTTCGAGCAGGCCATAGAGAAGGATCCGAGCTACGCGGAAGCCTACGCCGGTATCGCGGACTCCTACTACATCCTCTCCTTCTACGGCTACCTGCCGTCCCGGGAGGCGATTCCCATCGCCCGGGAGAACGCCCTGAAGGCGCTCAAGATCAACGATACCATCGCCGAGGCCCACAGCGCTTTGGGAATGATCTACCAGTACTACGATTGGGATGGATCGGCGGCGGAGAGGGAATTCAAGCGGGCTATCGAGCTCAACCCCTACTATGCGCCGGCTCATTACTGGTATGCTGGCGTCCTCTCATTGACGGATCGGGACGATGAGATGTGCCGGGAGAACGAGCGTGCGATAGAGGTGGATCCGCTCTCGGTCCAGGCACATGCCATGTACGGGTGGTGCCTGCTCGGCAGGCTTGAACTCGATCAGGCGGAAGAGAAGCTGAAACGCGCGCTCGAGTTGAACCCTGACTTCGTGCTCGCTCACTCGCTGCTCGGACAGATCTACCACCTCATGTCGAAAGACGATGAGGCCATCGCAGAGCTTGAAGAAGCGGTGGAACTGTCGGGCCGGCATCCATGGATGCTGTCGACACTCGGCAATGTATACGGCAGAATGGGGAGAACGGCGGAGGCCCGGGAGGTGCTCGCCGAGCTGCGGAAACGTTCCGATCATGAATACGTTCAATGGAACTACATCGCGAGTGTTTACGCGGGACTCGGAGAGCTCGAGGAGGCATTGACCTGCCTCGAGAAGGCGTATGAAGCCCATGAACAATGGCTGATTGTCATCGGAGTGTTTTGGGAGACGGATCGCACCTTCGAAACAATCCGGGATGATCCCCGCTTCCAGGAGCTTATCCGGAAGATCCGCGCTTCAATGCGCTGAGCGGATGGGTCGACGGCGAGCGCAATGTCAATCGTGATGATATGCAGGGAGCAATCACAGGTACAATCGACCTGCTTTGGGGTGCTCTCATGATCGGTCGAACCATCTCCCACTACAGGATCCTCTCCAAGCTCGGCGAAGGTGGCATGGGCGTCGTCTACAAGGCCGAGGATGCGAAGCTCAAACGCACAGTTGCTCTTAAGTTCCTGCCTCCCGAGCTGTCCCGGGATCCGGAGCTCAAACACCGCCTCGTCCACGAAGCGCAAGCGGCTGCTGCGCTCGATCACCCCAACATCTGCACCATCTACGAGATCGATGAGGCCGACGAGAAGACCTTCATCGCAATGGCCTACGTCGAGGGTCAGAGTCTGAAAGAGAGGATCAAATCCGGCCCGTTGAAGCTGGATGAGGCACTGGACATCGCCACTCAGGTGGCAGAAGGTCTGCACGAAGCTCACGAGAAGGGCATCGTCCACCGCGACATCAAACCCGCGAACGTCATGATCACGCCCAAGGGCCAGGCGAAGATCATGGACTTCGGCCTGGCCAAGTCTCCGGGCCGAGCGCAGCTCACCCGGACTCACACCACAGTCGGCACGACCGCCTACATGTCTCCCGAGCAGGGAAGAGGGGAACCCGTTGATCATCGGAGCGACATATGGTCGCTGGGGATTGTACTTTACGAGATGATAACTGGCGAGTTGCCCTTCAGGGCCGACTACGAGCAAGCAACAATATACCTCATTATAAATGAGGAGCCTCCGTCGATAAGAAGCCGGCGTTCTGATGTGCCCAAGAAGCTCCAGCAGATTGTCGGGAAGGCTCTGACGAAAAGCACAAGAGACCGGTACGCGAGCGCCGAGGATCTGAAGAAAGACTTGGAATCAATTGCACAAACCCAACCACCTAGGAAAATGGAAACGAAAACAAGTGCACAAGAATCGAAGCCTTCGATTGCAGTTCTTCCGTTTAGAGACCTGAGTCCGCAGAGAGACCAGGAGTATTTCTGTGAGGGGATTGCGGAGGAGCTCATAAACGCACTGGTCAAACTGAAAGGTCTGCGGGTGGCGGCGCGCACATCGGCATTTCAATTCAGAGACCGTGACAGCGACATCCCAAGAATTGGCAAACAACTCAAAGTGAAAACTGTACTGGAGGGTAGCATTCGAAAAGCGGGCAATCGGCTGCGCATAACCGCACAGCTCATAAACGTCGAAGATGGATTTCACATCTGGTCGGAGAAATACGACCGTGATCTCGATGATATCTTTGCCATACAAGACGAGATTTCATTGGCCATTGTCGACAAACTCAAGGTTCGTCTCCTCGGAGAGGAGAAAAGCGCCCTCGTAAAACGGCACACCGATGACCAAGAAGCACATAATCTCTATCTCAAGGGACTTTACTTTTGGAATCGCAGGCTCGAGGGCGGCATGAAGTTGGCGATGGAACATTTCCACCAGGCGATCGAGAAAGATCCCGGCTATGCGCTCGCCCATGTAGGTGTTGCCGATACGTACAACATCTCCGGTTTTTTTGGCTTTTTCCCGCCCAAAGAGGCCTTCCCGAAGGCATTGGCCGCGGCAAAGAAGGCGTTGGAGATTGATGACACGTTGGGGGAGGCCCACGCGTCGCTGGCCTGGGTCTACACTTTCCATGAGTGGGACTGGTCCGCGGCAGAAAATGAATTCAAGCGCGCTATCGAGCTTAGTCCAAACTACGCAACGGCTCACGAGTGGTACGGAATCTATCTCTTCGCTATGGGCAGGTTTGACGAAGCGATCGCTGAGACGGAGCGAGCTCGGGAGCTGGATCCGCTGTCGCCCATCATAAATGCGCTCGTGGGGTGTGCATACTGGTTTGCCCGCCGGTACGAGGAGAGCATCAAGAACTTCCAAAAAACCCTGGAATTGGATCCCAACTTCCTGCTGACGAACACTTGGTCAGTTCTCGCTTATGTTGCTGACGGCAGGTGTGAGAGCGTTGTCAGGACTATACGCGGAGTCGAAGCGTCTGCTGTAGAACACGCCTACACGCTCGGATATTTCGGGTATGCCTACGGTGTGTGTGGTCAAGAAGACGATGCCTTGAGAACACTTGGCATTCTAAACGAGCTGGCGAAAAAGCGGTACGTTTCTCCAGTTCACCAAGCCAACATCCTCCTGGGCCTTGGCAGGATGGATGAGGCGTTTGATTTGATTGAGAAAGCCTACGTGGAAAGGAATCCCATGCTCGTGTTTGCAAGAACGGGTCCCTTCTTCGATCCTATCTTGTCGGACACGCGGTATGTGGAGTTGCTGAAAAAGATTGGTCTTTGACATGATCGGCCGAACCATCTCCCACTACAAGATCCTCGAGAAACTCGGCGAAGGCGGCATGGGGGTCGTCTACAAGGCCGAGGACACCAAGCTCAAGCGCACCGTCGCCCTTAAGTTCCTCCCTCCTGAGCTGACCCGCGACGTGGAACTCAAAGAGCGCCTTGTCCACGAAGCCCAGGCTGCGGCCGGACTGGACCATCCCAACATCTGCACCGTCTACGAAATCGATGAGGTCGACGGGAAGACCTTCATCGCAATGGCGTACGTCGAAGGTCGGAGTTTGAAGGAAGAGATCCGCTCCGGTCCTCTGAAACTGGACGAAGCGATCGACCTCGCCGTCCAGATCGCCGAGGGGCTGGAGGCCGCTCACAAGAAGGATATCGTCCATCGAGACATCAAACCCGCCAACCTCATGGTCACCGATATGGGTCAGGTCAAGATCATGGACTTCGGCCTGGCCAAGTCCCGCGGCCAGACCGCGCTCACCAAGGCCGACACGACCCTGGGCACGTTTGCCTACATGTCTCCCCAGCAGGCCCGGGGAGAGGTGGTCGATCACCGAACCGACATCTGGTCCCTCGGGGTCGTCCTCTACGAGATGACGACGGGCCAACGGCCCTTCAATGGGGACTACGAGCAGGCCGTGGTCTATTCCATTCTCAATGAAGAACCCGAGCCGATGACCGGCCTGCGGACGGGCGTTCCCGTGGAGCTCGAGCGTGTCGTGACCAAGGCTCTTGCGAAGGATCCCGGGCGACGCTACCCGAGGGCCGACGACCTCCTGGTAGACCTCAGAGAGCTCAGAAACCGCCCAATCGCTCCAGCAGCGAAACGCGGCCCGTCTTTCAGGCGACGTGTGCTGTTTGGCACGGTGGCAGCTGTCGCCGTCGCCGCCGCCGCGCTCCTGGGTGTCAGAATCCAGGTCGGCCGTCAGGCCCCGGCCATCGCCGAGGAGAATTCCCTGGCGATCCTGTATTTCGACAATGTCACCGACCCGAACGATCCGGACAGACTGGGGGAGATCATCACCAATCTGCTGATCACGGACCTTTCCGAATCGAAGTACGTGCAGGTTCTCTCCAGCCAACGGCTCTATGACATTCTGAAGCTGCTCGGCAAGCAGGATGTGAGAAGTATCGACCGGGCGGTTGCTTCACAGGTGGCCGAGAAAGCTCACGTCAAGTGGATGCTTCTCGGGAGCATCCTCCAGGTCGAGCCCCGGCTGGTCGTGACGTCCCAGCTGGTTGAGGTGGCCTCCGGACGGGTCAAAGCGTCCCAGCGAACGGAGAGTGAACGCGAAGAGGATATCTTCGCCCTGGTCGACCGCCTCACCGTCGAAATCAAGAATGATCTCTCGCTCCCGGAGGCTGCCCTGATCGAACCAGACCGGGCGGTGTCGGACGTGACCACTCACTCCGCCGAGGCCTACCGCCTGTACCTGGAAGGACTCGAGAGCGAGGACCGCTTTTATCTGGAGGAGGCCGAAGAGAGCTACCGCAAGGCCGTTGAGACCGACACCAGCTTCGCCATGGCGTATCTCCGACTTGGCCTGCTTGGTGGGCAACACACGGACCGGGTCCGGTGGGCTCGGAAGGCCCTGAGGCACGCCGACCACGTGGGCAGGAAGGAGAGGGCGTACATCGAAGCGGTGGCTACATTCGTCATCGGAGACCCCAAGGAGGCGATTCGAAAGCTCGAAGCCTACGTGGAGCGCTATCCGGATGAGAAGGAAGCTTTCCTCGAGCTCGGAAGCATCTACTTCGTTGAAATGAACGAGCACGAGGCTGCGGTTCGAGCGTTTGTCCGGGCAACCGAGATCGATCCTCTCTACGCTGCACCCTACAACATCCTGGCCTACGCCTACGAGCTTCTGGACGAGTACGACAAGTCCATCTGGGCAATCAACCAATACATCTCGCTGGCCCCGGAGGATCCCAATCCTTACGACTCCCGGGGAGAGTTGTACGGGTTCCAAGGAAAAATCGATGCGGCGATCGAGTCCTTCCGCAAGGCACTCGAGATTTGTCCGGACTTCTATTCCTCACTCGAGGCCCTCGGCTACATGTATCTGATCAAGAGAGAATACGCGCGGGCCGAGAGCTGTTACCAGCAGTTGGTCCAGAGTCGACACGAGCAGGTGCGTTCGCAAGGCAGGTCTTGCCTGGCTCTCATCCCCTTCCACCAGGGGAGATTCCGAGAAACCCTCAGAGTCCTTCAGGACGGCATCGCCGCCGATCGGCTCGAGGGTGTGGGCGGGGACATGATTGCTCTCAAGTATGTACTGAGGGCCGGGATCCTGACCCTGATCGGAGAACGCTTCCAGGCAGAGGAAGAGGTCGAGCGATTCCTGAATCTCGGGATTCAGGTTTCCCCCTGGGGGCTGAGATCGTTCCAAGCCTGGTACGCTGAGGCTCTGGCCGGGTTTGGCGACGGCGACGCGGCTCGAAAGGTCCTGGAAGAGCTGAGGGCTGAGATCGAGTCCCAATCGCCTGGGGATCTGCGTGTCTACCTGCGCGCAAAGGGCGCCGTCGAACTTGCTCTCGGGAATCCACAGAGCGCGATCGAGTACCTCGAGACTTCGGCCCGCCTGTACTATCAACCTCCGATTGAGGTCCGGTATCTCCTCGGCAAGGCTTTCCTGGAGACGGGCCAAGTGGACCGGGCGGTCGACGTTCTCGAGAACGCCCTTACCCGTCATGACGCAGATAGCGTTACCTTTCTGGCGCGCTTTGTGAGAGTCCACTACCTTCTTGGACAGGCCTACGAGCGATCGGGCTGGCACCGGAAGGCCATTGGAGAATACGAGACCTTCCTTGAGATCTGGAAGGGCGCCGATCCGGGGATTCCCGAGGTCGAGGACGCGAGGGACAGATTGCAGAAGCTCCGTGCCGCGGGCGCTGGGTAAACGAACACTCGGGAAATCCGGGGCCGGATCTCCCGAGAGCTGAAGGCCGAAACTCAAGAGTCGAGCGAGAACCCGATGATCGGAAAGACCATTTCTCATTACAGGGTCCTGGAGAAACTCGGCGAAGGCGGTATGGGCGTCGTCTACAAAGCTGAGGATACCGATCTCCAGCGTACGGTGGCTCTCAAGTTCCTCCAACCCCAAGCCCTCGGAAGTGAGGAAGAGGGAGCCCGCTTTCTCCACGAAGCTCGGGCGGCCGCCGCACTGGACCATCCCAACATCTGCACCGTCTATGAAATCGGCAGGACCAAAGAGTATACGTTCATCGCAATGGCATACGTCGAGGGTCAGAGCTTGAAGGACAAGATCCGTTCCGGTCCTCTCAAACTGGATGACGCGATCGACATCACCGTCCAGATCGCCGAGGGGATGGAGGCCGCCCACAAGAAGGGAATCGTCCACCGCGACATCAAACCCGCCAATCTCATGGTCACCGACGAGGGCCAGGTCAAGATCATGGACTTCGGCCTGGCCAAGTCCCGCGGCCAGACCGCACTCACCCAGGCCGATACAACCTTGGGCACGTTTGCCTACATGTCTCCCGAGCAGGCGCGGAGCCAAAGCGTCGACCACAGAACCGACATCTGGTCCCTGGGGGTCGTCCTCTACGAGATGGTGACGGGCCGACGGCCCTTCCAGGGGGACTACGAACAGGCCGTGGTCTATTCCATTCTGAATGAAGAACCCGAGCCCATGACCGGCCTGCGCACCGGAGTACCCATCGCGCTGGAACGGATCGTCCACAAGGTCCTGGCCAAGAACCCGAACGAGCGGTACCAACACGCGGGTGAACTGGCCGTTGACCTGCGATCCGCACGAAGGGATTTCGCACCCGGAACCGCAACATCCGGATTCACCCGAGATACACGCCGGTGGGGAAAGCGGGCGTACCTCTACGTCGGTCTTCCGATCCTGACCCTCTTGCTGTTGCTCCTTGTCGGCAGGGCATACTTTTTCCCTGCGCGGGGTGAGACCATCGACTCCATTGCCGTACTTCCCCTCGAAAACCTCTCCGGTGATCCGGAACAGGAGTACTTCGTCGACGGGATGACGGAGGCGCTCATCACCGAGCTGTCCAAGATTCGAGCGCTGCGGGTGATCTCCCGAACCTCCGTCATGCAGTACAAGCGTGCGCGAAAGCCTCTTCCGGAGATTGCACGGGAGCTGAACGTGGCCGCGGTGGTGGAAGGTTCCGCCGTGGTTGCCGGAGACCGCGTACGCATTACGGCGCAGCTGATTGAGGCAAAGGCCGATCGGCACCTCTGGGCCGAGAGCCACGAGCGCGATCTGCGAGACATCTTGGGTCTTCAGAAGGAGATCGCCCGGGCCATTGCCCGGGAGATCCGGATTGCGGTGACGGCCGAGGAGCAATCGAGGCTCGCCGGCGCCCGGCCCGTCGATCCCGAGGCCCATGAGGCGTACCTCCGGGGCCGCTATCATTGGAACAAGCGGACTGAAGCCGGATTCCGAAAGGCCATCGATTTCTTCCAACAAGCGATTGAAGAGGACCCCGCCTACGCGCCCGCCTACACGGGCCTGGCCGATTCCTACATTCTCCTCGTGTCCTTCGGGATTGTCTCGGCGAAGGAAGCCCTTCCCGAGGCGAGTGCGGCAGCATCCAGGGCGCTGGAGATCGACGACACACTCGCGGAAGCACATGTCTCGGCGGCGGCGGTCCGTGAGGGCACGGACTGGAAATGGGCCGCCGCCGAGGGCGAGTACAGACGGGCCATCGAGCTGAATCCCGGACGGGCACACGCACATCACTGGTACGCCTACAACCTGGGCGTACGGGGGTACCTCGATGAGGCGCTTGAGGAAATCGAACGAGCGCGGGATCTCGATCCCCTGTCTCTGATCATCAACGCCGACGTGGGATTCATGATATTCTGGCAACGCCGATTCGAAGAGGCCGTGGAGATCTACCGGAACACACTCGAGATGGAACCCGATTTTGAGGTGGGCCGACTGTATCTCGGATTGGCATACCTGGAAATGGGACGGTACGAAGAAGCCATTGTCGAGCTGCGCCGTGCCGTAGAGCTCTCAGGGCGCAGCCCCTGGTACACTGCCTCTCTCGGTCGCGCCTACGCCGAGGCCGGCATGGAGACCGAGGCGCGAGCCGTCCTCAACGAGCTGGTCGGGCGCTCCGAGCGAACGTTTGTTCCGCCCAGCCTGTGTGCAATGATCCATGCCGCCTTGGGCGAAACGGATCGGGCGTTCGAGTGGCTGGACCGTGCCTACGAGGCGGAGGACTTGTTCTTGTCCTACATGAGGGTGGACCCGGCGTACGACCCGCTTCGCTCCGATCCCCGATTCGTTGCCCTAATGCAGAAAGTAGGGTTGACATCCTAGCCGGCAAGATTCCGTTCCACGACCCGGCACCCCGCGCTCATTGGCATCCTGAACGGCCGATCCGAAATCCCGTTGTCTCGTCTGGTTGATCTGGCGTCGTCGACGGCGGAGTGCGGCAATCATCCTGCCGGCCATTCCGTCAACCGCGTACTCTTTGACCGACATCGTCGGGATCTACGCTGACCCTGACGGGTCGACCTATTGCACAACGGTGCTGCTGGGGATGCCCACAGACCTCTACGTGGTGGCCACGAACGTCTCGCGTTTCGAGGGAATCGCCAGCTAGGGAAATAGTAGGGAAATAGGGACAGAGCCCTAGGGAAATAGGGACAGAGCCCTATTTCGCAGAACTAGTTACGGCTTTTGGGCTTACGACCCTTCTTCTTGGGCCTGAGTGACCGCCCCAGCATCTTCTCCAGGTGGTCCACAAACTGCGTCCCTCCGCATGGCAATCCTGTGTGGGTATGCTTGCGAATCGTCTTGACTATCTGGTTGTCGTCCTCCTCGCGAAGCCATCTGGACCAGTCGGGGATGACCCCATCAGGCGGGAATCCCTCGCTTAGCAGATCATCTCGCAATCCACAATGCGCCGCGGTGCTCGACCACCGGTAATCCTCGGCTCGCTCGACCAGTCCGGCGCGCACCGGATTTCGCTCCACATACCTCACGGTCGACCACATGTACAGATCGTCCATCGGACATGAGAAGAAACGACCCAGGTAACCGGAATGCCCCCACTCACTGTTGAAACGCTGGGCATACACCGCATGCGCATCGCGGAACGTCCCGCTCAAGGAGATCGGGAATCGAGGAACGGCTACGAAGTGAACATGATTCGTCATCAGGCAGTAGGCCCAGATATCCAGCTCGTGCGTCTCCACAGACTTCTTGAGAATCGTCGGGTAGACCTTCCTGTCTTCTTCATCTTTGAAGATCGTACTTCGGCGATTCCTTCGTTGTGTCACATGGTGCGGACAGTCGACAACAACCACGCGAGCCACTCGCGGCACTCTCCCGTTCCCTTCTCCCCCCGCGTGATCTCCACTTCCTGCCCCGAGGCAACAAAACAAGCGACCAAGGGCACATGCCTCCGGACTCCAGACCTTCGGAGCCCTACCGGTCGCTCTGCTCAGTGTCTATTCCCTTCAGAAACGTACCTGAATTCAGGGAGAAAATCAAGGGTTCCATGCGGATCTAAGGAACCAATCGCGAGAACCGAACTTCTTGTGGGGCAAGAAGTTGATGCAATTAGGGCTCTGTCCCTATTTCCTCATGTGGGGCAAGAAGTTGATGCAATTAGGGCTCTGTCCCTATTTCCTCATCTCCGTGGACGCCTTGCATGGCCCCGCTCAGCGTGCGGCGTTGGCTCAGATCTACGTGCTCGTGGGCGAGCACGAGGCCGCATTGGACGAGATCGAGTACCTGCTGTCGATTCCCTCTGCGATCTCTGTGGCAGAATTCCAGCTTGATCCGACGTGGGATCCCCTACGGCAGCACCCGCGGTATCAGCGTTTGGTCGATGAATACTCAGGTTAAAAGGCATGTGGTCGAGTTCGGTCGCAAGCCCAGGAGAATCTCCCCCTCACTCGAAGACTGGCCAAGGTCGGGGAAATCTTGGGCGTTCCCCTCGTGGACCACGTCGTTATCGGGAGAGATGCCCACAGGAGTTTGAGCGAGAAGGGTATGATCGGTGGGTAGGCCAGGAACCTGCGCCGCGTACCCACGCAATTCGGGGTGGGTTACGCTGCTAGTACTCGGCCATCAGGAATGCGCGAAAAGACAAGGGTTAGACCCCGAAATGCGACACTGCAAGATCCGACCCCCAACCCCCTCTCAGTCTTTCCGATCAGAGGGACTCGAGCACAGGGCTCCGGCCGAGGTCTTCCGAGGTGACCGTGCCCACCTGCTCGCCCGGTAGCAGCTCGATCCCCGCACGTGCGAACGCCAGGTGGATCAGCTTACTGCACCAGAGGCGATTCTTCTCCAGGCGAAGTAGCGGGTGCGGGCGCCCCAGCCAGCGCGCCGGGATGTTGGTTACCAGGGCGAAGTAGTCGAGGCGCCAGTCCAGCAGTTTCTTGGCTTCCACGACAACGCGCTGACGCTGCTCGTCGGTCAGGCTCAGCACCCGGTAGATGCGGTAGTGCTGGCGGTCGAAAAGCTTGCGCGGCAGGGGATCGACCGTTACGCCACGACGGGCGGTAGTGTGGATCACCTCGCCACCGCCGATGTAGAGCATGGCGTGCACGTAGCGCGAGCGCAGGAGCAACCGGTACAGCAGCGCGGTCGGCGACAGGCGCGAGGTGCGGGGGCTGGCCAGCACGATGTCCGTCGGCCGCATACGTGCCATCACGGCGCGGCGTCGCAGGCGCCCGCTGGCACGCCGCCACGTGTGACGCAGATCTTCGACGGCTCCGCCCACCACCGAGCGTAGCATCCCCGGATTCCACGATCGCTTCCTGTGAAGCACAATGAATCACCTCCGCTCCTCTTGATCGCGAGAGCAGGCCGCCTTCTGACCGACTCCCCCCAACAGTTCCACAAACACGCCGGTCACCAGTGCCCTAGAAAGGTGTCGCCGCACGTGGGTCACCAGGCTCTTCCGGGGAATTCTCACGGCCGGGCCACACGAGCTGTCCTGGGATCTCAGAGATTCGCGCGGAAACTCGGTAGCGCCCGGCGTGCACTTCTGCACCTTGGAGGTGGGCCTATCCAGCCCTTCTACTGGGCCTCGGAGTGATTCCCACATCTCTGCCGGTGTATTTTCGGAAAAGACGATGGTTGTAGCCCCGGAGTCCCGCCGATAGCAGATGGTTCCGACAGGCTCCATCAGGAAGAACGCCGAAGGGGCTGGAGCGACTTCGTCACCTCCGGATCCAGGTGCAGATCCAGCTGCGGGAAGGCAACCGTGATTCCCGCTTCCTTGAGAGCCCACCAGATCGCCTCGTTGAGCTCAGACCGGGCCTGGCGCAGTTTCCATGGATCGGCCATCCACACGGACGCTTCGAAGTTGACGGAGGAGTCTCCGAACTCTGTCATAAGTATGACTGGGTCGCGGCCCTCAAACCGCCACTGCATCTTTCCAACTGCCTCTTCGAGAGTCTGTTTCACCAGAGCCATGTCCGACCCGTAAATGACGCCCACTGTGGTCCGAAGACGATAGATGGAATCCGCCAGCGTGTAGTCCGTAACCGAGGATTGAACCAGCGTGGAGTTAGGTACAATGATCTCCTCGTTGTCCAGGGTCTGTCCAATGGTGGAGCGGATTCCCATCTTCTTCACCGTGACAATCCTCCCCTCCACCTCAAGGATGTCACCCGGCTTGATGCTCCGCTCGGCCAGCAGGATCAAGCCCGACACAAAGTTCTGAGCGATGTTTTGCATCGCGAAGCTGATACCAATCGCGAAGATCGCACCAGCGGCGAACAGCGCGCCCAGATTGATGCCGATGGTATCCAGTGCGACTGCAACCCCCACCGCCATGACTACGTAGTGCAGAAGCCTCTTGGTCGTTGCCAGGGCCCCCTCGGTCGTCACGCCCCGCACCCTGAGTCCCTGCTCCAAACCCCTCTGGAGGAGGCGGGAAACAATGACTGTCACCACAACAATGAGTGCAAAGATGAAGAGCGTCGCAATCGTGATCGGCGTGACCCCATTGCAAAGAGCCGCAGGTCAAGAAGATCGCCGCTGAGATTCAGTCTCTCTTTCAAGTCCATGACTTCCTCCTCCCCTCTATCCGCAACCGTCTGACCTCACCGGCGCCGTTCCCACTCCCCTGATGCCCATCTTACCCTCGGGCTCGGGTTCCTGCAAGAGTTCACCGATGAAGAGGCTCGCGCTTCTCACGAGGAACACCGCTGGCAGGTCGCCGGCGAGTTTCTCAGGGCTAAGCCGCTTCCTGGACATAGATTAGACCTTTTGCATTCGAATCCGAGTGTAACTCACAACCTGGACCAGTTCCAGGGGGTGAGGTCGCTCAGAAAAAGACCTTGACACTGGGCCACGGGGGCGATATATTTGTATTCTAATGATTAGCATTGAAATCATTAGATGTGCAAAGGTCTGGGGTTCTGTCCGCGTGCAGCGCCAGAGAAGCGCAGTCAAGGAGTACGAGATGGTACAAAGGGAAGGTAGGAAGCAACCAGAAGCGACCTCAGATGGCAGTAACCGCAAGGATGACCCAATCCCGGGGTTATCGCAAGCAGGAGTGAATCTTCCGCCAGAGTCCCCATCGAGACATCGATGTGAGAGCACGGCGGTCAGTAGCCCCCCGTCACCGGCGGATTCCCAGAAGCGCTATGATCTTCAGATTCTCGTGTCGCTACGCCGGATCATCCGGGCTATTGACATCCACTCACGGAAGCTGAGTTCTCGGTATGACCTCACGGCCCCGCAGTTGATTTGCCTGCTGGTGACGGCAAGGCAAGGCCCGTTGACTGGCACAAGAATCTCAGGGATTGTTCACCTGAGCCCCAGCACCGTAGTTGGGATACTGGATCGGCTCGAGAAGAAGGGGTTGATTCGGCGCGCGCGGGACCTCGGAGACCGTCGACTGGTTTACGTCACGGTGACCGAGAAGGGAGCCGGACTAGCAGAGATTGCACCGACACCACTTCAAGACGGCCTCGCCAATGCGCTGAAGAGGCTTCCCGAGCTTGAGCAGGCAGCCATTGCACTTTCCTTGGGGCGGATTGTTGAGATGATGGAGGCACGAGACATTGAGGCCGGCCCAATCCTCGAAACCGGAGCACTGACCCAGAATGAGGTAGAAGAGGAATCAGGTACCTCTGACGATCGAAGCGAGGGAAGATGACCGAATCAGCTCCGCGATGTATCTCAGGACGTTCAAAGCGATAGCGCCTAGTGAGTCGCCTCTGAACTAGCCTGAGAGGAATTCAGCAGGCAAGTTACCACCGCACCGAGAGGAGTGAATTGATTGATGTGTGGCATTGCAGGGATTGTCAGCTCGATACACCGTGATTTGGGGCCGCTATTGAAGCACATGCTTGAAACCCTACACCACCGTGGTCCTGACGGCGCGGGGTACGTCATCGGAGAAACGTGCCAGCGCGCGCAAGATCTAGAGTCACTGGATTTCCAGGATAGAAAAGGCAACATTGCGCTTGGACACGTTAGGCTCGCCATCACCGGTGGCGGAGCCGCGCTCCAGCCTTTTCAGACATCGGATGGTCGGTTGAGTCTCACCCACAACGGTGAGATATACAACTATCAGGAACTGTGCCGCCAGCTGAATGACGACAACTCGCCCAGCACAGGAAGTGACAGTGAGGTCCTGCTCCGCCTCGTGGCGCAGGAATACCGAGGGGATCTGGCCGAAACGATGCAACGTGTCCTCCCCAGGCTTGACGGGGTATACGCCATTGCCGTAACGGACCAACACCAGACGATTATCGTTCGTGACAAGATCGGCGTCCGTCAGCTCTACTACTGGAGTGGCCGCAACTTTCTCGCTTTCGCGTCTGAGAAGAAACCGCTCTTGGCCCTTGGAGGCAAAGGAGTTGAGATTCATCGCATCCCTCCCGGACATCTGATGGTCATTAATAATCACTGCTATGAGCTCTATCCGTTCTGGCGTCCCGAGCAGATAAGAACCCAAACCCACACCAGCAAGAGGGAGACGGCTCTACTGGCCTACGACCAGGCTATAAAGGAAGCCGTTCATAAGAGAGTCAGAAACGAGGATCACGTAGGAGTGATCTTCTCGGGTGGTGTTGACAGTGTCCTCATCGCGCATCTCGTCAAGCAGCTGGGTGTTCCCCTCACCTGCTATACTGCGGGCAGGGAGGACGGTGCTTCGGATCTTGAATGGGCCCACTGGGCTGCGGAGAGATACGGCTTCACGCTGCAGGCCAAGGTTTTCTCAACTGCAGAGATCGACCGCATCATCCCAGAAGTCATTCGAACGATTGAGGATTACAGTCTGAACCAGGTTGAGGTCGCGGTTCCAATCTACGCTTCCGCCCGGATGGCTCAGGAGGCCGGGGAACGGGTAATCCTCACAGGTCAGGGGGCGGACGAGATCTTTGGAGGCTACCTGTGGTACGCGGCTATCGTCGATCGGGAAGGATATGGGGATTTTGTGTCTCGTTCCTGGCAAGATACCTTCCTCCTCTACAAGGAATGCCTTGAGCGTGAGGACAAGATATCCATGGCTCACGGCATGGAACTGCGTGTACCTTTTCTCGACCCGGATGTGATCCGAGTTGCATTCTCCATCGCCCCCGAGCTGAAAATCGAACCCGATGGTGACTCCTTAGGAAAGCGTATACACCGTGAATACTGTCACTCGCTCGGGGTACCCAGAGAGATTGCTTTTCGCACCAAGGAGGCAGCCCAGCACGGCGCAAACGTCCACGACGCGTTTGAGGAGATTGCAGAGAGCTATGGCCTGACGCCACTGATACTGGAGCGCGCTGGATACGACCCTGAAAGAACCTTGACCGAGACACTTGGAAGCTCGTCCCGCTACGGGCATCGCTACGGCCGGCAAGACCTCTGGAAGCCCTTGCCGCACGTGCAGTTCTACCTCGACTCACACGCTGCGGAGATGGGGTTGCTAACTGGCCCACCCCGTCTTCACTGGGATCAGACCCGGCGGAAACTTGCGGGCCTTGATCTGCACCCTCTGGAAGGACAACCAGAATGAGGATTGAGCTGCCGAAGAACGTGGAGCGATTCGGTGCGATTCGGTTTGGCGATCTGCAGAAGGTTTTTGAGTTGGACTCCGGAGCGGACAACGGCACCCTGCCTTCACCTACGCGTGCGATCCAGCGAATCCCGTACGATGAGCTGGCGAAAATCTACAAAGACATGGCAGTTGTTGTCCCAATCCGCGGCGAACGCTTGAAGCTGGTCGAGGGAGTCCTGTGTGGCATCCCTCATCCATGCATGATTATCATCGTCTCCAACAGCCCTCGTACTCCGGTCGATCGCTTCCATATGGAACAAGATGCGCTGCGTGATTTCTGCACTTTTGTCGAGAAGAATGCTCTCATTGCCCATCAGAAAGACCCTCTTCTGGCCAAGGCATTCAGGAATGCGGGCTACCGAAATATCTTGGCCGACAATGGGACGATTCGGGACGGAAAAGCTGAGGGGATGATCATCGGAACACAGCTGGCCCGGCTCGCCGGCAAGAAGTACGTTGGCTTCATCGACTCCGACAACTACTTCCCAGGTGCGGTGGAAGAATACATCCGGGAATACGCTGCGGCTTTCTCGATCAGTCGGTCCCCCTTCACGATGGTGCGTATCGCCTGGCACAGCAAGCCCAAGATTGTTGAATCGAAATTGTTCTTCCGAAAGTGGGGGCGCAGCTCCGCCAAGACGAACGCTCTGCTCAACAAGCTGATTACACACTACCTTGGGTTCGAGACCGAGATCATCAAGACCGGCAACGCCGGTGAGCATGGAATGTCCATGGAACTGGCGTTGAGCCTTGATTATGCTTACGGCTACTCGATTGAGCCGTACCACATCATCAACCTTCTTGAGAAATTTGGAGGGATTCTGCAGACCCCTGTGCTCGATGCCATGAGTCGCAAGGTGGAAGTCTACCAGATAGAGTCCCGCAATCCACATCTCCACGAGGCGGGAGACAAGGCGCATGTGGATCAGATGCGCTACCTGGCGATGCAGGTCATCTACCATTCGCCTATTTGCCCGGAGCCACTCAAGAAGGAGATTCTGCGCGAAGCCACCGCAAGAGGCTACGTGGAACGGGGCAAACCTCTCGCGCGTCCTCGCTACTTTCCAGCCCTGGCCTCTGTTGATCCCAACGCATTCCTCAAAGAGATTCGATCAGCGCCGTACGGTAGACTCATAGAGAACGGCATAGGTCGGGAAAGCCGATGACGTTTCTGGATTGGGCAGTTATTGCTTTCTACCTGGTGGGGATCGTCGTATTCGCCGCACTGCGGGGCCGCGCCCAGCGAAACGTTCACGACTACTATCTCGCCGGCCGCAAGATTCGGTGGTGGCAGTCCGGAGCTTCGACGATGGCTACCCAGCTGGGAGCGATCAGCTTCGTTTCCGCCCCCGCGTTTGTTGCTCTCAAGGAAGGTGGGGGGCTTAAGTGGTTGTGCTACGAGTTCGGTGTCCCACTTGGCATCCTACTTGTCATGACTGTGATCCTGCCCATTCTTCATCGCGGCCGCTACGTCAGCATCTACGAGTATCTCGAAGAACGATTCGACCGAGAAACCCGCACTCTCATCAGCATTCTGTTTCAGATTGGTAGAGGGTTGGCCACAGCGGTGTCCGTCCTGGCCGGAGGGCTCATTCTCTCGACCGCCCTCCCCGTTTCTACGACGCAGGCGATCGTCATCATCGGGCTGGTGACCGTCATCTACGACGCCTTGGGGGGCATTCGCGTCGTCATTCTGAGCGATTTCCTCCAGATGCTCATCATTATCGTCGGCATCGGCATCTGCGGGACAGCGGCGCTACGGTTGATCGGTTGGGGTGCCGCCTGGGAGGCGCTGGACCCCGAACGGCTCAAGATCCTGGACTTCAAGCACTGGGGGATCACGCCCGAGGGTGTGTATGCTTTCTGGCCTATGGCACTCGGCGGGATCTTCTTGTACGCCTCCTACTACGGCTGCGACCAGAGCCAGGTGCAGAGAGAACTGTCGGTCAGAGACCTGGGGGGGGTTCGGAAGTCTCTGCTTGTTAACGCATTCGGCCGATTCCCGCTGGTTCTCTTGTACTGCCTCATGGGCATTTTCGTCGGTGCCGTGCTTGCCTCTCCAGGTTTCGTCGGCCAAGTCGCTTCTAAACTCCAAACCGATCCGGCAACCGTTGCCGAAATGTTGCGGCGAGATCCCGACCGCATGGTTCCCATGTTCGTTCTCACCTTCCTTCCGGCTGGAATCGTGGGGCTCATCTTTGTCGCCATCATGTCTGCGCTGATGTCCAGCCTGGACTCGGCCATCAATTCTCTGAGCGCCGTTACGATGCAGGACGTCTACCGTGTGTACATCAGACCGATGGCCTCCGACCGGCACTACCTGGTTGCGTCCAAGGTTCTCACCGTCTTGTGGGGGGTCTTTTGTGTCCTTGCTGCTCTCGCCTTCGCGCGTACCGGGCAGGCCACACGACAGACCACGATCGTGCTCATCAACGCCGTTGGCAGCCTGCTGTACGGCCCGATCCTTGCCGCTTTCCTGCTAGGCATGACCACGCGGAGCATTGGATCCTTCGACATCCGCGCAGGTGTCCTGCTTGGCATCGCGGCAAACGTGATCCTGTGGAGATTGACCTCCGTTTCGTGGCTATGGTGGAATGCCGTCGGCCTTCTGGTCACGATCGGCGGAGCGTGGCTACTTTGGATCTTGCGCATCCCCCGAGGAGTCAAGCTCATCCAATCGAGACTAACTCAGTCCGGTGGGAGAGTTGGAGAGAATTGGAGGGTCTCCAGTTCTTCCGTCGTGGCCTACTTCTTCCTGATCATTCTGATTTCTTACTTGATCCAGACCTTTGCCTAGTTCCATCGGAGCGACCGGGAGAATATCGTGAAGCTTGTCATCTTCACAGACCTGGACGGGACTCTCCTTGACCCGCAAACCTACTCCTACCGGGAGGCGCAACCTGGTCTGGATCTCATCCGCTCTACTCGTACGCCGCTTGTCTTCTGCTCTTCCAAGACGCGATCTGAACAGGACACCTACCGGAGCGAGCTCGGCATCGCAGACCCGTTCATTGTTGAAGACGGGGGGGCTGTCTTCATCCACAGAACGTACTTCCCCTTCCGATATCCTTTTGACCGGGTCGTGGGTAACTATCACGTGGTGGAGCTGGGGCTTGGCTATCGTGAAATACGAGAGAATCTGATCGAGACCGCGCGCGAAACAGGCCTGTCCCTCCGAGGATATGGCGATATGACCCCGGAGGAGGTAGCCGCGGAGACCGGTCTGAACGTTGAGGCAGCAAGACGTGCGATGGCGAGAGAGTATGAGGAGACTCTGGTTACCAGGCTCGACAGTAACGAATTCGAGCGGTTGGGCGCAGCTTTGGCCAGACGCGGCATCCGCTTGAGCCGCGGCGGTCGATTCTCGGCCGTCACCGGACTCCACGACAAGGGTGAGGCAGCTTCGCTGCTTGCAGACCTCTACCGGAGGCAAGAGCCAGGACTCCGGACAGTCGGCATCGGGGATAGCAAGAACGATGTTTCTCTTCTTGCCGCTGTTGACCTTCCCTTCGTCGTCCAGAAGCCCGGGCGTGTCTGGGAGGATATGCCCGTATCCAGCCTCCACCGCGTGGATGGGGTCGGGCCGATAGGTTGGAATCGCGCCATTCTTGGATTGCTGTCGTGACCCGGGCCCCGGTGCTCTCTGTCCTACGATGTGTCTCCGACAGCAGCATCACCCGCAAGAGAGCTTCAGGGTTACTATTTCGAAGGGCCCGACTTCCATCTCCACCCTGGCCTCGTCCGCCTCTACGATTCCCTCTTCTTCCTCCAACAGGTTCACGGTCCTGACTGCCGTAATTCCTGGGGGCAAGCCCAACGCCGCTCTACAGGATTCCCCTCGGGTCTCGAAGAACCGCAGGATAATGCCATCCCCGTCTTCAGCTTGCTTTAGCGCCGAGATGATCAGGCCGTCCGGGTCTAGGCTGAAGCTGCGGAATTCCCTGGATTTCGGCTCCGTGTCCATCTGCAGGGCCACCAACGGTTGACTCGTCTCATGGGCCCGCCGGTGGATCTGGGACTCGCGCCAATTTCCGTGATAGGGGTAGACTGAGTACTGATACGTGTGCCGACCGAGCTCCTGTGCCTCGGGTGTGGGAACGAGGGGACCGCTCTGCCCATCCGCAGAGAGCACGGAGACGCTCCTCAGGAGGGTGCAGTAGACTTCTCCCCCTCGGATTTCGTTGATGGGTACCCCCAGGGTGAGAAACGCCAGGCCGCGGTCCCCCTCCTGGCTGTTGATCCACGCCAGGGAAGGAATCTTGACGCTCTCTCGCAGAGTCCTCTCCTGGGGCAAGTCCAAGACACCGAACTGGGTCTGCCGCGCGTAGAGAGGCGCTACCATGCAGGTATCGAACTTGAGGCGGATTCGCACGTGCGATTGTAGTAGGTTGAGCTCGGTAACGAAATCGATCCTCGGAAGGCTGTTGTATACAATCACCTTCTTGCAGACTTCCACCGTCTTGTGCCGAAAGAGTCTCGGTTCATACTTGTCAACAAGGTAGTAAGGCCAGCGTAAGCAGTAGAATGAATCTCGGAAAGTGATAACCGTCCGCAGGGCACCCCTCCTAACATTGATCTCCTCGGGTTTGAAGACTCCAAAACGGAGTCCTTCCCCGCTTTCGGACCCGATACGCCCCTCGAGCAGACTCTTGTGGAAGTAGAGATCGCCGATTTCCTCGTCGACAATCACCTCATTTCCTGACAGGATCCGGTTCCCATCCCGATCGTGAATTTCAAGGATCCCGGTCTTCGAGTCCACAGAGATCTTGAAGAACTTGGTCTCCACCTCGTTCCCTTGTACTGTGACCCGACTCCTGAATGATTTCTCTCTCTTCACAATGCTGTAGGCACGGCAGCCAAGGCCAGGAATGGTGGCCATGAAGCCGATTCTGGCCCTCCGGACACTTCCGTCGTCCCAGCGCACCACCTCCAGTGCTTCGCTGGGGACCTCCTTGCCATCCCACGCAATCCCGGGCTCACTGAGCCAACCCTCACCCAGCTCCACTTCGGCCTCCACCCAGTCCCCGACTTCCCAGTTGTTGGGATTGAAGACTACAACGCAGGTGCGATGACCTTTCCCTCGCATCAGGTGCTTGATGGAACTTCCCATGACCGAACTGGAAGCTCGCTTCATCTCGCCGACGTAGTCCCAGGCCTCCTCGTAGATCTCGTCGATTCCGCAGCCAGGTAGGACATCATGGTTTGCCAGGAAAAGCTCCTTCTTCCACAGGTCCGTCAGGACCTCACCCGGGTAGGCTTTCCCTTGGAGCAGGGCAAGAGTTGCAGCTTTCTCCGCCACGAGCAGCGCACGCTCCCGTTCCAGGATTGCCAGCCTCAACCGAACCCGGCTGGAGGCCACATCAGGGAAGACATTCTCGAGTTCATCACTGTAGAGCTCACCCTCGAAGGTGATCAATTCCCTCTCCTGCGAATCGAAGTTTTCGAAAAAACCTCGGGGCGTAGCCAGGACCATTTTCTCGTTTTCATGCTCACGGTTCCACTCATCAACCTTGTCCGGGATCTCATCTTGTGGAATCGCCCCGCCGCTGCCACAAGGCATCAGGACATGAGGAGAGGTCGTCAGGTCTGACAGACGCCGGTAGCTCTCTTCCCATTCCTCGAGCCTTAGACCGGCCCGATAGCCGAGGGGCATCCAGTGGCTGACGATCTTGGTGCCATCCAGCCCCTCCCACAGGAATTCGCTCACCCGTGAGCCGATCGACTTCGGCAATCCTCGCCGAAACGCCAACCATCGATAGCCCGATTTTCTGTAGATCTGTGGCAGCTGGGCATTGAGGCCGAAGCCGTCGGCGGCCCACGCTACCGGAACGTCCACGCCGAACTTGTCCTTGCAGTACCGCTTCCCGAAGAGGATCTCACGAACGAGGACCTCACCTCCCGGGATCATGGGATCGGGCATGACATACTGGCCGTCAACGATTTCAATCATGCCTGAGCTGATTGCCTTCTCAAGGTCCGAGAAGAGATCGGGATCCCTGTGTTCGATCATCTCCAGCGGAAGTGTCTGCTCAATCAGGAAGCGGAATGCTCCGCCCTCGACCATGCGCACGGCCTTCCTTAGAATGGACGAATTGATGAAGAAATAGTCCTCCTTATTGAAGGCCCAGACCACGTCGTAGTGAGTATGAGGAACGAGATAGATTGTTCTCTTCACTTGCTCTCCTTGCTTTCTTACAGAGTCCGATCGATCTTCCATCGTTCCTCCAAGTGCTCCAGGCTTTGTACCAGATCTCCGATGTGCTCCACCAAGATCCGGTCCCATTCGGATTGCGGCACTTCGCGACCACGACCTTCCACAAGGGCCAGCTGCTCGACGTGCCTTCTCTCGAGTGGATCAAGTAGCGACCGGATCTCATCATAGCGACGACTGGGATCCTTGGCAACCTCCTCCACGATCCGGTGGAGACGCCACCACAGTGAGGCTGCATCAAATTCATCGGCCGGGGCCTCCGTCGGTCGCCGCACCCTGAGACCGGCTTTCCCAACCGTGGTAACGACCTCCGGTAGATCCCGGCCGAAGGGATAGGCTGTGTAAACACTCGTACAGGGAGGAAGGTACGCCACCCAGAAGACCGGTCGGCGTCTCCCTTCGGGATCCAGCTCCACGACCGCGGATGTCGCGGTGTTGCCCCACGTGAACCCCGTTGGGGAATCATGCATGCACACGGTATGGAAATCCGGAAGGTACGCATGGAATTGTGGTCCTTCCAGGAAGGTATCCTCATAGTGATCTCTGAGAATACCCATCATCCTCAACACATCGATCTTGCCACGGTTGCACTCCAGAGACTGAGTCGTCCTTCTCCATCGGATGTGAGACACCTGACGGGAGTAGTGCTCGTGATCACCAAAGGCGCGCGCGAAATCGAGAGCTCCGAGACTGGCATCCCACCAGCCGGAGTGCCTGGCGACCTGCTCGATATCCGAGCTATCCCTGGTCCAGCGGGTCCGAATCGTGGGCTGATTCGAGACGGAGCGTACCCCCTCTCGAATCCGCTCGGCCACCCACGAGCGGCCCGAGGTTTCAAGGACCCATGCCTCTCGGCGGTCGGCGAGCAGAAAGGCGTTTTCATAGCTTCCCTTCCCATGATCCTTCCCTCTGACAGCGGAACCCCATTGCCCGTACTGCCCCAGGAGATCCACGATGACTTCCAGCGCCTTTTCCGCGCTGCGCCCCCGCTCCAAACCCAAACGCAGGAGTTCCATGCCAGTTAGCCCCAGCGTGGTCCGGTGCTTGGGATTGTGGAACGAACGGGTGAATATGGCCGTGTTTCCTCCTATCACACCGGCCTCATTCATCCCAGTCTCGTAGCCCCAGGACCAGTACGGCCGGCACCCCAGGGTGGCCATAGATTCGCCAATCTCGGGCACGCTCACATAGCAGCATTCAATCCGCCAGTCCGGCTCGCGGTTCCGTCCAGGGGCGTAGTGAAGCACTTGGCACTCCCCCGCGGGGCGGTCACTGTTCTTTCCGAAGATGACGCTGCCTCGCTTGGTAGCATCGGGCATTGCAACCAGTACGTCACACATAGGCTCTCCATGGTGATCGGTGTGCACCCCGGTTTCGTCCGAAAACTCGGGGGAGCAGACTCCGCAGCAGTCGCATGTGCCCCCCAACTGCCTCAGTTTGCATGAATCGGGCAATTGTTTCAAGTGGGCTACCTGCCAGGATCCGACACGCACCCTCAGAGTGGGAATCCCGGGCAGAAGCTGCTGACTGCCTTTTCGGTGTTGTGAACTCAGTTGTTTTGGCAATTGAGGGGCACTATGGACCCTCTCTTCCACTGTCATAGTTTTGTCATAGGTTTGTGTCTCCCGATCGTGAAATGGAGTGAAATGCAGTGAGACACAGTGAAATGCAAAAACGGGCCTACCTTGCGGGGCCAGAATGGGTCAGACTGTAACTTGTGGTGTGGTTTGAGGTTAGCCGAATGGGTCGAAAACGATGACTCCCTGCTTAGAAGGCAGGTGCTCTACCAACTGAGCTAACGGCCCGAATTCGCCCGCGAGTCCGAAGGACGTGTCCTGCGAACTCACTCTATTGTC
>Ga0180432_10001800_pt1 | contig 33157 bp, 25 predicted proteins | sample SS_ome_10_FD_132414 | JGI IMG/M metagenome (GOLD analysis project Ga0180432, IMG submission 132414) | Hypersaline lake sediment archaeal communities from the Salton Sea, California, USA - SS_1_MS_2 metaG | ecosystem: Environmental > Aquatic > Non-marine Saline and Alkaline > Hypersaline >...
GCTCCTGGTCCACGCCCGCGATGGGGCCGCCCTCGCTGACCTGCTGGCGGAGCACGGGGCGACGATCCTGGACCAGTTCGATGACCGGATCATCGGCGGGTTGACCAAGACGCTCTTCGAAACATACGGGGAGCAGGAGCTCCTCTCCCGGGGCATCGGGCGCCGGCACGGCTACCAGCTCCGCATCCCCGAGGACTTCTTCGTCGAGGAACAGCCCGAGAACCGCTACGTGCGGATCAAGAAGGCGATGCCGAACGGGGCGATGCTCTATCTCTCGATCTACTACCAGGATCAGATTGCCGATACCCTGAGCGGTGGCTTCTGCGTTGCTCTCCGGGACACCCTGGCCGCCGTCTACTCGGGGGGGGATCGGGTCGAGCTCTCGCGCACGACCCAGAGGCCGACCACCTTCGCCGGCCGCGAGGCGATCGAAATCTACGGCCTGTATCAGAATCTCAGCCCGCCCATGGGCGGTCCCTTCAAGCTCTTCGGCTTCCATGACGGCGGGCGGCTGTACGTGATCGATCTCTCCGTGTTCAACCCCCCGGGCAACAAGCTGCCGCAGCTTCGGATCCTGGAGGCGGTCGCGCGGACCTTCACGCCGGTGACCCCCGGCTAGGGCTTTCCCGCAACTGCTTGTGGGAGGGCGGATTGACCCATCCCCGGGCATCTGATACCTTGGCACAGTCGTGAACCAGACCTAGTGGGGTGGGGAGGAACCATGGCCTCGACGGCAGATTTTCGCAACGGGATGATCCTCGATCTGGATGGAACCGTCCTCCGGATCGTTGAGTTCCAACACGTCAAGCCCGGGAAGGGGGGTGCGTTCGTCCGCACCAAGTTGAAGAACGTGCTGACCGGGGCGGTGATCGACAAGACCTTCCGTGCCGGGGAGAAGGTGGATGAGGTGCGCCTGGAGAAGCAGGATGCGCAGTTCCTCTACTCCGACGGCGACCTGTTCCACTTCATGGACGTCGATACGTACGACCAGTTTTCGATCAGCGCCACGCAGGTGGGAGATGACGCCCGGTTCATCAAAGAGAACGATCCGATCAAGGTGCTGCGCCGGGAAGGGAGTCCATTCCTGATCGAGTTGCCGCCCCACGTCACGCTCACCGTGGCCCAGACCGAGCCGGGCGTGCGCGGCGACACGGCCCAAGGAGGGAGTAAGCCGGCGGAGATGGAGACGGGACTAGTGGTTACGGTCCCCCTCTTCATCGAAATCGGAGATCAGCTCAAGATTGACACGCGTACCGGTGAATACCTCGAGCGCGTCAGCCGATAATCGTGCCCGAGGGGAGAGGGGCAACCATGCGGGTTGAGGAGATCAAGCGATTGGTGGCTCTGGTCGAAGAGAGCAAGATCGACGAGTTGGAAGTGCGCCGTTGGTGGAGCACGGTGCGCATCGCCAGGGTGCGTCGTTCCAACGGGCAGTCGGCCGCCCAAGTGATCGAGTCGCCGGTGGGGGCGGCCACGCCGCCACCGGCGCCGCCTCCACCCGATCCCGCGCCCGCACCGGCGGACGAGGGACTCGCCCCGGTCCTCTCCCCCATGGTGGGAACCTTCTACCGTGCCTCGTCGCCGACCTCGCCGCCTTATGTCGAGGTAGGGGACTCGGTGAAGGCGGGTCAGGTGGTTTGCATCATCGAGGCGATGAAGCTGATGAACGAGATCGAGTCGGAGGTCGCGGGCACCGTGGTCGAGATCTTGGCGAAGAACGAGCAGCCGGTCGAATTCAACCAGCCGCTCTTCAAGATCCGGCCCCAGACGTAGGCCCGGCCCAAGCTCGGGGGGGACGCACTGTGGACTTTCGCCGGATTCTCGAGACGATGATGGAACGCGGCGCATCTGACCTCCACGTCAAGACCGGAACGCGTCCGGTCATCCGCGTGGACGGACGGTTGGAGTATTTGAACGAGCCACCTCCCAACCAGAAGGAGATGGAACAGGCGGTCGAGCAGATCCTCTCTCCCGCCCAGCGCGAGGAGTTCGCCCGCTCGCGGGAGATCGACTTCGGCTTCGGCATCACCGGTCTCGCCCGGTTCCGCTCCAACTTCTATTGCCAGCGAGGGACGATCGCGATGGCCATCCGGCACGTACCGCTCGGCGTGCCCGCCTTCGAAGACTTGAATCTCCCCGAGGTGCTGAAGAACCTCTCGATGCGCCGGCGCGGGTTGCTGCTGGTGACCGGCACCGTCGGTAGCGGCAAATCGACAACCCTCGCCTCGATGATCGATCTCATCAATCGGACCGAAGCGAAGAACATCATCACCGTCGAAGATCCCATCGAGTTCTTGCATCGCGACGAGAAGTCGATCATCAGCCAGCGCGAGGTGGGGCTCGACACCGACAGCTACCTGGCGGCCCTCAAGCACATCCTCCGTCAGGATCCGGATGTGCTGCTGATGGGTGAGATCCGAGATCGCGAGACGATGCAGGTTGCCCTCATGGCGGCCGACACCGGGCACCTGGTGATGAGCACGCTCCACACCGCCGACGCCACCCAGACGATCAACCGCATCATCTCGTTCTATCCGCCGCACCAGCACGACGAGGTGCGGTTCCTGCTCGCCGCCAACCTGGCGGCGGTCATCTCGATGCGCCTCATCCCGCGCGCCGATGGCAAGGGGCGGGTGCCGGCGGTCGAGGTGATGATCAACACCGAGACGATCCACGACTACATCCTCGATCCGGTAAAGACGGTCATGATCAACCAGGCGATCGCCGAGGGGGTGGCCCAGTACGGCATGCAGTCCTTCGACCAATCGTTGATGGGGTTGCTGCAGAAGGACCTGATCTCGCTCGAAGCCGCGCTCAGCAACGCCTCGAACCCGACCGAGTTCGAGCTGCGGATCAAGGGGATCCACGCGACCAGCGATGCGAAGTGGGCGGCGTTCGAAGATGATGAGGAAAAGAAGAAAAAGGTCGTGGGTGGAGAGAGCGTGCCGGCGGAACCGGCGCCGGAGGAGAACTCCGATCTCAACCAGCTCAATCCCGACAAGCCCTGGGACCGGTTCGAGTAGGCAGGGGGGATCCCGTGTTCAAGAAGATCCTGGTTGCCAATCGCGGAGAGATCGCGGTCCGCATTCTACGGGCCGCACGTGACATGGGGATCGCGACGGTGGCGGTCTACAGCGAAGCCGATCGCGACTCGCTGCCGGTCAAGCTGGCCGACGAGGCGGTCTGCATCGGACCCGCCAACAGCCAGCAGAGCTACCTGAACATCACGCGCATCATCAGCGCCTGCGAGATCACGGGGGCCGAGGCGGTTCATCCCGGGTACGGCTTCCTGGCCGAGAACTACCGTTTCGCCGAAGCCTGTGAGAGCTCGGGGCTCGTCTTCATCGGTCCCCCCTCGCACGTCATCCGGCGTATGGGGGACAAAGCGGCGGCGCGCGAGGCGATGCAAGCCGCCGGCGTCCCGGTCACCCCGGGAAGCGACGGCGTGGTGGCGACGCCCGATGAGGCACGCGAGTTGGCCGACAGCATCGGCTATCCGGTTCTTCTCAAGGCGCGCGAAGGGGGCGGGGGCAAGGGAATGCGCCTGGTGCACGAAGCGGGCGGGGTTTCCTCGGCCTTCCGCACCGCATCGGCGGAGGCAACGGCCGCCTTCGGCAATGGGGACCTCTACCTGGAGAAGTTCATCGTCGATCCGCGTCACATCGAGGTCCAGCTGGCGGGCGATGCGCGGGGGGACGTGATCCACTTCTTCGAGCGCGACTGCTCCGTGCAGCGGCGCCATCAGAAACTGATCGAGGAGTCGCCCAGCCCCGCGCTCACCGACGCCATGCGCCGCAAGCTGGGTCGCGACGCGGCGCGAGGCGCCTCGGAGATCGGCTATCGCAGCCTGGGTACGATGGAGTTCCTGCTCGACTCGAGCGGGCATTTCTACTTCATGGAGATGAACACGCGGCTCCAGGTCGAGCACCCGGTGACGGAAGAGGTGACCGGATGGGATCTGGTGAAGCTCCAGATCCGACTCGCCGCGGGCGAGCCGTTGCCGGTGCCCCAGGAGGAGATCAAGCTGACCGGCAGCGCGATCGAATGTCGCATCAATGCCGAGGATCCGGAGCACGGGTTCCGGCCCTGCCCGGGGACCGTAAGCTACTTCTATCCGCCCGGGGGCCCGGGCGTGCGGATGGACACCCATATCTATCCCGGCTACACGATCTCGCCCCACTACGATTCGCTGATCGGCAAGGTGATCGCGCACGGGCAGGATCGCGAGGAGGCGATCTCACGGATGATCGGTGCGCTGGAAGAGCTGGTGGTCGACGGTGCCAAGACGACCGCCCCCTTCCATGCCCGCGTCCTCCGGGATCGCGACTTCCGGATCGGGCGCTACGACACCGGCTTCACCGAGCGTCTTCTGCAGGGGAAAAGGCGGGCGCGACCGGCGACATCCGGCAGCGGCGATCGAGACGCGGTGGGGGTCGCCGGCTGATCAGCGGTTCAGCCTCCAGAAGAGAACGATCCCGATGACGAGGAAGACCACGTTTCCCATCCAGGCTCCCAACAGGGGAGGGAGGGCGCCGTTGTATCCGAGCGCCTGGCCCACGCGCAGGCACCCGTAGTACCCGAAGCCGAGCGAAATCGACAGCCCGAAGCCGAGCGCCAGCGTACCGCGTACGATGCGGAGCGACAGGCAGGTGCCGAGGAGCACCATGACGAAGCTGGCGAAAGGGAAGGCGGCGCGGATGTGGTAGTCGGTTTCGTACTTCTCGACCTCGGCGCCGCTCTCGCGGATACGGATGATGTAGTCGCGAAGCTGGCGCCGGTTCATGAAGAAAGGATCGCTCTCGGGACGGGCGAACTCGTCGGGCTGCTCGTCATAGCGGGAGTCGACGTAGTGGCGGAATTGGGCGGCCACCTCGCGCTTGCCGCCGAAGCGGCGGACCACGCCGTCTTCCATGCGCCACAGACCCTGGGTCCACTCCGCCCGCTCCGCATCGATCCGTTTGGTGATCTCCGTGCTGTCGCCGCGGGTCTCGATATGCTGGATGATCACCCCCGAGAGCCTCGGCGGCTGGGGGCTGTACTTGCGGGCGACATAGACGCGCCCGGAGCGTCCCATGTAGTAGATGTCCGATCGCCCGCGCGCCGAAGCCGGGCGCCGCTTCCGGATGCGGACGTCCATGGTCTCCTTCTGCCGCTCGCTGGCCGCAGGCACGACCTCCTCCGACAGGAAGAATCCGCCCGCCGTGATGAGGAGCGCGAGCAGGAGCAGGGGGCGGGTGATCCTCAAGGGCGAAAGCCCGCACGATTGCATGGCGGTGATCTCGTTGAACTTGCGCAGCTGGCCCAGCGCGAGGATCGATCCCAGCAACATGGCGACCGGCAGCACCTGCACCAGGATGAGCGGCAAGCTGCTCGCGTAGTAGTCGAGGATGAGCCCCACGCTCGCATCGTGATCGACGAAGGTGTCGAGCTTCTCGAAGACGTCGACGATCAGGTAGATGGCGACGAACGTCGAGAGCCCGAGGATGAGGAAGAGGAGAAACTCCCGCAGCACGTATCGGTCCAGCGTCCTCAGCATGCGGCCACGCCCCGCCGGCGCCGCTGCGGGAGCGCCTGACAGACGTAGAGGGCAAGCCAGGTACCGAGCGCGCCCAGGATGATGTTCGGTAGCCACATCGACAGCCAGGGCGCCAGGTGCTGCCGGTCGGCCAACTGCTCGCCGCCGACCAGGCACAGGTAGTAGAAAACGAAGAACCCGACACTCAGAAAGCCCGCGGTGAGCCCGCCCCGTCGCGCGCGGATGCCCAAGGGAGCGCCGACGAGCGCGAAGACGACGCACGCGAAGGGGATCGAGAACTTCTTGTGGATCTCCACCCGGTATTGATTGATCTTCTTCGCCGCCGCCTTCGCCTGGAGAACGGCAAGCTTGGCATCCTCCGCCTTCCGCTTGCGCTCTCGGGTCCAGAAGGTGTCGGGCGGCGCGTCGGGGTGCTCGGGCCCGGCTCCCACGAGAGCCAGCGCGCGCTCGAGGAACCCCGGTTCCGGCTCCATCCCCGGTAGCTGCCCGACCTGATCGAGACCGAGCTCGCCCAGCACCCTCTCCCCCTTTTCCCGATAGCGTGCCCCGTCGGCCGCGAGCTTGGCGATTTCCCCCTTCATGGCCGCGATGTTCATCTCCCGCTGCCCCCGCCTCCGCTTCTGCACCTGGAGGGCGGTCTGTTGGGTGTCGAGGAGGTTCAGGATCTGGTGTTGGAAGTCCATCTTCCGGTAGGTGAGGGCCATCTTCTTGCCCGCCTCGTGGATCTCCCCATCCGAGAGGTGCATGCTGAGCACGCCCCGCTCGCCGTCGAACTCGAGCCGCCCGTGGTCGGCCCGGATCGTGCGGGGTGGCTCGTTCTTGCGGCTGGCGTCATAGATCAGCACATCCCGCATCTCGCCGGATTTGTCGTCCAGATTGCCGATCCATATCTTGTGGTGCGCGAGCTCGATGAAAACCCCTTCCTGGATTTCCGCGGTGGGGCGGGTCTTGTTGACGGCGAGCATCAGCCCGGCGAAGGCGTGATTCATGTCGGGCAGGACGTAGTTGTGAAAACCGACCAGGGCAATGCTCAGGATCACGCTGGCGGCGAGCGCCGGCCGGATCACCCGAAAGGGGCTGATGCCGCTTGCCTTCAGCGCCACGACCTCGCTGTCTTGAGCGAGGCGCCCGTAGGTCATGAGCGTCCCCACCAGGACGCCGCAGGGGACCGAGAGTGAGAGCATCCAGCCCAGACCGAGGCCGAAGAGCTTCGAGACGGTGAAAAGATCGATCCCTTTGCCGAGGAAGAGATCGAGGTAGTCGAGGAGGAAGTCCATCGTGAGGAGGAAGGTCACGACGAAAACCCCCAGCAGGAACGGCGGCAGCAGTTGCCGGAGCAGATATCGCTCAATCAGCGCCATCGGATCCAACCGTTGGTTGACGACTCAGCAGCCGCGTGATACCTTTCGCGAGTTCGGATCTTGTTGATTTGGCAGAGGTTAGCGGGCCGATCCATCGGCCGGCTAACCCGCCCGCCCCGGGGAGAATCGGACAGAACCGAAGCCCGGAGCGGGAGTATAAACAGGCGGAGCACCTAGGTCGACCTGTATGTCCCAAGGCCGTCAGTAGCCGTGGAGTCGGGGAGCGGATGAGGGGCCGTTCAATCCGGAAAGCGCTTTTTTGTCTTCTGCTGGCCCTGCCGGTTGGCTTCTCCATGGCGTTCCCCACCGAAGATCTCTCCGAGCCCAGCGCCCTGGATGTAGAGGACGCCTCGGGAGGCGATCAAGTTCCCGACTCCCTCGACACACGCCCCGCGGTCGCCGAGGGCGACACGGCCGCGGTGCTCCCCGCGGTCGCCGAGGGCGACACGGCCGCGGTGCTCCCCGCGGTCGCCGAGGGCGACACGGCTGCGGTGCTCCCCGCGGTCACCGGCGGTGACTCGACCGCCGCGATCCCCGGCGTCGCCGAGAGCGATTCGATCGCCTCTCCGCCGGCAGCCGGGGGGGATGAGATCCTCGATGCCGCCCAGGCGTTCGAAGCCTTTCTCCGCCGCGACGACTACGGCTTCCTGGCCGCCTGGGCCGATTGGGCGTCGGATACGACCACCGTGCGCCCCCTGCGGTTCGCGCCGAGGGAACACCCGGTCGTCGACCCGCTGCTGGAACGGCTGCGGCGGCGCTTCCACAGCCGCTACTACCTCCGCCAGGAGATGAACTTCTTCCCCGAGCTCTTCGACAACTCCGACTCGATCATCGTGGCCGTCGAAGCGCGCGCCGACTCCCTGGTCGACGAGGAGGCGATCGCCCGGGGCGTTCTCTTCGCGAGCCGCGAGACCGGCGGGGTCCGCTACATCGCCCCGACCATCCCGCCGCTGGGCAAGCAGAAGAGCACGTGGGGGAAGCTGACCGAACAGCACTCGGTCGACCTCGATCGGGCGATCATGACGCGTGAGTTTCTTCACCAGGGAACCCCGGTCTATCGGCGCGCCGGAGAGCCGTATGCCCAGTACCTCCTCCACATGATGCGCCGCCAGTCGCGGGAGATCTGGAAGAGGGAGATCGCCTCTTCCATGAAGGACGCAACCCTCGAGGGGGGGCGCGCTGGCCTCGTGCGGCTCACGATGCCCTTCGAGATGCCCAAGTCCGTCCAATCGATCCTGGGGAAGGGAAAGCCGAACCTCCAGGTGAGCGGAAGCGAGAACATCACGTTCGGCGGTAAGAGTCAGTGGTTCCCCCACCGGCCGAACTACGAGTTCCAGAAGAAGCAGTCGAAGTTCCCGCAGCTCCAGATGGAGCAGCAGCTCACGATTCGTCTCAAGGGATCGATCGGAGACAAGCTCGACATCGACATCGACCAGTCGAGTCAGGCGCAGACCTCGCTCGCCAACCGGATGAAGATCCACTACAAGGGCTACGAGGACGAGATCATCCGTCGCGTTGACCTCGGCAACACCAGCCTCCGCCTGCCCGGGACCGAGTACGTGAGCTACGGCGGGCGGCACACCGGGCTCTTCGGGATCAGCACCGAGGCGCAGCTGGGCTCGGTGACGCTCAACATGATCGTCAGCAAGCAGGAGGGGGAGGCGGCGACCAAGTCCAGCTCGATGCGGGGGGAGAAGAAGTCGAAGACGATCAAGGACAGCGAGTACATCCGCAACCGTTTCTTCTTCCTTGATGATCCGACCCGCGACGGACATCCGGCGCAGAATCGATGGGTGGCCGATATCGACGCCTCCACCGTGGAGCTATGGTTGGACGACGGCGATGGGAAGCTCAGCGAGACCTTCGCCACGCGCTACGGCAAGGCCGTGCTCGACCTCGATTCTCCCACGCCTACGGCCGAGGATACGGTGCAGACGGACATCTTGAGCTTTGAGCTGCTGGAGCCCGGCAAGGACTACTACCTGTACGTCGATGAGCGCTTCGAAGAGGGGGATTCGGAAGCGCATCCCTACATCGTCCTCAATCGCTACCTCGAACCGAACCACACGCTCGGGGTGACCTACCAGGATCTGGGGCGGGATACAATGGTGGGCGGACCGGGCGCCGAGGGAGACACGCTGTACTACGTCAAGGCCCTCCGTTGCAAGAACGACCTTCTGGAGGAGGACGTCACCTCGGGCAATTGGGCGGCCACCGACCGGCTGATGCTGAAGAACGTCTACTACATCGCGCCCGGCAGCTCCGAGGACTTCTGGACCAGCACCGGTTTGCCCGAAGACGTGATCAAGGAAGAAGGCTTCCAGTTGTCGATCCACTACGACGGCACCGTCGAGAGCGCCGAGGACCCCGATGAGCTGGAGAGCGTCAAGCTGATCCGTTATCTCGGGCTCGATTACTTCCAGGAGACCGATCAGGGGCTTGTGGTTGGTGAGGACGGAGATGTCGATGTGCGGCCGTGGGTCAACCTGTCGCAGGGGCTGCTCTATTTCCCCGACCTGCGGCCTTTCGCCCCCGACCCGGCGGCCGGGTACGGGCTCCGGGGCCGGCCGATCAGTGCCGCGCCTTGGGATACGCTTCCCGAGATGGTTGGGGACCAGATCACGCGCAATCCGGAGATTTATACCAGCAAAAGCTGCGTGCGCTCGACGGGAGGAGAGGGGACCCACTGGCAATCGCGGTTCTACATCCAGGTTGAATACGAGACACCGGTGACCGAGTTGCGGATCGATGCGTGGGATGTCATCGAGGGCTCGGAGGTGGTCACGGTCGGATCGCGCCGCCTGACCAAGGACCGCGACTATCGGATCAACTACCAGACCGGGGTGATCCAGATCCTCGACCGTTCGACGGTGGGGGAGGATCAGCAGATCGACGTGACCTACAAGCGGGCGGGGGGATTCGGAACCGCCAGCAAGACCCTGTTGGGCATGGCCGCGTTTTATCAACCGACCGATTCGAAGTTCGACTTCTCCACGTCCTGGCTCTACGAGCGCAAAGGAAGCCCCGACCGGCGCCCGCGCCTCGGGTCTGAGCCGACGCAGATGGCGGTGGGGGAGATCGCGAGCCGCTACAGCTTCGAATCGATGCTCCTCACCCGGGCCCTCGACAAGCTCCCCTTCCTGGAGACGCGCCAGCCGTCGAGGATTTCCCTCGACGGGGGGCTGGGTGTCAGCTTCCCCAACCCCAACACGCGCGGCAACCTCTACATCGATGACTTCGAGGGGGTGGCCGAGGACATCGCGGTCCGCCGCAATCGGCTCGCTTGGAAGCCGTCGAGCATTCCGCTGACTGCCCCGGGCTACACGGAAGCCGACCGGGCCGCCCGCCGCGGGGAGGTCTGGTGGTACACGCCCTATCACGCCGTCCATCAGGGGGACCTGAACCCGACGCTCGATACCCAGGAAGCCAACGACTACATGCAGGTCCTGGAGCTGCAGTATTACCCCTATCCTTCTCCCGACGACTACATGGAGGACTACTGGACGGCCGAGGAGTCGTGGGGGGGAATCGTCCAGGGGCTCAGCCAGTACAACCTCGACCTCTCACAGGTCCGCTTTCTCGACATCTGGGTCAACGACTTCGCGACCTGGGAGGAGTTTCAGCAAGATCCCGATTCTCGATCGGGCACGATGTACATCGACATCGGCCAGGTGAGCGAGGTTTCCCTCTGGCAGCGCCGTCCGGTTGAGTGCGACGCCAACCCCCCCATTATCCACGGGGACCCGATCGCTCCACCGGAAAACACGGGATCGCCCGTCACCGAGGACAAGAGCAACGACGGCGAGCTGGATCTCACCGGTGATCCCGAGAACGACGAGGACACGGGGCTCGACGGCGAGCTGGACGAGACCGGCGATGCCTCGTTCGACGACTACAACTACGACGCGGACGCCTACAGCGAGGAGATCCTGGACGGCACCGAGGCCTGCGAGGCTTACGCCAAGATCAACGGCACCGAGGGCAACGGCCGACTCGACACCGAGGATCTGGATGGTGACAACACCCAGAGCGCCATCAACTCCTATTTCCAGTTCCGCGTCGATCTGGACGATACGACCTGGGTAGAGACGGATGTCCGGAGAGACTACAGTGGCTCTCCCGACATCCGCTGGCCGCTGGATGAAGTTCCCTACGACAACGGGTGGCGGCGGATTCGCATTCCCTTGAGCGATGCCTTCGTCGACAGCTTCGTCAACAATCCCTCCTGGACGAAGGTCAAGCACCTGCGAATCTGGTTCACCGGCATGGACGCCAGACAGCACCGGATCCAGATCGGATCGATCGAGCTGCGGGGCAACCGGTGGATTGTCGAAGCGGTCCAGGACAGCAGCGGGGACATCGATCCTGTAGACCTGGCCGCGCGCGAGGAAGACTTCTACCCCGGTTTCGTCAACAACAAGGAGAACGCGGATATCTACGAGCCGCCGATCGAAGAATTCCGTGAGCGGAAGAACGACAACATCCGCGAGCAGGAGCAATCGCTCACGCTCGAGATGCGCAACTTCCAACCCGGGCACGACGGCCGGATCTACATGCCCTTCCGCGTCGACCAGGACTACATGAGCTATGAGTACCTGGAGTTCTGGCTCAGCAGCACGGTGCCGGAGGATCGGGACGCCGAGTTCTACATGCGGTTCTGCAAGAACGAGAACGACGACACCAATCATTACTACGAGTACCGGGTGAAGCTGCAGTCCGACCAGAAGCTCCAGGGAGCGCGGCGATCGGGCCTCTGGAAGCGGGTGAAGATCCGGCTGACCGATCTGAGCGACATCAAGGAGACCGTCGAGGCGGATACGCTCACCGGCATCCGACTCTCCCCGATCTTCGCCGACAGCTCGCAGTATGTCATCAAGGGGCAGCCCTACCTCACCAAGATCCGCCGGATCACTATGGGGGTGCGGGTGCCGGAGGATGCGCCGCCGATCGAGGAGGCGGCGATCTGGATCGACGAGCTCCGCCTGACCCACGTGCACAAAGAGGCCGACTACGCCTACCGGGTACAGCTGCGGAGCGAGCTGAGCGACTTCGCTAAGTTCGATCTGAGCTACAAGCGGGTCGGAGCCGACTTCGTTTCGATCAGCGGCGGCGGCTTCCGCACGCAGAAGCAGGTCGAGACCGCGCTATCGGCGACGACCAGCATGCCGCTCGATCGCCTGATGCCCCGCAAGGCGGGGGTGCGTCTCCCCTTCAGCTTCGCCTACACCAAGAACAAGCGGATTCCCAAGTACCGAACCAACGACGATATTCTGGTCGGCGATGCGCCCACCGACCGGGACATCACCGAATCGGTCAGCCGCCAGACGAGTCTCTCGATTTCCCGGGATGCCACGACCAACCCGTGGCTCAAATACACGATCAACGCGCTCCGCTTGAGCGGATCGTACAAGGAGAACTACACCAACAACCCGAACCAGCGCGATTCCACCCGGACGGCCTCCTTCTCCGCCTCCTACAACGTTCCCTTCGGGTCGTGGGGAGATGTCCGATTCTACAAGAACTGGAAGCTGCGGCTCCTGCCAAACAACTTCTCGGTGGCGATGAGCCGCGGGCAGACCGAGCGCAAGACCTATCGCCGCGAGAATGCCGACATCAGCCAACCCTTCGCCCTCGACGACTCGCGCACCACCCGCTCCGGGGGGCTCAGCTTATCGACCGGCCTGCGGCCGCTTCAGGCGGTGAGTTACAACTTCAAGCAGAACCGGGACCTCATGCTTCGGCAGGAGGAGAAACTGCTGGGGGGGCTCAACATCGGATCCGAGACCTCTCGTAACGAAGACCTGAACGCCAGCTACACCCTGCGGCTGAAGAAGGACTGGCTCGAGCCGCGCCTCTCGTGGAAGGGCAGCTTCAACGGCAAGTTCAATCAGCAGGAGCGCGTCGGGGACGGCGATCTAGTGCGTACGGCGACGATCACCAACAACCGATCGGCGACCGCATCGGGGGACCTGCCGATCCGCGAGTTTTTCTCCATGCTGGGACGGATGGCCAACCCGCCGCCGGGTGCGGGTGAGGAGGTCGAGGAGGAACCCGAGGAAGAGCCGCCTCCCGAAGAGGAGGCGATCGAAGGGGAAGAGGACCCGCGCGGCATTCGGAGACCCGAACGGCCGGGGCGGCGGTCGGGCGGCCGGAGGCGGTCGCAAGGATCCGGAACGAGCGAGGGGGGTGGCTTCTCGTCGGTTGCCAACTACATCGATCTCACCCGGTCATCGGGGACCTTCACGGCCGGCGAGCAGTCGACCTTCAGCCGTGCCGATGGGGAACCGTCGCTTGCCTACCAGCTCGGCTTCAGCATGGATCCGGGCGTCCAACAGCTGAGCAGCGGCCGGGAGTCGCGCAGCAAGTCCCAGATCTACTCGATGAACGCCGACATGAAGCTCCTGCGCAAGGTGACGGTGAACACGAAGTTCTCCCACAACCGCTCCAACGCGATCAACCAGGGAACGCGAACGGGGAGTCGGACCACTGATTGGCCCGAGATGGATATCCGCTGGGGGGATGTCTCGAAGCTCCTTCGGGTGCGGCGGTTCGTGAAGAGCATGAAGGTCACGACCCGATTCAGCCGCAAGGCGAGCTCGACCCTGCGGGAAGGGGAGACGACCAAGCGGACCGTCGATTCCCAGTGGTCCCCGCTCGCCGACGTGAGCGCATCGCTCAAAAACGGGGTTTCGGTGGCGATGCGGGTCGACAAGACCGGGAATCACAGCGAAGACCTGAGCAGCGGGTGGGGACGGGAGACCGATCGGAACACGGCCCGCTTCTCCTTCTCGGCCCGCAAGAGCTTCAATATCGTCCGCGAGGTGGTCCTGCCGCTCACCGACCGGAAGGAGCGGATCACCACGAGGCTCGACCTCGGACTCACCATCAAGTTGGACAAGACGAAGAACACCTCGTACGAGACGGGGCGAAAGCCGCTGGTGACGAGTGATACACGCCGGTTCGACATCGCCCTCAACGGCAGCTATCAGTTCAGCAAGGCGGTGACCGGCAAGATGCTGATCAACGTGGGGGAGAACGCGGACAACAAGAACAAGACGAAGACCTCCCGCTACGTCCAGGTCCAGTTCACGGCCGGGTTCTCGTTCTAGACGGAGGTGCCGGACATGCGGCGGGTGATCCTGGGGATTCTGGCACTCCTTGGGGCGGCGGTTGCCTCCGCGGCAGCCTTTCCCGCCGAGCGCGCCTTCGAGCACCTCCGGGCCCAGTGCGATCTGGGACCCCGTAACCCCGGGTCCGAAGGGCATCGCCGCTGTGCCGACTACATCCGCTCGACCCTCGAGGCCGCCGGTGGGCGGGTGACGCTGCAGACGTTCTCCCACGTTCTGCCCGAAAACGGGCAGAACCTGGAACTGGTCAACATCCTGGCCCGCTTCGGTCCCCGGCGATCGGGAGGGATCCTGCTCGGGGCCCATTGGGACACCCGCCCCTGGGCCGACCAGGACCCCGATCCCGCTGCCCACCGGCGGCCGATCCTGGGGGCGAACGATGGCGCCTCGGGGACCGGGGTGCTGCTGGCGCTGGCCGAGAGCTTCGCCGACGATCCGCCGTCCGTGCCGGTCCTGCTGGTCTTCTTCGACGGAGAGGACCTGGGACGGCCCGGGAAGCACGAGGAGTGGTGTATCGGCTCCCGTTACTTCGCCAACCACTTCCCGGCCCCCATCCCGGATGTGGGGATGGTGATCGACATGGTGGCGAGCAAGAGCATGATCCTCACCGTCGAGCTCAAGTCGCGGGAGTTCTTCCCCGATCAGGCCGCCCTGGTGGAGCAACTGGCGGCGGAGGAGGGGCTACTCCACTTCCAGCCGGGCGCGGGGCCGAGCGTCATGGACGACCACGTCCCCCTGATCGAGGCCGGATTGCCGACGCTGCTCTTGATCGACTTCCGGGATCCGGTCTGGCACACCCTCCAGGACATCCCCGCCCACTGCCGGACGTCGAGCCTGGCGGAGGCGGGCCGGCTGGTCGAGCGGTGGGTCCGAGGGGGGTACTTCCGGTAGCCAAATCCCGGTCACTTTCGAGCTTGCCTTACCCTGGGGCCTTGGGTATCCTTACTGCCGCGAGTGGACTGGAGTCCACTCGCTTTGCTTGGAGGCCCGCTCGCCTCGGGCGGGTGGCGGGCTGGGGTTTGCATACCCCCTGGGGGAAGCATACCCCCTGGTGGGAGCAGCAAACCGATGTTGACTCGGGAGAGGATCACCTCCCTGGTGACCCCGGAACTCACCGAGCGGGGCCTGGAATTGGTTGGGCTTCAGCTCGTGCCGGGGCGTCGGCGCATCGTGAGGGTCTTCATCGACCGCGCGGGCGGCGTGAACGTCGGAGATTGTGCTGAAGTCAGCCGCGCGCTGGCTCGTCGCCTGGACGCGGAATTGCCGGGGGCCGGCAACTACGTTCTGGAGGTCTCCTCACCGGGCATGAACCGCCCGGTCGAGACGGTGGATCAGTATCGCCGTTTCATGGGCGAGCGGGTGAAGCTGGAGCTGAAGGATCCTCGCGAAGGACAGATGCACTTCGAGGGGACCATTGAGTCGGTGGAAGGGGAACGCATTCGGTTCCGGGTCAAGGACGATCAGATCCTGGAACTGACGGTGGACGCCATTGCCAGCGCCCACCTCGAGATCGACCCGTGGAAGGGGCGGCGGAAAGCCTCCGGCCGCGGATAGCGCATGGGACGCGGGGGTATCGGAGCCATGACCTCAGAGATTCTCGAGGCCTTGACGATCATCGCCAAGGAGAAGGGGGTGGACCCCGACTACTTGCTGGAGACGCTCGAGGAAGGGATCCTGGTCGCCGCCCAGAAGAAGTACCACCGCGCACCCCACGTCGAGGTCAAGATCGACCAGGGTTCGGGTGAGATCAAGGTGATCGTCCACATGCGGGTCTCGCGGGTCGCCTATGACCTGACGTGCGAGATCGACCTGGAGGAGGCGCTCCAGATCGAGGAGGACATCCGCGAGGGGGACGTGGTGCCGGTCGAAGTCTCGGTCGACGAGTTCGGGCGCAACGCCATCTCGGCGGTGAAGCAGTCGCTGGTTCAGCACGTCCGCGACGCCGAGCGCAAGAACGTCTATGACGAGTATGTCGACCGGGTGGGGCAGGTCATCACCGGTACCGTCCAACAGGTCGACCGGGGCGCGATCATCGTCCGGCTGGGCAAGGTGGAGGCGATCATTCCGCCGCCGGAGAACATCCGCCGCGACCGGCCGAAGATCGGCGACCACATTCGGGCGCTCTTGGTCGAGGTGCTCCCCACGGCGCGAGGTTCGGAGCCGCAGATCGTCCTTTCGCGCACCCGGCCCGAGTTCGTCCTGAAGCTTTTCGAGCAGGAAGTCCCGGAGGTTTACGAGCGGATCGTCGAGATCAAGGGGATCGCGCGCGAGCCGGGCGCCCGGACCAAGATCGCGGTGGTCTCGCACGACGACCGGGTCGATCCAGTCGGGGCGTGCGTCGGCGTGAAGGGATCGCGAGTCCAGAACATCGTCAAGTCGCTGGGCGGCGAGCGGATCGACATCGTGGCCCTCAGCAGCGACCCGCTCATCTTCGTGAGCCGCGCCCTCAGTCCGGCCCGGGTCCTGAGTGTCGGCTTCATGGGCGATCCGAAGGTCGTGCGCGCCGTGGTGCCGGATGACCAGCTGTCGCTGGCGATCGGGAAGAACGCGCAGAACGTCCGCCTCGCCGGTCAGCTGACGGGGCTGGAGATCCAGCTGGTGAGCCAGTCGCAGCAGAGCTCCCTCGAGGGGCGCGACGAGGGCGAGGCGCTCGAGCTCGAGACCCTCACGAAGGAGCTGGGTCCGAAGCTCGTCGAGAGGCTCATCAAGGCCGGGAAGGAGACGCTGCAGGATGTGCTCGAGACCCCGGTCGAGGAGCTGATGGAGATTCAGGGGATCGGCGAGAAGACGGCCAGCAAGCTGGTGACGATCGGCGCCCAGATCCTGGAGCAGTGGGATGCCGAACGGCAGGCGGCGGCCGCCGGCGATGAGGCGGAAGAGGAAGAGGCCGAGGCCTCGGTGGTGGAGGCGGAAGCCTCGGATGCCGATGAAGTAGCAGCCCCTGAAACCGCGGGGGATGAGGCCCCCGAGGCCGGGGCGGAGGTTGCGGACGACGAAGCGCCCGAGGCCGAGGAGCCTCGGAGCGTGAAGGAAGAGGGTTGAGCGGATCCCGGAAAGGGGAGTTCGGTTGAGGAAGGTTCGGGTCTATCAGCTGGCGCGTGAGCTCAAGGTCTCCAACGAGGTGATCCTGGAGGCCCTGGAAAACAGCGGGGTCTCGGTCACCAACCACGCCAGTGCGGTTGATGCCTCCGTTGCGGACGAGCTACGCAGTCAGATGGCGGGAGCCAAGCGCAAATCGACGCGCGAGGCCGCGGTCCGCCAGACGAAGGTGCCGGCGGCCAAGAAGGCCTCCGAGCGTCCAGCTGCCCGAAAGCCGGCCAAGCCGGCGGCGCCCAAGGCCGAACCGATGCCGATCCTGAGCCTCTCCTCGTTGCCCAAGGCCCCCGATGTCAGCGCCAAGGTGCTCGGCTCCGCGGCGGCTCCGGCGTCCCCCGCCGCGCCCCCCGCCCGGCGGGTCGGCCCGGCCGTGCCCGGTCGGGGGGAGATCCGGGCTCCCGCGGCGCCGACGCGATCGAGGCCGCGGCGCCAAGAGGGCGGTCGGGGTGGCGGTGCCGCCACGGTCGACGTAACCCGCACCTATCGGCCGCAGATGCCGCCGGGCGCGGGAGGCGGGCGATCCGGCGGTCCGGGGCGAGGCGCGCCTGGCGGCGACCGGAAGCCCGGCGGCCGCAAGGGCCGGCGCAAGAAGCGCAAGCACGAGGTGGACGAGCGCGAGCTCCTCGACAGCGTGCGCCGGACGATGGCCACCCTCGATGGGCCCCGGGTGCGGAAGAAGAAGAAGGTCCGCACCGAGGACGGCGCCGAGGTCGAGGTCGAAGAAACCAAGATCCGGATCAACGAGTACGCCACCGTCTCCGAGCTGGCGGCGACCATGGAGGTGAGGCCGCCGCAGGTCGTCCAGGCCTGCCTCAAGCTGGGCGTCGTGGCGAACATCAATCGCCGCCTCGACAAGGACACCATCGAAGCCGTCGCCGACGAGTTCGGCTATGAGGTCGAGTTCGTCAAGGAGTTCGGCGAGGAGATGATCGAGGAGGTTGAAGAGCACGCCGGCGAGGAAGTCCCCAGGGTCCCGCGCCCCGCGATCGTCACCGTCATGGGCCATGTCGACCATGGCAAGACGAAGCTCCTCGACTACATCCGCAACACCAACGTGATCGACGGCGAGTCGGGCGGGATCACGCAGCACATCGGAGCCTATCAGACCCGCATGAAGGACGGCCGCCTGGTCACTTTCCTCGATACCCCCGGACACCAGGCGTTCACGGCCATGCGCGCGCGGGGGGCCGATGTGACCGACATCGTGGTGCTCATGGTGGCGGCCGATGATCGCGTCAACGAGCAGACGATCGAGGCGATCAACCACGCCAAGGCGGCGCGCAAGCCGATCGTGGTGGCGATCAACAAGTGCGATCTTCCCACGGCCAACCCGGACAAGATCCGCCAGCAGCTCGCCGAACAGGGGCTGCAGGTCGAGGAGTGGGGCGGCGATACCGTGGCGGTCGAGATCTCGGCCAAGTTCGGCCAGAACGTCGACAAGCTGCTCGAGATGATCCTGCTCGTCTCGGAGATGCAGGAGCTCCAGGCCGCGGCCGATCGCGCCGCGAAGGGGACGGTGATCGAGGCGAAGAAGGATCCCGGACGGGGGATCGTCGCCACCGTGCTCATCCAGAGCGGCACGCTGAAGGTCGGGGAATCCTTCATCTGCGGCACCGGCCACGGCAAGGTGCGGGCGATGGTCAACGACATGGGCGACCGTGTGGAGAGCGCGGGGCCGTCGACGCCGGTCGAGGTGTTGGGGTGGTCGGACGTGCCGCAGGTCGGGGACGCCTTCACCGGGGTCAAGTCCGATGCGGTGGCGCGCATGATCTCCGGGGAGCGGTCGCTGATCGCCCGCGAGAAGAGGATGCGGCTCGCCTCCAGCCGGTTCCGTCTCGGCGAGCTGCACACGCGCCTCAAGGAGCAGGAGCGGATCGATCTGCGGGTCATCATCAAGGCCGACGTGCAGGGTTCGGTCGAGGTGCTGCGCGACTCGATGGAGAAGCTTTCGGACGAGCAGGTTTCGGTCGTCGTGATCCACGGCGGTGTGGGGCGCATCAACGAGGCGGACGTGCTGCTCGCCACCGCCTCGGGCGCCATGATCGTCGGATTCCATGTCCGCCCCGATCCGAAGGCAACCCAGTTCGCGCAGGACGAGGAAGTCGAAATCCGCCTCTACAGCGTGATCTACGAGGCGATCGACGAGATCAAGGCGGCCAAGGCGGGTCTGCTGAAGCCGAAGGAAGAAGAGCGGGTGCTCGGCACGGCGGAGGTGCGCCAGGTCTTCCGGGTCACCAAGGTGGGGACGGTGGCCGGGTGTCATGTGGTGGCGGGTACCGTCACGCGTCAGGCCCGCGCCCGCGTCATTCGCAGCGAGGACGTGATCTGGACCGGCAAGATCGACACCCTCAAGCGCTTCAAGGACGACGTGAAGGAGGTGTCCTCCGGGTTCGAGTGCGGTATGACCCTGGAGGGGAATGACGACATCCAGGTGGGTGATCTGATTGAGGCTTTCGTGATCGAAGAGGTCTCTCCGCAGAAGAGCTAGAGAGGCCGGCCCCTTCCCAATCAAGATGTTCTTCGCTCTCTGTCGCTTCGAGGTCTTCATCCCGCAGGGGCGCTCGCTGAAGGGCAAGCGGTCGGTGGTGAGTGGTCTCAAGGAACGCCTCCGCAACCGCTTCCGCGCATCGGTCGCCGAGGTGGACCATCAAGATCTCCACCAGCGCGCCGCGCTGGCGGTGGCGCTCGTGGGGGTGAGCCCAACGGCGCTGGAAGCGGCACTGGAGGCGATGCGTCGGCTGGTGGAACAGGAGACGCGTTGTTGTGTGACCCTTTGGGAGACGCGGGTCGAGCCTTTCGACGGCGCGCCCAGCGCCTCCTTTGACGATGAAGACGATGAGTACTACGGCCCGGGTGGGGAGGGCTGATCGATGGCGACACCGATGCGGCGCCAGCGCGTTGCCGAGCAGATCCGCCAAGAACTGAGCTCGATCATCCAGCATGACATCCGCGATCCGCGGAAGGGATGGGTGACGGTCACGCGCGTCGAGATGAGTTCGGACCTGTGTTACGCGCGCGTCTTCATCTCGATCCTGGGAGACGAGGAGGCGCAGCAGGCGTCGTGGGCGGTGTTGGAGCGAGCGGTGGCATACATGCGGGGCGAGCTCGGCCGGCGCATTCGCCGCCTGCGGCAGATCCCGGAGCTGCAGCTGAAACACGACGACTCGCTCGAGCACAGCCAGCGCGTGATGGACATCTTGCGGGATACACCCATCCCGCCCGAGTCGGAGGAGTCGTGAGCCGACCCAAGGACCCCCCCGGCGTGGGGTTCGTGCTGAGCATCAACAAGCGCAGCCCTTGGACCAGCCACGATGCGGTCGCCCGCGTCCGCCGGATTCTCGGCATCCGCAAGGTGGGGCATACCGGCACCCTCGACCCCTTCGCGACCGGCGTTCTCCTCTGTTGCGTGGGGAGGGCGACCAAGCTCTCGAACGCCCTCATGGAACTACGGAAGGAGTATGAGGGGTGGATGCGCTTCGGGGTGAAGACGACCACCGGTGACAGCTCGGGTGAGATGCTCCAGGAGTGGTCCGCACCGCTTCCGGCCGGCGAGCAGCTGCACGCTACCGCCCGCCGCTTCGAGGGGAAGATCATGCAGGTGCCGCCGATGGTCTCGGCGCTCAAGCACCAGGGGCGCCGGCTCTACCAGCTCGCGCGCAAGGGGATCACCGTGGAGCGCGAGGCCCGACCGGTTGTGGTCGACGCGTTCGAGATCCTCGAGGTGGCGGAACCCAGGGTGCGCTTCCGTGTCCGCTGCGCTCGCGGCACCTACGTGCGCACGCTGGTCGAGGACTTCGGCGAGGCCCTCGGTGCGGGTGCCTGCGTCGACGAGCTGTGCCGCACGCGGGTGGGAGGCTTCGCCGTCGAGGAGGCGGTCGATCTGGAGGCGGTGGAAGGGGCCGAGGAGCTGGCCGCGCGGGCCATTCCGATGGCCGAAGCGGTGGGCCATCTCCCGGCCTGGACGGTGCCCTCGTTCTGGGCCACCAAGCTGCGCCGGGGGCAGGCGCCCCCGTGGGTGGTCCTCGACGTCGAGGAGCCCCCCCGGGAGGGCCAGACCGGCCGCCTGCTGGGGGCTGAGGGTGACTTGCTGGCCCTGGGGCGGGCCGCGCTGTCGCCCGGCCCCGCGGACCGGCCCTGGCAGGATGCGCTGCGGCTCGAGCTGCTGCGGGTCATCTAGGAGGAGAGGGCGTGGCTTGGGTCGCGACGATCGGGGTGTTCGACGGCGTGCACATCGGTCACCAAGCCCTCCTGAGCCGCCTGCGAGCCCTGGCGGGTGAGGAGGGCGCTGAGGCGGTCGTCATCACGTTCGATCCGCCCCCGCACGCCGTTCTGCACCCCGAGGCCCCCCCGTTTCAGATCACTCCCCTGCCGGAGAAGGAGCGGCTGCTGTACGCCGCCGGTGCCGAGCGCGTGCTCGTCCTGCCGTTCACCCGGGAGTTCGCCGCCCTCGAACCGGCCCGGTTCCTGGACCGGGTGACAGAGGGGGAGGAGCCGGTGAGAGGATTCGTGGTCGGCGCCGATTTCCGCTTTGGTGTCGGGGCCCGGGGGGACGTGGCCCTCTTGCGCCAGATGGGGCGGGAGCGGGGATTCCGGGTGGAGGAAGTCTCCGATATCCGCCTCGACGGAACCCGCATCTCCAGCACTCTGATCCGCGACCACCTGAGATGCGGCACGGTCCGGGAGGCAGGACGCCTCCTGGGGCGGCCGGTCGAGCTCGAGGGACGGGTGGTGGCGGGCAAGGGGGTTGGGCATCGTAAGCTATTCCCCACAGCAAACTTAGATGTCAACCCCGACCAGCTGCTGCCGGCGGCGGGGGTCTATGCCGTGGCAGTGGTTCACCCCCGGGGGGGCTGTCCCGGCGCCGCGAACGTGGGCTGCGCGCCGACGCTGGGCACCGGGCACGAGCGGCTGATCGAGGTCCATCTGCTCGATTTCGACGGGGAGCTACAGGGCTCTCGGCTCCGGATACGGTTCCGGGAGTGGCTCCGGCCCCAGGAGCGGTTTGCGGACCTCACGGCCCTGCGGAAGGCGATCGAGGGCGACATCGCGCGGGTCCGCCAGACGATCAAAACCGGGCCCGACAGGCATCTTGCCAGCAACGATACCGTGTGATAGAGTCGATCGGTTGATGTGTGTGAAGCATGTCGAGAGGCCGGGCAGGGTGCCCGGTGCGAAGAGGTTCCAGCGGAGGAAGCATGGCGCTTTCGAAGGACAAGAAGCAGGAGATCATCTCCAAGTACAAACTGCACGGGCTGGACTCGGGCTCCCCGGAGGTCCAGATTGCACTCCTGACCGAGAAGATCGCGTATTTGACCGGCCATTTCAAAGTCCACAAGGGGGATCACCATTCCCGGCGTGGTCTGCTCCGCATGGTCGGCCGGCGGCGCCGGCTGCTTGACTACCTCAAGCGGGCCAAGATCGAGCGCTACCGCGGGATCGTCAAGGAACTCGGTCTCCGTCGCTAGACACCACATCCCAGCAGGCGCTTCCTTGTCGAGGAGCGGGCGACCGCGCGCTTCGTGCTGCCCGCCGGTTCGAATACCCAAGCTGACACGCTGCCAATCTAAGGAGAGAGGAATTCCATGGCTCATCATCGTGTGGAAACCGAAATCGGAGGCCGGACGCTCATTCTGGAGACGGGCAAGCTGGCCAAGCAGGCGTCCGGTAGCTGCTACGTCCGGTACGCCGATACCGTCATTCTGTCGAACTTCGTATCGGGCAAGTCCGACGGCGAGGACCGGGGGTTTCTGCCCCTCTTCGTCGACTACCGTGAGAAGACCTACGCCGCCGGGCGAATCCCGGGCGGCTTCTTCAAGCGCGAAGGACGGCCGGGACTCAAGGAGACGGTGAGCGCCCGACTCGTCGACCGCTCGCTCCGCCCATTTTTCAACAAGGACATCCGCTTCGAGCTGAACGTCGCCAACGAGGTCCTCTCCTCTGATCAGGAGAACGACGCCGACATCCTGGCCTTGATCGGCGCCTCGACCGCCGTCTGCATCTCCGATGTCCCCTTCCCGGGACCGGTGGGTGCGGTGCGGATCGGCAAGGTGGACGGGGAGCTCGTCCTCAATCCCACCTTCGAGCAGCTCGATGCCAGCGAGATGGATCTCGTGATCGCGGGCACGCGCGACAGCATCATCATGGTCGAGGGGGACGCCCACGAGATCTCCGAGGAGACGTTCCTCGAGGCGCTCGAGTTCGCGGTCCCGAATATCCAGAAGATCGTCGCGCTCCAGGAAGAGTTGATCGCCAAGGTCCCGGCCGAGAAGCGGGAGATCGCCGAGCGCAAGCCGCCCGAGGGGTTGCCCGAGGCGGTGGAGGGAAAATTCGGCGATCGGATTCGAGAGGCGATGACGACCGGCGAAACCAAAGAGGATCGCTCCAGAGCGCGGGCCGCGGTCAAGGCCGAGATGTACGAATCTCTCCTCGAGACCTATCCGGAGTCGGAGAAGGCGCTCGATGCCGCGTTCGAAAGAATCGAGGGCGAGAACATGCGCCGCCTGATTCTGGAAGAGAATCGCCGGGTCGACGGCCGCGAGCCGGGAGAACTGCGGAAGATCACCTGTGAGGTGGGCGTCTTGCCGCGCACGCACGGGTCGGCCCTCTTCTCGCGCGGCGAGACCCAGGCACTCGTGGTCACGACCCTCGGCACATCGATGGATGAGCAGCGGATCGAGGACCTCGAGGGGCAGAGCTGGAAGACCTTCATGCTGCACTACAACTTCCCCGGCTACAGCGTGGGCGAGGCGCGGCCCTACCGGGGTCCCTCGCGGCGCGACATGGGCCACGGGCTCCTGGGCGAGCGGGCGCTGACGGCGGTCGTGCCGTCCAACGAGAGCTTCCCCTACACGATCCGCATCGTCTCGGACATCCTCGAGTCGAATGGCTCCTCGTCAATGGCCTCGACCTGCGGCGGCAGTCTGGCGCTCATGGACGCCGGCGTACCGATCAAGGCGCAGGTCGCCGGTATCGCGACCGGCCTGATCAGCGACGGAGAGCGGCACGTGTTCCTGACCGACATTCAAGGTCTGGAGGACCACTTGGGCGACATGGATCTCAAGGTCGCCGGCACCCGCAACGGCATCACCGGGATCCAGATGGATCTGAAGATCAAGGGTCTCGCGGTCGCCCAGCTGACCGAAGGGCTCAAGCGGGCGCGCGAGGCGCGGCTCCAGATCCTCGACGTGATGGACGAGGCGCTGGCCTCGCCGCGGGCGGAGATCTCCCAGTACGCGCCGCGGATCACGGTGCTCCAGATCAACCCCGACCGGATCCGCGACGTGATCGGACCGGGGGGCAAGACGATCAAGAAGATTACCGAAGAGACCGGCGCGACGATCGATATCGAGGACTCGGGCGAGGTGAAGGTGGCCTGCGTGGATGCCGAGATGGCCGCGCGCGCCGTCGAGATCGTGCGAGCGCTCACCGAGGATCCCGAGGTCGGCCGGATCTACAACGGCCGCGTGGTGCGGATCACCAATTTCGGCGCCTTCGTCGAGATCCTTCCCGGCAAGGACGGCCTCATCCACATCTCCGAGCTGGAGCACCGGCGGGTGGAGAAGGTCGAAGATGTCGTCCGCGAGGGGGACATGGTGCTGGTCAAGGTGATCGGCGTCGACGAGCAGGGCAAGGTGCGGCTGAGCCGCAAGCAGGCCCTCGACGTTTCCGAGTAGCCGCCGCCCAAGGTGGGGTGCCGGGGTGCCGATCCTGTCAGGGTGGGACCCAGCTACCGCAGCTTCGTGTACCAACGGTGACTGCCGGGGGGGTCCCGGTGGCCAGGGATGGTTCGGCTGGAGGTCGGGCACCGATGCGGTTGGCATTCGTCGCATGCCTGGGCGTCGCCGCGGCGGCGGCGATGCCCCGGGGACCAGATCCCGGGGATGGGTTTTCGTTTCTCGGTGATCGCGTGACTCCGGCCGAGCGCGCCCGGCGCGCCTTCCGGGAAGCCCATCCCTACTTGGACGAAGCCCTGGTGGTGGGTGAAGAGCTCATCTTCTCGGTCCGTTTCGGGGTGATCCGAGCGGGCCGGGCCACGATGTCGATCGCCGGTACCCGCTTCGTGGGCCGCGACTCCTGTTATCACATCGTCACCACCGCCGCCAGCAACGACCTGGTCTCCACATTCTTCCACGTCCGCGATCGGGTGGAGAGCTTCGTCGACACCCAGACCCTGCTCCCGACGCGCTATGAGAAGCACCTGCGGGAGGGGGAGTACAAGGCGGACGTGGTCGTCGAGATGGATCAGCGAAACAATGTCGCGATCTACGATGACGGACAGATCTTCGAGATGCACCCCGGATCCCATGACGTGTTGAGCGCCTTCTACAAGGTCCGCGCGGTCGAGCTGGTTCCGGGGCAGAGCTTCGATTTGGAGAGCCACGTCGATCGGAAGAACTACCCGATCCGGGTGATCGTGCACGGCCGCGAACGGGTGGAGGTGCCGGCGGGCGAGTTCGACTGCTTGGTGGTCGAGCCCGTGTTGCGGGGCGAAGGGCTCTTCAAGCACCAGGGTCGTCTCATGATCTGGCTTACCGACGACGGCCGGCGCATCCCGGTCCAGGTGAAGAGCGAGCTGCCGGTCGGAGCGATCTCGATCCTGCTGACGGAGGTCCGGGGAAGGGAGGGGTGATGGGGCGGTACGAGGAGGCCGATCTGAGCGGCGTGCGCCGGATCCGGATCGGAGAACGGGCCTCGAAGGTCGATGAGGCGATGCTGGCCGGTGACATCGAGCAGCTAGAGTCCTTTACTGAGTTTTGGGATCGGTTGCCGGGCGCCTTGGCGGCGCCCGAGCTTCGCGAACTCGCCCGCGCCATCGCGCGCGCTCACGAGCGGGGCCGGCCGATCATCTGGATGTTCGGCGCCCATGTCATCAAGGTGGGCCTCTCGCCGCTACTTACGCGCCTGGTAGGCGACGGGCTCGCCACCTTGGTGGCCGTCAACGGCGCCTTCGTGATCCACGATGCCGAGCTGGCCCTCTGGGGCAAAACGAGCGAGGATGTTGCCTCCGAGCTTCACGCCGGCCGCTTCGGCATGGCGCGGGAGACGACCGAGTTCATCAACCTCGCCACGACCAGCGCATCGGAGCGGGACGAGGGGCTGGGCGAGGGAATCGGTCGGGCACTGCTCGAGCGCGAGGCCGACTGGGCCATGACGAGCGTGGTGGGAGAGTGCTATCGTCGGGAGGTTCCGGTAACCGTTCATCTTGCTGTGGGAACGGACATTACGCACCAGCACCCGGAGTTCTCCGGTCGGGCGGCGGGAGAAGCCTCGGCCCGGGACTTCCGGATCTTCGCCGCCCACCTGCGGGAACTGGACGGGGCGGTGGTGGTGAACGTCGGCAGCGCCGTCATTCTCCCCGAGGTGTTCCTGAAGGCGCTCTCGGTGGCGATCAACCTGGGGGCCAACTGCGCGGGGCTCGTGACCGCCTCGCTCGACTTCGTGCGGCACTACCGGCCCCGGGTGAATGTCGTCGAGCGGCCGCGGGGACCTGGGGGGAAGGGGATCAGTCTGGTGGGCCACCATGAGATCATGTTGCCGCTCCTGATCCGAGGATCCCTGCTGGAGCTCAAGCGGCTTAGAGTAGGATCTGCTTCAAGATAGAGGCCCAAGCCGCCGAGCAACGGAGTAGAGCGGGCATCCGCCGGGGGCAGGTGCGCCCGGTGGGCGGATTGACCCGTTGGAAAGCCTGATGATAGCATCTCGGGCCGTCACCGTGGGATGCGCCGCAAGGACGTTGGGCGCGGCTGAATGGAGTCGAATCGCGCCCGGATGGCGGGACGTCAGGGCAAGGAAAGCAGGAGCGTGCGGAAAGCTTCGGGGATGATCATGATCGTGGTGACGCTGGCGGCGGCCCTCGTGGGTTGCGGTTCCGGGCGTCCTCCCTTGCCAATGGCGGCGGCGCCGACCCTCGAGCCTTCAGGAGGACGGTCCCTTCCCGACGAGTACCGGCTCCAAGTCGGCGACGAGTTGGTGATCCACGTGATCGATCAGGCCGACTTGGGGGGGCGAGTGAAGATCGCTCCTGACGGCCGCGTCTCCGCGGCGGGCATCGGCGCGGTGGAAGCCGCCGGGCGTACCGTTCCGCAGCTGCGGGAAGCTCTCCGAGCCGAACTCGGCCGGATCCTGCGATACCCGGAAGTGACCATCACCCTGAGCAACTTCGCCGAACAGATGGTCTACGTGTTCGGCGAGGTGCAGTCTCCCGGGGCCCAGATCTACACGCCCGACATGACGACGCTCCACGCGCTCGCCGCGGCGCAAGGGGTGACGCGCCGGGCGACGCTCCGAAGCGTGCTCGTACTGCGGCGTTCGGGGCCTTCCTCGATGGATGTCTATCGAGTCGACCTGGACATGGCGGTCGATGGGGAAGCTCACGCGCGGGACCTTTACCTACAGCCGTTCGACGTTGTCTACATCCCGCGCTCGTTCATTGGAGAGGTCAACGTCTTCGTCGACCGCTTCATCCGACAGAACATCGCGCCCTTCTCGGCCTACATCGAGGGTTGGAAGGCGTTTCACATGAACGAGGTTCAGACCTACGAGGTGCGGTAAGCGGGGGCAGGCGTGAGCGAAGCGCGGGAAGTGACATCGCAGCGGGGAACGTTCGAAGAGTTCCTCAGCGTGATCTACCGCCAGAAGTGGATTGTACTGACCACGGTCGGCGTGACGATCGCGATGCTCGCCTACCTGATCGTGAGCACCGATCCCTCGTTCCGTTCCTACTCGAAGCTGCTCGTCAGCCGCGGCCGGCCGACCAACTCCTTCAGCTCCAACGTCCGCCTGCTTTCTTGGGAAGAGGACCTCTCCTCCGAAATGGAGACGATCCGCAGCGCGCGAATCTACCGACGTGCCCAAGAGCTGCTCGATGAGATGGGGGTGCGGCAGGTGGATGGCACGCCCTACAAGATCGCGCCGCGCCAGATCTCGACCAACACGCCGGGACGCTCGAGCATCATCCACATCCTCTACCAGGACTCGGACTCTTCGGTCGTTCGGCCGGTGGTGCAGACCCTCACCCGCGCCTACCAGGAGTTCCGCACGGAGGGACGCGTGCCCGACCCGAGCGGATACCTGCAGCAGGAGATCGAAGGCCTGGAGGAGGCAATCGCCCATTGGGAGCAAGAGCGGGCCGATTTCTTGGTGCGCGAGGGAGCGGTCGAGCTGCCCAGCGAGCAGGCGAGCCTCCTGCAGACCAAGCGGACGATCGAGGTCAACCTGACCAACGTCCGCGCCCAGATCGCCGAGCGCGGGGCGAGGCGCGCCTGGATGCGATCGCAGGTCGATTCCTTCGATGAAAGCGATGTCTCGGCCAGCCTCTATCCGGTGGGAGAGGCCGATCAGCTGGGAGAGCCGGCGTTGCTGGAGCTGAGGCGCACGTTGCTTGCCACCAAGACGCAGTACTACGAGGCGAGGTCCGAGTACACTGAGAACCACCCGCGGGTCCTCGCGCTCCGAGATCGGCTCTCCGAACTGCGGCAGGCGCTGCGTCAGGAAGCCGAGTCCTACGTGGTCTACCTATCGGCGTTGGTGGAGGCGGCGCGGGCCCGCGAGGCGTCGCTGGAGGCCAGTCTCGACTACGTCAACGAGGAGCTGAGTGCCTTTCCCGACCGGGAGGCGCAGCTGGGGAGGATCGACCGAACGCTCGACGGCCTTCGGCTCAATCACGATGCGCTCCAACACCGCCGGATCGATGCGATCACCGCGCGCATGGGAACCCAGCCCTGGGATGTGGTGGTGCTGCAGGAAGCGGTCTCGCCCGTTCCGGTCCGCACGCAAGACTACGTGCGGCTCGGCGTGATTCCGATCTTCAGCCTGCTGATCGGACTGGGGCTGGCCTTCCTGGTGGACAGTCTGGATCACTCTCTGAAGGATCGAACGGAAGCAGAGGCGTACCTGAAAGTGCCGGTGCTGGCGAGCGTCAGCCGCTTCCGCAGATAGGAGGTCTCACCCCGAAGGTGAGGAGGCAGCATGGCAATCTACGAGGCGTTCTACGGATTTCGCGAGGCGCCGTTCAGTCTGACGCCCGACCCTCGGTTCCTCTTCATGACGCCCGACCAGCGCGAAGCGATGGCCTACCTCACCTATGGCATCCAGGAGCGGAAGGGATTCCTGGTGCTGACCGGCGAAGTAGGGGTGGGGAAGACCCTCATCGTGCGCACGCTCCTCAATCAGCTCGATGAATCGGTCGAGACCGCGATCGTGATGAACGCGATGCTCACCTTCAAGCAGCTCCTCGGGATGGCGCTGCTGGACTTCGGACTGCCGTTGCAGGGGCAGGGCAAGGTCGACATGCTTTTGACCTTCCAGCAGTTCCTCCTGCGGCTGCGCGATGCCGGACGGAACGCGGTCCTGGTGATCGACGAAGCCCAGAACCTCTCTCCCACCAGTCTCGAGGAGTTCCGCCTGTTGTCGAATCTGGAGACCGCGAACCAGAAGCTGATCCAGATCGTGCTCGTGGGACAGCCGGAGCTCAAGAGCCTGCTGTCCTCACACCGGCTGCGGCAGCTTCGCCAGCGGATCCCGGGGATCTGGGAGCTGAAGCCGCTGGCTGACTGCCGGGGCGTGGGCGAGTACATCGAGCACCGCGTGCGCATCGCGAGCGAAGGCCGCACGGGCGGGGTCTTCGACGAAGAGGCGGTCAAGGAGATCTCCCGCTATTCGGCGGGGATTCCGCGCGTGATCAACGTCGTCAGCGACCGGGCGCTCTTGATCGGTTACGTGCAGGATCGCAAGCGTCTCGGCGTCGAGATCGTGCGCAATGCGATCGACGAGCTCGAGCGGGGCTTCCGCAGCCGGGAACCGGTGACCGGCGCGAGCATGACGGGAGCCTAGAATGAGCAACATCTACGATGCGCTGAGGAAATCTCGAGGCGAAGAGCCACCGCCGCCGCCCCCTCCGCCGCCGCCCGAGGCGACCGGGGGGTTCTCGCCGCGCGCCCAGCTCGACAGGGAGCTGATCGCGCGCCCACACGCCGAGTTCATGCAGGAGCTCGATGCGCTGCGGGGGAATCTGGAGGTTCTGCTCGGGAGCACCGCGCGGCGCATCGTGGCCTTCATGGGTTCAGTGGCCGGGGAAGGGGCAACGACCCTCACGGCGCACTTCGGCTACTTGATGGCCCGCGTGGCCAGCAAGCAGACCCTCGTCATCGATGCCGACATGGGGCGCTCCGGCGTGGGGCTCTCGGATGCGTTGGGCGATCGGCCGGGGCTGGCCGAGCTCCTGGCCCGGGATCTCCCGCTGGAAGACGTGATTCTCGGCACCGCGGATCCGCATCTCCATTTCCTCCCCGCGGGCGAGGATCGGGTTCACCACGTGGAAGCGATCGGCGCCGGCAGACTGCGCCCGGTGCTGGAGCGCCTCTCGAAGCACTACGAGGCGATCGTGGTCGACAACTCACCGATCCTGAGGCACGCCGAGGCCCCGCTGATCGGGGCGAGCTGTGACGGCGTGGTGCTCGTCATCCGCGCCAACCACACCCGGCGGGAGTTGGCGCAGCGGGCGCTGGCCGAGCTCAACTTCGCCCGGTGCCGGATCCTCGGCAGTGTCCTGAACGCCCGCAAGGGGACGTTGCCCGGCTTCCTGCGGGAGCGGGTCTAGCGTCCAGTGGGTGCGCCCCTCTCTCCGGATGTCCGATTCGATGCGGCGCTCCAGTCGCTGCTGGATGAGGCCGTCTCCTGGATTACCGCCCGCGTCGCGCCTCCGTTCGCGCTGCTGCTCCTCGGCAGCGCGGCACAGGGAGAAGCCTGTGGGGTCGAGATCGAGGGGCGCCTGGATGCGCTCTCCGACCTCGACCTCGGACTCTTCATCGAGGGTCCCGCGGGCGAGGCGGTTCGCCGCCCCCTGGCCGAGGGGTTGCGCGCGGCGGTGCGCGGGCAGGTGGCAGAGCTCGGCCTCACCCGTGATCCGATCGATCTGGGCCTCTTCTCGCTCCCGTACCAGCGGCGCGTGCCGCCGACGCTCGAGCTGATGGAAGCGTTCCACCGGCCGCATCTGCTCGCCGGGGACAGGGGTCTGATCGAACTGGCGATTCCCCCGCGTCCCGCTCCCTTCGAGGCCTGGCGGCTCGTGATGAATCGGATCGTCGAGACCGATGGGAAGCTTCCCGCCGGCTGGGGACCGATGCCGGCCTGGCGGGATGCGTACCGGTGGGCCAAGCTCCCCGTCGATTTGGGCAAGGCGGAGCTTGCCGCCGCCGGGATCCTGGAGCCCTCGATCGCCGCTCGGGAGCCGGACGCCTGGACCACCTGGCGGCTTTCCCCGACCTGGCCCCCCCCGACGGCCTCGGCGGCCGACTGCGCTGCCCGGGCGGCCGGGGTTCTCCAGGCGGTGGGGGGGGAGATGGCGCCGGGGGAGGCTCGCTACTGGCGGGCGATCCTCGGCGCCGAGGGAGGCCCCTGGCGCGAGCGCCTGCGCCGCTGGCGGGAGGTGACCCGCGCGGGCGGCCGGCGGGTGGCGCTGCGATGGGGGGGGCGCGCGTGGCCCGCTTCATTTGCTAAGATGGGGTTCGCGTTGGCCTGGATGCAGGAGGCGGGCGCGTCGGTCGGGGATCCCGATCAGCTGCGGGCATTCCTGGCCACGGAGATCGGGCCGCTGGTCGGGTTCACAGAGGGCTCGGCCTTGGAGCTTGCCCGAGCGTTCGTCCGCCGCGTTCACGAGGCGGGTTTGGGATGAGGGGATTGGGGGCGTGAAGAAGCACTCGGTCGCGATCGGGATCCTGATCAGCGCGCTCTTTCTCTACCTCGCCTTTCGGCGGGCCGACTTGGGCGAGATCTATGCCCAGCTCCGCGTTGCTCGGTATTGGATTCTCGTTCCGGCGGTCGCGCTCACGATCCTCTCGCTGTGGGTGCGGGCCTACCGGTGGGGGTTTCTGCTCCATCCGCTCAAGCGGATTGGACCGGGGACGCTCTTCAGCGCCACCGCGATCGGGTTCATGTGCAACAATCTCCTGCCGATGCGCTTGGGGGAGCTGATCCGCGCCTTCGTGATCGGGCGGTCGACCGGGGTGCGGGCATCGGCCGCCTTCGCGACCATCGTCGTCGAGCGCCTGTTCGACCTCTTCGCGATGATCGGGCTCTTCGGCTTCCTGCTCGTTTTTGCCCCCTTCCACAACCGGCCCTTCAAGATGGGGGCGCTGATGGCCTGCATCGGGGGGCTGATTGCCCTGGGGCTCCTCATCCTCTTCCATCTCCGCCCCCACACCTGCGAGCGCTGGTTGCGGCCGCTGCTGCCCCGCCTTGTCCGGGAGCGCGTGCTGTCGCTGCTTCGCAGCTTCGCCGGCGGGCTGGAGATCTTCCGCGATCTGCCCCGCCTGCTGGGCGTGGCCGGCCTGACGATTGTCATGTGGCTCCTGATCGCGATCGTCATCAAGCTCTGTTTCTCGGCCGCCCGCCTCGAGGAGTTGGGCAGCCCGCTGCCGCCCACGGCGAGCCTGGTCTCGCTCGTGGTGATCGCGATCGGCGTCATGGTTCCCTCGGGCCCCGGCTTCGTCGGCACCATGCACGCCGCTGCCGTGTTCGGGCTCGAGATCGTCGGCTACCGGCACGCCGATCTCGCCCTGAGCTTCGCGATCCTCTACCACGCCAGCCAGTGGGTCCCGGTCGTGATCGTGGGGCTGATCTACCTGGTCAAGGAGAACCTCTCGCTGGGCCAGGTGAAGCGGATCTCGAGCGAAAGGGATTTGGAAGAGGGCGACCTGAGCCGATGAGGTCGGTATCGGGCCCCGTTGACGTCGGCGGGCCCAACGTGTTAAACTCTATAGTCTGTTGAGATAGCGGAGGAGGTTACGCCTAGCGCCTAGAGCAATCGTCTGATCGGGCCACGGGCCCGGAGACAGCGGTGCAGTCCGATGTCACGCGGGGTGCACTCTTGGCGAAGGGACTGGCGGCGGACCCAAGGGCTTGGACTATGCCCCAGGGGGCGGTCGCCGACAGATGATCTCTGGGTAGGTATGGCGGATCGGTCCGCACAGCACTCGGATCCCGCGTTCGATTTCGAACCGCACGGGCTCTACCAGCGAGGGGGCAAGCGCCTCTTCGAC
>Ga0180432_10001803_pt1 | contig 33129 bp, 20 predicted proteins | sample SS_ome_10_FD_132414 | JGI IMG/M metagenome (GOLD analysis project Ga0180432, IMG submission 132414) | Hypersaline lake sediment archaeal communities from the Salton Sea, California, USA - SS_1_MS_2 metaG | ecosystem: Environmental > Aquatic > Non-marine Saline and Alkaline > Hypersaline >...
CACCCATGAGACTGGCTTGCCAAGGCGTAGTTCGCCGCGATGCTACGAAGCGCGCACGTGCCCGGCTTCGCGGCTGCCGCCGCTGCGCCGTGGCAGTCTTCGTTCGCCGACGAGCGGCGAACGAAGACTGGAGCCGAGGGGATTCGAACCCCTGACCTGTTGATTGCGAACCAACCGCTCTCCCAACTGAGCTACGGCCCCGCGATTCTGCGTATTCACTTGTCGCCGACTGATTGCTGAGTATATCGGCCGCGGGCCCACAGGGCAACAGTTGATTGGCCGCTCGCTTGGACGATACAATCATATCCGGTCAACGCCGAAGCAGACGTGAGGATCTCGCCGATGCCGACATACTCCAGACGCTCGTTCATGAAATCGCTGGCGTGCGGGGGGCTCGCACTGGCGCTGCCCGGGGCATATGCCGCCGCCGCGGCCCGCAAGAGACCGAAGCCCAACGTCGTGATGATCGTCATTGACGACCTGAACGACTACGTCACCGGCATGGGCGGGCACCCGCAGGCCAGGACGCCCCACATGGCCAGGCTCGCCGCATCCGGCGTCAGCTTCAGCCGGGCCTACAGCAACAACCCCGTCTGCGCCCCGTCGCGGGGGAGCTTCTTCTCCGGCATCTACCCCCACACCTCCCGCCTGATCCACTTCGGCAAGTGGTACGAGAACACCGTCCTGATCAACTCCAGGACGCTGCCGGAGTATTTCGCCGCCAACGGCTATCGCACGATGGGCACCGGGAAGCTGCTGCACCACTGGCGGCCTCACGTCTGGCAGGAGTCCGGGCATCGCGCCAACTACGGCCCGTTCCCCTACGACGGCAAAAAGACCGTGGGCCATCCCTCCGTGCCGCAGCCGTTCCGGTCGATCGGCCCGGTCGACGGCACGTTCGCGCCGTTCTCGGACGTGCCCTCGGTGCCCGCCAGCGCCGATGCCCCCGGGCATACGGGCTGGATCGACAAGCCGAACTGGAAGACCACCCGCCCGCTGCGGTACGTCAGCGAAACCGATCGCGACCCGCTGCCCGATGAGCGATGCGCCACCTGGGCCGTCAACAAGCTCCGCGCCCTGGCCGGGAAGAAGCAGGACAGGCCGTTCTTCCTCGGGGTGGGGTTCATTCGCCCGCACACGCCGCTGGTCGCGCCGAAGCGGTTCTTCGACATGTTCCCGGTGAAGGACGTCAAGCTGCCGGTCATCAAGCCGGGCGACGCGGCCGACACGCACTACAAGGACGTCTACCCCGACACGCAGAAGGGCCCGCGATACTTCAAGCTGCTGAAAGCGTCCTACCCGACGCTCGAGGAGGGGCTGCGAACGTACGTGCGGGCGTACCTGGCGTGCGTGGCCTTCGTGGACGAGCAGGTCGGCAAGGTCGTCGACGCCGTCGACGCCGGCCCGTTCCGCGACAACACCATCATCCTGCTGACCAGCGATCATGGCTACAACCTCGGCGAGAAGGACTACCTCTTCAAGAACTCCCTGTGGGAGGAGTCCGGGCGCGTGCCGCTGATCGTCCGCGCGCCGGGCGTGGGCAAGCCCGGGGCGAAAGTCGAGCATCCGGTCTCGCTGATCGACATCTTCCCGACGCTGGCGGACCTGTGCGGCCTGACGGGCGACACGCGCAAGAACGCCAACGGCGCCCGCCCGGACGGGCACAGTCTCAAGCCCTTCCTGCTGGACCCCAAGACGGACAGATGGCCCGGCCCGCCGGGGGCGCTGACGGTCATCAAGGCCCAGCGGCGCCCCAGCGCGAAGATCCACGAGCATCACTACTCGCTCCGCACCCGCCGCTGGCGTTACACGCTGTACAACAACGGCTCCGAGGAGTTGTACGACCACGACAGCGACCCGCGCGAGTGGACCAACCTCGCCCGCGACCCGCGCCACGCCAAGACCAAGGCCGCCCTGAAGGCCCAACTGCGCCGCATGACAGGAGCCGCCACATGAGAATCCGCACGTCGCTGCCGGCCTTCCTGGCCGCGTCGGCCCTGGTCGCGATGGCGTGGGCCGGCCGCGCGTCGGCCGCGCCACCCGCCGACGGGACTGCGGCACGGACCGAGGCGAAGAAGGTGCTCGACCTGATGTACAAGGTCCGGGCCTACCAGAAGAGCCATCCGTGGCGGCCGGTGGATCGCAACTGGATCCGCGCGACGTACTACACCGGCGTGATGGGCATGTATCACACCACGAAGGACCCGAAGGTCCTGGCCCAGGCGCTGCGGTGGGCCGAGAAGCACCAGTGGCGCGAGGGCAACGAGCGGCACCCGGCCAACAAGAAGACCTGCGGGCAGACGTATCTCGAGTTGTACTTCCTGGACCCCAAGCCCGAGCGTATCGCGGCGATCCGGGCGTACGTCGACTCTCGGATGCGGCTCATCGCCGGGGGCGAATCGCCCCTGAAGGGCTGGTACTACGTCGACACGCTCTACGTCGGCCCGCCCACGCTGGCCATGCTCGCCAAGGCCACCGGACAGAAGAAGTACGCCGACTACCTCCACAAGGTTTACTGGACGGTGGCCGTGCGTCTCCTGGACAGAGACGACGGGCTGTTCTATCGCGACGCGCGGTACTTCAAGGCTCGCACGAAGAGAGGCAAAAAGGTCTTCTGGTCGCGCGGCAACGGGTGGGCCTTCGGCGGGATTCCCCGCGTGCTGGCGTATCTGCCGAAAGAGGACCCGCAGCGCCCGCGGTACGTCAAGCTGCTGCGGACCATGGCCAAGGCGCTGGTCGCCCGCCAGCCGGCCGACGGGCTCTGGCGAAGCAACCTCGACGACGCCGACCAGCACCCCAACCCCGAGACCAGCGGGACGGCGTTCTTCTGCTATGGTCTGGCCTGGGGCGTTAACCAGGGCCTTCTGGACAGGAAGAAATACCTGCCGGCCACGCTCAAGGCATGGGCCGGGCTCGTCCGGCACGTCAACGACAGCGGTCGCCTCGGCTACGTCCAGCCCGTCGGGGCAGACCCGCGCCCGGCCCGGGCAAACCAGACCCACGAGTACGCCGCCGGGCTGTTCCTGCTGGCCGGAGGCGAGATCCACCGGCTGCTGACGTCGGCGGGCGGGGCGTCGGTGGCCGAGATGATCCGGCGCTACGCCAAGCCGCCGCCAAAGGCCGCCCCCCTGCCAGCGTCCGCGCCCGCGAATCTCAAGACCTTCGCCCGCAACGGGGGCTGGTGCTGGTTCCAGGACCCCCGCGCGATCATCCACGACGGCAAGCTCATCATCGGCTCGGTCTCCGGTGCCGGCAAGCAGCGGGGAGACGTCCGCGCCAGCGTCTACGACCTGAAGGCCGGCCGCGACCTCGGCACGGTCGTGCTTGCCCCGAAGTTCCAGAGCGACGACCACGACACGCCGGCCTTCTACGCCCGCCCGGACGGGCGCATCCTGGCCGTCTACGCCCGACACAGCAGCGGCGCCCACTACACCCGAATCTCAGACCCGAAAGACCCGACCCGGTGGGCACCCGTCCAGGCGTTCAAGCATCCCCGGTCGATCACGTACATGAACCTGTACTATCACGCGGCCGACAAGACGCTGTACAACTTCTACCGCGACACCGCCGGTAGCTATTGCCCGGCGTACCTGGTTTCGAAGGATCACGGGCAAACCTGGCAGAAGGGCGCACAACTGATTCACCACGGCATGAAAGGCCGCCACCGGCCCTACACGCGGTACTGGTCCGACGGGCAGACCATCCACGTGGCGTTCACCGAGGCCCATCCGCAGGAACTCCGCAACGCCGGGTGCGGCATCTACTACGCCAAGTTCAAGGCCGGGACGGTCTATCGCGCCGACGGCACGCGCATCAAGGACGTCCGGACGGACGGCCCGCTGAAGCCCGCCGAGGCCGAACGCGTCTTCGCCGGAAGCGTCAGCAACAGCGCGTGGACCAGCGCGATCCGGACCGACGCCAAGGGGCAGGTGACCATCGCCTACTCCGTGCGGAAGACCCGCGACGATCACCGGTTCCGATACGCCGTCTGGAACGGCAAGGCCTGGACCGACCGCCAGATCGCCTATGCGGGGCCCGGCCTGTACCCCGGGGCCTACGATTATACCGGCCTGGTCACGATCGATCCGACGAACCCCGCGCGGGTCTACTTGTCCACGAACGTCGATCCGGCCAAAGGCACCCGCCTGGCCTCGGGGAAGCACGAAATCTACGAGGCCTCGTGCCCCGGGCCCGGCAAGCCCTGGACGTTTGCGCCGATAACGAGCAACTCGCCCGTGGCGAACCTCCGCCCGATCTGCCTGGCCGGCGAGGGATGGCGCGTCCTGCTCTGGCTCCGCGGGCGCTACACGACCTACACGGACTTCGACCAGGACGTCGTGGGCATCGTCGAGACGATCGACCGGGCGAAGTGAGAAGCGGACACCGGAGACGCGGAGCGAGTCTCGAGGTGCGATGAGCGGATCAACGTCTCGTCAACTCCATGTTTAGCGGGCGAGCAACGCTCGCCGCTCGTTGTTCGAACGACACACGGCGAGCGTTGCTCGCCCGCTAAACGTCCCCTGTCGCGCATTGCCCCTTCTCCCGGCGGGCGGCACTCGTTACACTTGTAACGAACAGTCGTGAGTCGCCCCGCCGCCGCGTATGAGGGCAGCCGGAACAGGAGTGCGCTGGTGGAGATGCCTTTCGACAAGAAGACGGGCCTGCCACCGGCGGACCTGAAGCGGTACCTGGCCCTGTTCACGAAGGACAACATGCCCATCTACGTGCACTGCCACGGCGGGACGCACCGCGACGGGACGCTGGGCGTGGCGTATCGGGTGCACACGTGCGGCTGGGACTGGGACAAGGCCCTCCTGGAACACGCCCGGCTCGGCGGGAGCCTGAAGGACGACCACGTCATGCTGGAGTCGATCAGGAAGCCGCCCGACTGACACCGGCAGCGCCTCGAGAAAGGACAGCCCATGAGGGCCTTGGCGGGATTAGCGCTCGCGGGGGGCGTCGCGCTTGTCGCGGCGCTGGCGGCCGCACAGGGCGCCGGCGACAAGACCATCCCGCGGGAGGTGCTCGATCCGAGTGCGCCCGACTGGGTCCTGGACCGGCTGGCGGGCAACTCGACGGCCGGGCCGCAGTTCTTCCAGGGCCCCGCCCGCGAGGTCGGCGGGCTCCACAAGCCCTACGTCGCCCCCGCGCCGGACGGCACGGTCTACCTCGGCGACCAGGGGCGGATCCTGAGCGTCTCGCCGGACGGGGCGCTTCGCCTGCTGGCCGGGGGCGGGGCCAACCGAGGCAACTGCCCCGCGCCGGAGGCCGCGATCAAGATCGAGTCCATCGCCTACTGCCCCGCCGACAAGGGCGTCTACTTCTGCCATCGCACGATGCCGACCGTGCGCCGGCTGGTGAAGACCGACGGGCGCTGGCGCGTGGAGGTGGTGGCCGGGGCGCCGGGCGAGAAGGCCGGGCGAGACGGCCCGGCCGCCCAGGCGCGGTTCCTGGGGCCGCGCAGCCTGGCGGTGACCGACCGGGGCGTGGTGTACCTGCTGGACGGCAAGTCCAGCCCGAAGCGCCTGTGCCGGATCGCCGAGGGGCGCGTAACGACGCTGGCCAACTTCACAGGGGGCGACCGGTCGATAGCCGACGGCCCGCTGGCCGGGGCGAACCTGTCGGTGACGAACATGTCGGGGCATATCTGCCTGGGCGACGACGATCGGACGCTCTACATCGCCGACCACTGGCACTTCGCGGTGCGGAAGATCGACCTGAAGGCGGGGACCATCGCCACCGTCGCCGGGGGCAACCGGCACACGGCGCTGTTCCGCCGGCGCAAGGGCCAGGCCGACGGGCCCGCACTGACCCACGCGACGTTCCACTCCGGATGCGCCTTCGTGGCGTGGGACCCCGTGCACAAGGCGCTGTGGTGCGGCGGCCCGGACGCCAACCGGCTGCGCTGGCTGAAGGACGGCTGGGTGCGGACGGTGATTCCGGCCAAGGGCAACCGGTACACATGGCCGCAGGACGCGGTCGGCGTGCCGGCCGGGGACGTCTCGCTGACCTGGACGCACGTGCGGGCCGTCGACGCCCGCGGGCGGGCCTACATCATCAACGGGGCCGGCCCCACCGGCGTCTGGCGCGGATACAACAGGAAGACCGACGCCGCCAGGGGAGTTGACGATGGGCGGTAGCAAAGGCACCGTACTGCTCGGCGTTCTGGCGCTGTGTGCGGGGGGCGCCCGGGGCGGGATCACGGTGGGCCCGGAGGTGGTCGTGGCCGGCGCCGGGCCGGGCGGGGCGGTGCGCGGCACGCCGGAGGCGGCCTTCGGCAAGGGGATCTGTCTCGTCGTGTGGCGCGAGGGCTGGCACGGGGCCGGCGGCGCGGCACGGATTCGCGCCGCCCGCGTCAGCGCCGCGGGAAAGGTCCTCGACGCCGGCGGCATCGAGATCGCCCCCTGCCGCTCGGGCGTGCAGACGGCCCCGCGCGTGGCGTTCGCCGGCGGGGTGTTCCTGGTGGTCTGGCAGGACCTTCGCAACGGCAGGGACTACGACGTCCTGGGCGCCCGCGTATCGCCCGGGGGCAAGGTGCTCGATGCCGACCCCGTCGCCATCGCCGCCGGGGCCGGCACGCAGGCACTGCCCGACGTGGCGTCCGACGGCAAGGGCTTTCTCGTGGTCTGGCAGGGCCTGCCCGCCGGGCGGACGGCCTACCAGGGCTACGTCGCCGCGGTGACAGCCGACGGACGTGCATCGGGCCCGACGCAACTGGCCTTCGGGGCCCCGCAGCCGCAGGTCGCGTGGAACGGCAGCCACTACCTCCTGGTCTACGGCACGAAGCGCCTGGTGGCCCGCCGCCTGGACGCCGCCGGCAGGCCCGTCGAGAAGGCCCTCAAGCCTTGGGACGGGCAGGTCGTTCGGGCCTACAAGAAGACGGTTTTTTCCCTGGCCGCCGCGCCGCAGGCCGGCTGGCTGGTCGTCAAGCACCGCGCCCCGCCGGACTACTGGGGCTGGGGCGGACCCGGGGCGATGCCGGCCTACCTGGTTCGGCCCGGCGGGCAGGTCGACGCCGAACTGAAGCGCCACATGAAGAAGGACCGGGCCGGAAACTGGGGCAAGCTGCCGTACTGGCTCGACCTGGGCGGCAAGAAGCGTGACACGTGGCCGTACGGCCCCAGCGCGTGCGCCTGGGACGGTCGGCAGTTCGTGGCGGTCTGGCAGCGCTACCACATCGCCCAGGCGGTGCAGTTCGTCAATGGCGACCTGATCGCCTCTCGCCTGGACGGCTGGAAGCCCCTGGACCCTGCCGGCGTGCCGGTCGCGGCCTCGGGTGTCGACGAGAAGCGCCCCGCGCTGGCGTCCGACCGGTCGGGCCGGCTGCTGTGCGCCTACGAGAAGTACGCCGCCGACGGCCGCGTGTGCATCTGCGCCCGCACGCTGCACACGCGGTGAACGCCGCGCCCCGCAGTGCCCGCTGCCATCCGCCGGTGCGCTCGCACGGCACAATCCCCCAGCGCCCCCGGGTCCGGCCCGGGGGGGCGTTCGGCACACAGCAACTTTCTCCGAACTTAGGACTTGACACGGGGCGGGACCGTAGAGTATATTCTCCGGCAAGTGAGTCTCGGCCTGCGGCGAGAGCTGCGGCCGACCAGTCGCAACAAGATCAGGCTCCCACACGAACAGAACGGTCTGGCACGGTGCGGTCAGAGGCGCACTTCGCAGGCTAGAGGACAGAAAAGGAGACGCAGAATGAAACGGTTTCTCACCTCGGTTACACTCGTGGGCCTCCTCGTCGCCTCACCCGCTGATGGTGCATTGATCTCCATCGCGGACACGACGTTCGGCCCCGACAGCGTCACGCGGGACACGGGCACCGGACTCGAATGGCTCGACCTGACCTTCTCGGTGAACATGTCGTATGATGCGGTCAGCGCCCAACTCGATCCCGGGGACACGTTCGACGGGTGGAGCATCGCCACCTTGCCCGAGGTTTCCGGCCTGTTCACGAATGCCGGGATCGACTACGTGGTTGGCTCTTTCGTCACCCAGGCGACCACCGGACCGACCCAGACGTTCATCAACCTCGTCGGCAACACGATGGGCCCACCTGAAATGCAGGCCGACGGACACTTCGACGACGAGAATGGGGTTCCCGGCGACGTCGGCCGCGCGCGGGTCTTCATCGATGGCAACGAAGCGCGCAGCCGGATCGACCTCGACTGGTACGATCGCCAGGTCCCCACCCCGACGGCGGGGACCTGGCTCGTCCGCGTCCCCGAGCCGATGACTGTGCTGGTCCTCGGCGTTGGGGCGGTGGGGCTGGGCGCCCGGCGGCGCCGGCGGTGACGGCGCGCGAGGGCGGTACGGATGGCCTGAGAGAGTCGATCCGCGGCGTGGCGAGGCTTTTTGTCTAGAGGCGCCGCCGCCGGAACGCACTCGCCCCGCAGGACCGCTCTCACCGAGCACGGCGGCCCGTCGATGCGCCCGGATGTGCCCCCCTGTCGATAGCGCCGTGCCGGGTGGCACCTGCAAGCTCCAGCCCTGCGGGCCTGCGCTTGAAGGTGCCGCCCCAGTCCGTGAGCGGTGATCCGCCCACCATTCCTCAATCGAAAACCGAAAATCGTCACTCGTCAATCGAAAATCCCTTGAGCCGACGGATCACCTCGGCCCGCAGCCGCTTCTGCACCGCCGTGTCGGCGCGGTCCAGCATCGTGACGTGGTCGAACGGCAGGACGATGGTGTCGGCCACGCCCGCCAGTCGCCCGCGGGCGATGGAGACGGCCCCGTCGCCCTTGCCGGCGACGACCTCGTCCATGTCGGCCAGCGCCGCGTCCAGCCGAGGGCCCAGGAACCGCACGAACCGGTTGCGCCGTCCGGCCCTGGCCAGGGCCAGCCGAAGCGCCGCAAGCTCGGCGTCCGTCAGCGGCCCGCCGCTGCCCAGCAGCAGCGCGTAGACCACCTTTGGATTGCGCTTGCGGGCGTTGAGGCCCTTGAGAAACGCCGAGCCCGGCGTCAGGTCGTCGTACGCCTCGCCCAGACCGTCCTCAACAGAGGCGTACAACTGCCTCAAGGCGTCGCGTCTTGTCTTTACGGCCTTGACGTGCTCCCATATCTCCAGGCCGAACGCGAACTCCGCCAGCCGCGACCCGTGGTTCGGCGTGCCGACCATGATCAACTGCCGCACGTTCGGCGGTGCGAGCTTGGGGTGTTCGATCGTCTCCCGGCAGACCAGTCCGCCCATGGAGGTGGCCACCAGCGAGACGCGGCGTTTGGGGGCCTGCCTGGCCAGGCGCTTCAGGGCGGCCGAAAGCAGCGCCGCCGACTCGGCGAGAGGCTGGTCGTTGGGGTAGCGCATCGCGGCAACCGGCAGGCCCGCCTTGCGGACGGCGGCGAGGAAGCCGGCAAACCGCTCGGGCGCCGAGTGCAGCCCGTGGACGAAGACGACGAGCCTGTCGGCCGGCTCGGCCCGCCGCCAGCCGGCGTCCAGCACCAGGCCGCCCTTGGCCCGGCCGACTCGCGGGGCGACGGCCCGGCGGAGCATCCGCTTGAACTTCCGCTCGCCGGCCAGCATCGCCCGGCGGTCCAGCGTGATCTCCAGCACGCGCGCCTTGGTCTTCGGGTCCGTCGCCGCGGCCAGCCCGATCGCCCGGCCGAGCAGCAGGTCCATCGCCAGCAGCGTCCCCCGCGTCGAGAAGGCATCCAGGCGAAACGTCTTGTCCGGCAGCAGGCCGGCCAGCGCCGTATCGTCAAACCCCTTTGCCCGCGCGATCCCCCGCAGCACGTCGCCCCACCCGACGCGTCCGTCCGTGGCGGCAATGCGAACCGTAGCCGTCCCGCCCGTGAAGTCGTAGAAGACGGTTATGCTCGCGACGTCCCCGCCACCAGCCAAGGGCTCGGCCGCCTCGGCGCAGACGGCAAGCACACCAACCAACACAGCCCCGACCGCGGGGACCTTCAGCATGACCTCAGCCCTATGCTCTGAACGTGTGTGTCGATGCCTTTGGGCTCACGAGAGGGCGCAGAGAACACCTTCAGCGCCCCCGCCGGCCCGATGGATTATACCCTCAGACGGACCTGCCCACGAGGAGGTTCAGACTCCGCGGCGGCATCTGCGGCGAAGCAGGCACAGGGCGCCCAGGCCCAGAAGACCCAAGGTGGTCGGCTCGGGGAGGAACAGGACCTCTCGGCTGAGGGAGCCCCACTGTGCCCCACCGCTATAGACGGAATCGAGTCTCAGGGTGACCTGATCGGCCTGGACCGGGCTGAACGTGTCTTCCTGCCAGGCCGTGGAGTTCGCGAACGAGTCGCCGAAGTTGCCCTGCGGATTGCCGGCAAGGAGGAACTCCAGCGTGTACTGGTTGATGCCCTGGGCCCAGCCGAGGTTGTCGTCGCCCAGGTACCTGATGCCCGTGAGGGTGTGGGCACTGTCCAGGTTGAGGGTGACCGTATGCCCCGTGGGGTCGGTGGTGCCGATACCCCTCAGCGTGACATCCGAGCCGAAGTCCTCATCATAGAGTTCGGACAACGTATCACCGGTATAGATGGTCCCGGTGAAGCTGCCGCTGACCGGCGAGATCGTCGTCGCCTCAGCAGGCGGCGCCACCGAAAGGGCCAGCACCACAGCCGCGGACACACACAGATACATTGGTCGTTTCATGGGTCTGTTCTCCTAATTAGCTTTACCTGACACTCTCCGGCTCACGACCTGTACGAAAGGCGCGGAAAACAGTGACCTTTCGTGAAGATCTTGTCAAGACAAATCCAGGACACACTCGTCGTTTCGTCGTTTGCTGCGTCCCTCGTACGTCGCCGCGCCGTCCGCCGGCCCCGAAGGGACCTGCAAGGACGCCGGAGGCGCTGCGAAGCGACACCGCAGGGGCCCCGCGGGGGAAACCCGGCTCGATCTTGCCCGCGGGCATGGGGCGGCCTACACTCGGGGTGCTCGGCGTCCGCCGGGGGACGCCCGGGCGTGATGAGACCGCCGCCGCTGAGGAGATGGGCCATGCCGCGATGCAACGTCGTCGCTTGCGCCGTCCTGTGTCTGGTGACACCACTGGCCGGGAAGGACGTGTACGTTTCGCCGCAGGGCAATGACGCGAATCCGGGCACGCAAGCCAGGCCCTTCGGCACTGTCGGCAAGGCGCTGGCCGCCATGCGCGGCGCCGGGGGCGGCACGGTCTGGCTGGCGGCAGGCCGGCACCGCCTGGCCGCGCCGCTGGCGCTGGACGCCTCGCACAGCGGCAGCAAGGCCGTGGCCCTGACGATCCGGTCGGTGGCGGGGCACAAGGCCCGCATCACCGGCTCGCGGCGCGTGACGGGCTTTGGGCCCGTCGCACCCGAAGACGCCAGGAGGCTCCTGGCCGCCCAGGCCCGCAAGCACGTCCTGGTGGCGGACCTGAAGGCACAGGGCTTTCCCAAACTGCGGGACCTGCCGGACGCGTACCAGGCGGTCGCCTGCGAGGAAGTCATCTTCGCCGACCGGCCCATGCAGAGCGCCCGCTGGCCGAACGAAGGCTTCGCGGCATTCACCGAGGTGATCGACGCGGGCGCGTCCAAGCCCGTCCACTGGGTCAGGCGGGAAGTCTACCGCCCGGGGGCGTTCCGGTTCCCCTCCGACAGGCCCAAGGCGTGGGACTTCTCGCAAGGGATCTACCTGCACGGGTTCTGGTGCTACGACTGGTGCGACCAGGCCCTCCGGGCCGCTGCATACAACGCCAAAACGCGAGAACTCCGCCTGGCCGGCACGTCTCGCTACGGCATCGGCAACCCGTGGCACAAGACGTCCCGGCGGCGGTTCTACGCGCTGCACGTGTTCGAGGAACTCGACCGCCCCGGGGAGTACCACCTCGACCGCAAGGGCGGCAAGCTGTACTTCTGGCCGCCCGGCGACGTGAACAAGACGCCCGTGGAACTGAGCCTGTGCCGCGGGGCGCTCGTCCAGGCGAGCAGGACCTCGCACCTGGTGCTGCGGGACCTGGTCATCGAGAACGGCTGCGGGTGGGGCGTGCAGCTCAGCGCCTGCGCCCACAGCCGGGTCGAGAACTGCCTCGTGCGCAACATGGCCCTCGGCGGGATCCACTGCACCGGCGGCTCGGACAACCACGTGGTGCGCTGCGAGGTGACGCAGACCGGCTCGCGGGCGGTCTCGCTCTACGCCGGAGACCGCAAAACGCTCCGCAAGGGCAACTGCTCCGTCGTGGGCAGCCACCTGCATCACGTGGGCCGGGCCGACTGGCAGGGAGGCCGGGGCGTGACCCTCGGCGGGTGCGGCAACCGCGCCGCCCACAACCTCATTCACCACTGCCCCACCGGGGGCGTGTCGTACGGCGGCAACGAGCACGTGCTCGAACTCAACGAGGTGCATCACGTGTGCCTGCTCTACTCCGACGTGGGCGTGTTCTATACGGGCCGCGACTGGGCCTCGCGAGGCAACGTGGTCCGATGGAACTACATCCACAGCAACACCAATCGCCTGGGCCACGGCTCCCAGGCGATCTACCTGGACGACTGCGACAGCGGGGACCGCGTGGTGGGGAATATCGTCTACGGCGGCGTCGGGCGAGGCGTGCTGCTGGGCGGCGGGCGAGACAACACCATCGCCGGCAACCTGTTCCTGTTCCTGCCCAAGGGCATTCACGTCGACGCCCGCGGGCCGCGGGGCATCACGCTGGACAAGCCCGGCTCCTGGAACCTCAAAGCCAAGTGCGAAGCCGTCGGCTACCAGTCGCCGCTGTGGAAGAAGGCGTATCCCAAACTCGCGGTGGTCCTGGAGAACCAGCCGCTGCTGCCGATGGGGAACGTGATGCGGCACAACGTGTTCGTCGAATGCAAGCAGCCTTTCGCGCTGGCCAGGGATGTCAAGGCCGAATGGCTCACCCGAGAGGGCAACCGCGAACTGAAGGCCGCCGACGCCCCCTTCCTCCCCGCCCCGTCGGCCCGGCCGCTGGACTTGAAGCAGTTGCCGAAGCTCTGGAAGGCCCTGCCCGGCTTTCAGGCGATTCCCATAGAAAAGATAGGCCCCAAGGGCATGTGACAAGCCAGACAAGGACAACGACAGACTGACGGGATAACGGGACGGACGGGGACAAGACGTCATGGGATAGCCGACCGGGTGAGATGACAGACACCCATCCCGTCCATCCTGTCATCCTGTCACCACGCCGTTGCTCCTCCCCCAACACCGAAATCACGTATAATCACGGCGGCAGGGCAAAACGGGGACGGAGCACTTATTAGCCTTACGGGGGAAATATGGAGCGAGCCCCGTCGAGGTTAATTGGTGCTCCGTCCCCGTTTTGCGTTTTGCGACGCTGTCCCTGGCCACCATCATCTTCCCCGCCAACTTCATCTGGTTCTCCTTCAAGGCATGGCGATTCCAGGTGGGTGTAACGCACCCACAAGCCTGGCGACACCGCCGGCACCTTTGCTGCGCTACGGCCTGAAGGTCGTTTCCCTTGAGGGTGGCACGCGGGCCGGCGGGGAATGGTGTCTTTACTTGGCGCGTATCATATCATCTACCCGCTGTTTCGCAATGTTCCACTTCAGGAACGGGGTACAGGTGTAACATGGGGAGAAATGGACATAAACCCATGCTATATAAGTGTTTACATCTGTTTCTCGCGCGATGTTTGTGTCGGGGCGCCTGCGAAAGTGGAACATTATGGAACATGTAACACTGTGACATCACTGCGGACGGGTGAGAGGGGGTGGGGAGCCACTCCATGACTGCAGGCACCCCCGGCGGTGGAACGCCGGGGCTTTGGGCACCACGCGCACAGGGCGGGTTACCGACTTACGGGTTACTGACTACCGATCCTGCTTCGCCCTTAGGGCTACGCAGGACAAGTTACCGGTGACTGTTTACCGCCGCTGTCAGACGGACCAGGGCTTGCGGTAGTCGCGGGTGAGCCACTTGGGGCTGCCGGTGCCGCCGGCGAACGCGAACGCCGCGGGGTCCCACGTGATCTTCTGGTGGTTGTAGTAGGCCTGGTTCATCAGGTGGCAGCAGATGGCGCTCCGCCCGCCGACCTGCTCGCTGGTGATAGGCTTCTTCCGCGCCTTGACGCAGTTGATGAAATCGCCGAGGTGGTTGCTGCTTCGGTAGAGTTTGACCTTGGCGTTCTGGAGGAAGCCCTTCTCGGCCTTCTGCAGCTCCCGTGTCTTGGAGACCCGGCGTTTCCCGGCGTTTCCGGCGATCATCTTCCCGCCGCGGAAGAACCCGAACCGCCCGCGGTTGACCTGGACCTCGCCCTCGGAGCCGAAAAAGTGCACGCCGAACCCGTTCTTGTGCTCGACGGTGATGCCGTTGGCGTAGATGAGCTTTGCGCCGCGCTTGTCGCCTCGTCTGGGCGGGGGCAGGACCTCGACGGGTCCAGCCCCATCCATGCCCAGGCCCCACTGGGCGATGTCCAGGTGGTGTGCGCCCCAGTCGGTGACCATCCCCCCGCCGAACTCCTTGTAGGTGCGCCAGCGCGGGAAGTGGTTGTGCATGCCGCGGGGACTCAGCACGGAGCTGTAGGGCCTCATCTGCGCCGGGCCGATCCACATGTTCCAGTCGAGCCCGGGCTCCATCTTCTCTTCCTTGAGGTCGCAGGGCCGCCCCGGGTCGCCGAAGCTGCACTCGACCTTCTTGATCTTCCCGATGGCGCCGTTGAGCACGAGTTCGCAGGCCACGCGGAACTCCGACATGGACCGCTGCATGGACCCGGTCTGCAGGACGCGGCTGTTGGCGTCGACGGCCTTGATGACCTCGACGGCCTCGTGGATGTTGTGCGTGAGGGGCTTTTCGCAGTAGACGTCCATGCGGGCCCGCAGGGCGGCGAGGATGGGGATGGTGTGCCAGTGGTCGGGCGTGGCGATGCAGACGGCGTCGATGTCCTTCCGCGAGGTGATCTTCCGGAAGTCGACGACGGCGTCGCAGGAGGCCTTGTGGCCGTAGTGCTTGTTGACGCGGTCGCGGGCGTTGTTTCGGCGTGTGGTGTCGACGTCGCAGACGGCCAGCACGCGCGTGTCGGAGCGTCCCATGAACCCCCCGAGCAGTCCGCGGGACTGTTTGCCCATGCCGATGAAGCCCATGGTGATCTTGTCGTTGGGCTTGGCGGCCCAGACGTCTGACGGCAGGAGGAACGGGACGGCCGCGGCGGCGGCGGAGTGTTTGAGAAACGAACGCCGGGTTGTTCGCATGGTGTGCCTTTCGGTAAACGCGATGATTTCAGGACGGACTCGGCCCCGCGACCTCCGCGGGACGCGTGGATGATTGTACCCGATGCGGGGGCGTTGTCGAAAGAGTTCGATGACGCGCCAGACTGTACGCGGGGAGTATCCGTCGTCGGACGCACCCCCCGATGGTGGAACGTCGGGGCTTTGAGCATTCCGGGCGGAGGAACAACCTCCGTTCGGCACGTACCGTTTACCGATTCCGGATTCTTCTTGCCGCGGGCGGGTCGGACGTTAGAATTACTCTTGTACGCTGCCGCAGGATGCGGCCGATAGCTTGGAGCGACGGCGGGGCCGAACGCCGGCCCCGTGGAAGGATCGCGTCGGATGGCACAGGACGGCCACAAGCAGCCCCTGGGGATCATGACGGCCCCGGCACGGACGGACGGGCCGGGGGGGGATGACTCGCGCGATTCTGCCCTTTCTGTCGACGTCCCTGTCAGCGCGCCTGCGGGCCCACGCCAGGCGGACCCGTCCGGCCGGTACGTCTCGCACGCCGCCCCGGCCCTGGTGCCGGCGGAGGTTCCGGCCAGTCACGCCGCGGCGCCGGCCGAGCGGCACGCCGCACGGATCGAGGTCGTCGAGGCGGCCAGTTACCTGACCGCGACGATCTCCGCCTCGGCGGTTCGGCATAACCTGGCGCTGCTGCGGGGGATGGTGGACCCGGGCGTGGAGATCTGCGCGGCGGTCAAGGCCGACTGCTACGGCCACGGCATCGACGTGCTGTGGGAAGTGATCGCCTCGGGGGCCGACGCCCTGGCGGTGGCGACGGCAGCCGAGGCGCTCCACCTGCGCGAACTGGGCTATGCCGGGCCGGTCCTGATGCTGTTTCCCCCGGGCCCGCACGCCCCGGCGGATCTCCTGGCCGAGCTCCTGGCGGCGGATATCCAACTGACGGTGGTGAGCGCCGAGGAGGTGCTGTCGATCGCTCGCGTGGCTCGGCTTCATCGGCTGACGGCGGGGGTCCACGTGAAGGTGGACACGGGCATGTCTCGCGGGGGCATGCGGCGGTGCGACGCGCCGTCGCTGGTCCGCCGAATCCGCACGATCCACCGCGTCACGCTGCGAGGGCTGTACACGCACCTGGCCTGCGCCGACGAGGCCGACAAGTCCTCCGCCTGGGAGCAGATGCGGTGCTTCGACCGTGCGGCGTACGAGTGCGGCACGCGGGGGCTGGTGCTTCACGCGGCGAACTCGGCCGCGGTGATCGACATGCCTTCGACGCACCTGCACATGGTGCGTCCGGGCATCGCGGTGTACGGCTACCAGAGTTCGGACCAGATGCTGCACGCGGCGCCGCTGCGGCCGGCGCTTCGCGTGACGGGCCGGCTGGTGCAAGTCAAGGACGTCGCCGCCGGGACGCGCTGCGGATACGGGCAAACCTACCGGTTCGAGAGCCCCGGGCGGACCGGGCTGGTCCCGGTCGGATACGCCGACGGATACCGGCGGTGCTTCTCGAACCGGGCGCAGATGCGGATAGCCGGGCGCGACGTTCCCGTTCGCGGGCGGGTGTCGATGGACCAGACGATCGTCGACCTGACGGACGTTCCGCAGGCCAGGGAGGGCGACGAGGTCGAGATCATCTCACCCAACGCGTCGGACCCGCACAGCGTGGAGAGCCTTGCCCGCCTGGCCGGGACGATCCCCTACGAGATCACGTGCGGCCTGGGCAGCCGGGTCAAGAGAATGACTGTCGATTGACGATGGTCAGTCGAACAGCCGGTTGCCGCCGCCCTTGGGGGCGATGATGTTCCGGGCCTCCTCGAAATCACGTTCGGCCTGGTCGGTCATGCCCTTGGCTTCATAGGCGCAGGCGCGGTTGTAGTAGGCCTTGGCGCTGCGTGACTCGATGCCCAGTGCGGTGGTGTTGTCGCGGATGGCCTCGTCGTAGCGTTTCATCCGCAGGTAGGTCAGCCCGCGGTTGAAGTAGGCCCGGAAGCTGTTGGTGTCCAGGGCAATGGCCTGTGTCAGGTCGGTCAGGGCCTTGGTGTACTGGCCCTGGTCGCTGTAGACCGCCCCGCGGTTGTTGTAGGCCAGGGCGAGCTTGGGGGCGAGGGTGATGGCCTTGGAGTACTCGCGGATGGCGTCGGCGTGCTTGCCCTGGCCCACGTGGTCGTTGCCGCGGTGGATGTGCCAGGCCGGGTCCTTCGGGGCGCGCTGCTCGGCCTGCCGGTAGTCGTACTCGGCTTCGCGTTTTCGGCCGAGCTTCTCGAACGCCAGGGCCCGGCAGTAGTACGGCACGTAGTCGTCGCCGTCGATTTCGATGGCCTTGGTGTAGTCGCCCAGGGCCTTGACGTACTGCCGGTCGAAGAAGTAGGCGAATCCCCGCTGGACGTAGGCCCAGGCGTATGTCCCGTCCAGCTCGATGGCCTTGGTGTAGTGCTTGATTTTCTGGGCCGGCTCGCGGGTGGCCTGCCCCATGTAGAAGGCCTTGCGGGCCGACGAGTTCGCCGTTTTGCGCTTCAGGCGGGACGGGTCCATGAACGACCGGGCGACGGCGTCCGGCGTGCGCGTGGACATCGCCGAGAGGCGTTTCATTCTCGCCACGGCCGACTCGCGGGGCTTGGTCGGCTTGGGCGGGGCGATCAGCCTGGCCTTGGCCGCGGGGGTCTTGCGTCCCTGGGCCTGGTCGCGCAGCGCGGCCATCATCGTCTTGTCGGGTTTCTTGCGTGGGGGTTTTCCCGTCCGGCGCGGGGGCGTGTCGTCGGGCCCGGGCACCAGCGGGCCGAACAGCTCCGAGCTGCTCTTGCGCCCGGTTTTCGGGCCGGGCTTTCGCCCACGGGGCCCGGGCTCGACGTCCCCCGGGCCGGGCCCGTCGTCGCGAACCGGGTTGTCCGTCTCGTCATCGCCGCGCGTCTTGGTGAACTTCCTGGCGAGTTCCGGACCCCAACGGACGCCGGCGAAGACCAGGGCGAACAGGACGCCGAACACCAGGGCCTTGCCGAGCAGGCCCATGCGTCGCGGGGCGCGGCGCAGCGGGGGCGGTTCGGCGCCGGCTGGGGTGGCGGCGCCGGCCGCGGCTGCGGCGCGGGCGGCCGCCGCCGCCGCAACCTCCGCCGCCGGAGTCGCCGCGTCCAACTCCACAACGTCCCCGCCCTCGGCGGGCGCCGCGACAGGGACCTGGGCCTCGAGGGCCTTGATCGCCTTGCGTAGCACGGCGACCGACGGATAACGGTCCACCGGGCTCTCGGCCAGGCACTTCATGACCACGGCGTCCCACTGCGGCATGATGTCGTCGACCAGCATCGAGGGCGGCTGGGCGAGGCTGCCGGGCCCGCGCCCGGTCAGCATGCGATAGAGCATCACGCCGAAGGCGTAGACATCGGCCCGCTCGTCGACCTGGGCGGCGTGGCGCTGCTCCGGGGCGAGGTAGTCATAGGGACCCGGCTCGGCGCCGGTGTAGGGCGCGCGCGGGCGCGAGAGGGCCTCGACGAGCCTCTCGGCCATGTCGTGGAGAATCCGGGAGTAGAGGAACTCTTCCCCCACCGCCCGCGCCAGGCCGACCTCGCAGACCTGCACGTTGTTGTCCGAGTCGATCAGCACCTTCCCCGGACGCAGCCAGTGGTGCCTGTGGCCCTTGTCGTGGGCGAAGGCCAACGCCTCGGCGATCTGGATGCTCCAGATGCGCACCAGCTCGTCCTGCACCGTGCCGTCGCCCTGTTCCCGGCGGTAGGCCAGGTACTTCTGGAGGCTCATCGGCTCGTTGCGTGGCCCGGTGACGTAGTCCATGACGACGAGGTATCGGCCTTCGACGCGGCGCATCTGGTGGACGGCGACGATCCGCCTGTGCTCCAGGTCGTCCATCGCCCGGGCCACGCTGCGGAACCGCTCGGCGAACCGCTTGTCCTCGGCCAGGGCCTCGTGCAGGACCTTCACGACGCACAGCCGACCGTCCGGGCCGTGCTCGGCGAGGTACGACAGCCCCGCTTCGTCTTCGCCAAGCAGCTCCGTCAGCCGATAGTCCCCGATTCTGTTCTCGTCCGAATCCATGGTATCTATCCTATCGTCGCATCCGGGACGGTTCAACAGTCCGGCGGTCCCGTGGGGCCATGGTCCTCCGCGCAACGCAGGGCCATGCCCCCAAGGGCCAAACCAATGCATGGCCCTGGCGCTCCGCGCAGGACCACGGCACCGGTCACCACTTCTTATGAGACGCACGAGGACGGCGCGGGTTTCATGACACTGGACCGAGCCGGTTGCGTTGTGGGCCTACAAGGCAGCATGGGCATCTTGCCCATGGACAAAACGCCGTGGAAACGAGTCGCTGGCCTCTGTATTCACGGGCAAGATGCCCGTGCTACGCCCACAACGCAACCGGCTCCAGTGGACCCGCGGTGCCTTGCCCGTGCGGGCCGATCGTGCGATGATGGGGCGTTCCCGGGTCGATGGGTCAGAGTGATTTCGATTGCGAGGCTGCATGGTGCGACCACGTCAGATACGGATTGCGATGCTGGCGGCTTGCGTGCTGGCGGGCGGATGGGTGCTGTGCCAGGCGCGGGCGCCGGGCAAGACAGGCCGGGACGCCAAGACGTCGAAGGACGCCAAAGCGCAAGCGGGGTACAAATCGCCTACCTGTGTGGCTTTCTCCCCGGACGGTCGGCGGGCCTACGTCACGAACCGCACGGGGGCAAGCGTCTCGGTGATAGACGCCGCGGCCGGGAAGGTCGCCGCCGAGGTCCGCGTCGGGCGCCGCCCCACCGGCGTGGCCGTCAGCCCGGACGGCAGGTGGGCCTACGCGGCCAACACGGCCGACCACAGCGTCAGCGTGATAGACGCCCGAGCAAACAAGGCGGTCGGTTCCATCCAGGTCGGCTTCGAGCCGACCGGGCTGGTCGTCTCGCCCGACGGCAAGCGCCTCTACACGGCCAACACCATCTCCAACGACGTTTCCGTGGTCGACACCGCCGCCCGGAAGCAGGTCGCACGCATCCCGGTCGGGCGGGCGCCGACGTACCTGGCCCTGGCGCCCGACGGGAAGACGCTCGTGGTCAACAACTCCCTGTCGCACCAGCCGGCCACCGACCCCAAGCTGACGGCCCACGTGTCGGTCATCGACACGGCCGCGGGAAAGGTCATCGCCGAGAAGCGCTCCGGCGGCACGATGCTGCTGGGCATGGGCGTGGCGATCAGCGCCGACGGGCAGGTTGCCTTTGCCGTGCACTCCAGGCCGAACTTCAACATCACCCCGTCCCAACTGGGCCAGGGTTGGGTCCACACCAACGCCCTGTCGATCATCCCGCTGGCCGCCGGCGGCAAGGTCATCACCGTGCTGCTGGACAACGTCTCGAGCGGGATGGCCAACCCGCACGGGGTGGCTCTCAGCAAGGACGGCCGTCGGCTGTTCGTCAGCCATCGCGGCGTCCACCAGCTCTCCGTGGTGAACCTCGACGCCCTGCGGGCCCTGATCAAGCGGACCAGGCCGGCGGACCTGGCGCGGGCGCACCTGAACCTGGGCTACCTGTGGCAGTACGGGGGCGTCGTGCGGCGCGTGGGCTCCGGGGGACTGTGCCCCAACGCCCTGGCCGTCTCGCCCGCCGACGGCAGCGTGTGGGTGCCGAACTACTTCTCGGACAACGTGGCCGTCCTGGACGGGATGACCGGCAAGCTCCGCAGGACGATCGCGCTGGGGCCGCCGACGAAGATGACTCTCGTCCGCCGCGGGGAGTTCCTGTTCCACGACGGGGCGCACTGCTTCCAGCAGTGGCTCAGTTGCACGAGCTGCCACCCCGACACGCGGGCCGACGGGGTCAACTGGGACCTGCTCAACGACGGGCGGGCCAACCCCAAGAACGCCAAGAGCCTGGTGGGGTCCTGGCAGACGCCCCCGGCGATGATCCGCGGCGTGCGGGCCAGCATGGAGGTCGCCGCCGAGAAGGGCTTCCTCTTCATCCAGTTCGTCCAGCCCACCCCGGACGAACTCGAGGCCGTCCGCGCCTATCTGCGGTCCGTGCCGTTCATCCCCAGCCCGTTTCACCGCAAGGCGGACGGCTCGCTGGACGATCAGGCCCGGCGGGGCCGGAAGGTGTTCGCCCGGGCCGGGTGCGCCGCCTGCCACCCGCCCCCGCTGTATACCGATATGAAGAAGTACGACGTCCGCACGCGGACGATGCGCGACCCCAAGGGCACGACGTACGACACGCCGACGCTGCTGGAACTGTACCGCACGGCGCCGTACCTGCACGACGGACGGGCGGCGACCCTGGAAGAGGTGCTCACGACGTACAACCCACTCGACGCGCACGGAACCACGAGCAAGCTGAGCAAGCAGGAGCTTGCCGATCTCGCCGCGTTCCTCAAGGCGCTGTGATCGGGATGCGAGGTGACCGCATGAAGACCGGAGTCTGTCCGGAGAGTGTGCCGGGTGCCACCCTCAAACGCAACGGAACGAAGTGGAGTGGAGTTTGTGGGTGCTGTCGAGGTCCCGCACACTACATGCGCGAATGGACTTCTCTGACCAGGCCTGGGCTGCGAATCGGCATGTGGGCGCTGGCCGCGGCGGTGCTTCTGGCGGCGGCGCCCGCCTGGGCGGCGCCGAAGGGCGGCGGCCCCGGGGTGTTCATCGACGCCCGGGGCCTGCGGAAGGACTCGGCGCGCGTCTTCTCCGTCTACAGGGGCAACACGTGCGTCAAGGTCGCTCGCGCCGGGCAGGTCGCCGCGGTCGCCCCGGGCACGTACGACGTCCGCGTCGGCTTTCCCTCCGGATGGGTCGCCGCGCCCGTCGAGGTCAAGCCCGGAAAGCCCACCGTCGTGCCCACCGGGCTGTTTCAGTTCCGCACGCTCACCCCGCCGAAGATGCGATCCACCGTCCCGCAGAAGCTCTACCACGGCAGGTCGTACCTCGTGACCGGCTACCAGGGGCAGACCGCCCGCCTGCTGCCGGGCAAGTACACCGTCCGCTACCACGCCCCGACCGACCGGCGGCAGGCCCGGATGCTGAAGGGCTGGCACGTGGTGGGCCCCTTCCGGGCCAACTACAACACGGAGCGCAGCCTGAAGCGGGTCTGCGGCCCGGAGCAGGCCCTGCACGACCTGGGCAGGACATTCACCGACCGCGGCAAGAAGCTCACCTGGCGAAAGCTCGCCCCCGCAACGCAACGGAACCTCCAGCCGCAGGTCAGGGGCGTGGGGTTCGTGTACCTGGCCACGGAGTTCCAGGCCGAGGCGGCGTCCATGGTGCAACTGGTGGGCTTTGCCCGGGGGGGGATGAAGGTCTGGCTGAACGGCAAGCTGATCAGGACGGTGCCGATGGGCCGGCGGACGTACATCACCGTCCGCACCGAGATCTTCGCGCCGCTCCGCAAAGGGACCAACCGCCTGCTGATCAAGACGATGGCCTCGCAGTACGCGTACTGGCCGTTCGGCGTGGGCCTCGAGCATTGGCGCAGCTACGACGTGACGGTCCGCGCGGGCCAGAACGCCCTCCCGCCGCAGCCGGCGACCGTCCCGCACGCGGCCCAGCCTGCCCCCGTGGGGGGCATCAAGGGCATCGTCTTCTGCCAGGTGCCCAACAGGTCCGACGGGCGGTCCGGGCTGCACTACGAGCAGTTCCGCATCGTTCGCCGCCCGAGCGCCGCCCGCATCTGCACCCTCATCCCCGCCGCCCCCAACGGCACGTTCACCGACCTGACCGGAAAGCACTTCGCCGCCGCCATGCAGCCGGACCTGTCCTACGACGGCAAGAAAATCATCTTCACCGCCCGCCGGGCCAAGGACACGTACGGCGTGTGGAACATCTACGAGATGAACCTGGACGGCAGCGGGCTGCGGCAGATCACGCGCGACATGGGCGAATGCTCCGACCCGTACTACCTGCCGAACGAGAAAATCGTCTTCAGCTCCGACGTGACGGGCTTCCGCGACGAATACGACCGCGACAAGGCCCGCCTGCTGTACACGTGCAATCCGGACGGCTCGGACGCCGAGCGGATCACGTTCAACCTCTCCAGCGACACCGCGTCGATCGTCCTGCAGGACGGGCGGATCCTGTTCACGACCTGGCAGCACCACGGGGAGCACAGCGGGGTCGACGGGACGTTCGCCTTCGGCACGGTTATGCCGGATGGAACGCAGTTCAACGCGTTTACCGGCAACCAGGGCCAGCAGAACGATACCAAGAGCTACGCCCAGCAACTCACCGACGGGCGCGTGGTCTACGTCGATTCGGCCGGGCACAGGCACTACAACGCCGGCGGGCTGCGGGCCGTCGACCTGAGCAACCCGCAGAAGAACCACACCGTTCTCACGCCGGGCATGGTCTACAACGGCTACAACCTCGCCGGGCGGTACGCCTCGCCCTACCCGCTGCCGAACGGCAGGATGCTCTGCTCGTACTCGCCCGGGCGCGGCACCAGCGCGCTGCGGACCGACCCGTGGGAAACGATCCACATGGGCGTCTACCGGTTCGATTTCGACGCGGGGCGGCCCGGGGCCATCGTCTTCGACGACCCGACCGCCCAGGACTACGACGCGCTGGCCGTCTTCAAGCGCCCCGTCCCGCCGATTGTCCCCGACGTGGTCGACCGCCGAAAAACCACCGGCGTGATGATGTGCGTCAACGCCTACATCTCCGATCGGCCGCAGCAGACCAAGTACGCCCGCATCGGGCTGCTGCCCCCGGCCAAGCCCGGCGAAATCAAGGCCGTCCGCGTCACCGAAGGGTTCGGCATCGAAGACACCGACCGCAACCGGCACAAGGCCACCGTCATCGACATGCTCCAGATGAGCTTCGGGTCCAACAGCAACGCCGGGAACGGCTTTGAGCAGAAGCGCATCCTCGGGTACGCCCCGGTCGAGTCCGACGGCTCGTTCTCCGTCGAGGTCCCCGCAGACAAGGTCCTCAGCCTCCAGACGCTGGACGCCAACGGCATGGCCATCGAGACCCAGTTGACGTGGGTCTGGGTCCGCCCGGGCGAGACGCGCCTGTGCATAGGCTGCCACGAGCCCAGGGACTCGGCCCTGTCCAATACCGACTGCATCGCCATGCGGCGCCCGGCGACGGTGGTGGCCGAACCCAAGGTCAAGCCCTACACCATCGACTTCCGCCGCGACATCATGCCGATCATCGAGAAGCGCTGCTCGGGCTGCCACAACCCGAAGAAGACATCGGGCGGCCTGGACCTGCGGAAGGGCTTCGAGCTGGTCTTCCACCGCGCCGGGCACCGCGGGCGGAAGATCGAGGCGGCCATGTTCAACCACGCCTACGAGAGCCTCCTCCAGGCCCCGCCCAACCGCGTGGGGACGCTGGTGATCTCGAACGCGGCGCGTCACAGCCCGCTGATCTGGCGGCTGTACGGCAAGCAGTTGGCGTTCACTGACGTACGGAACCCGTACAAGAAGAAGTGCAACCTCATGCCGCCCGGCAAGCCGCTGCCGGAGGCGGAGAAGAGACTCTTCGTCGAGTGGGTCGACCTCGGCGCCCAGTGGGACAACATCCTCGGCGAGGACCCCCTGCCGGGCTACAACGCCAAGGAGAGCAAGCGGATGGCGATCGAGGTCAACCGGAAGCTGGCCCGGCCGATCCTCAACGCCGAGGAGGCCTTCAAGGCGCGATGCCTGGAGTGCCACGACACGCGGAAGCTGGCGCCGCTGCGGACGATCCGCCCGGAACAGATCGCCCCGCTGATGAAGCGCATGATGGCCAAGCGCCGCGGGTGGATCAAGCCGCAGGAGGTCACGCTGATCAGCGGGTACATCAGGAAGAACGCCAAGGCACCTGCGAAGAGGAAGTAGGGTCGCGCGATTCAGGGCGGTGGGGATGTGTCTTTGGAGGCACCCCCGGGCGTGGAAGCCCGGGGCTTGGGGGGCGCCGGGGTGTGGGGGCGTTGGGACGCTGGAATGTGGGAGCGCCGGGGCGGCGGGGCGGCGGGACGCTGGAATGTGGGAGCGCCGGGGCGTGGGGGCGGCGGGGCGTTGGGTGGATCGGGATATCACGCATTGCGCCAGGGCCCTGTGCTGAGTTCTTGCCCTCGGCGGGGGGATTGCTTCAGACACGGCATTCACCGGCCGATAGCACAGGTATGGACGGACGATGCCACACTCTCAGCCGGTACCTTGCACAGGAGGCCGAACGCCTCGTCTGCGCCGTGGCGCTGATCGTGGCGATGGGCGTCGCGGTCGTGGGCTGCTGGATCGGATCGGCGTGTGCCGCCCGGGGCGCCGGCCGGAACGAGGTGCTGGCCTGGCACGCCCTGCCGGCGGCGTGGTGGCTGTGGCTGTTCGTCCGCGCCGCCAGCAGCCCAGAGCGGATCGTCAGTTGGACGGCGTTCGGGATAGCCTTCTGGACGCTCTGGCTGGCACTCTGGATGCCGCACCATGTGCTCGAACGCCCGCCGATCATGATCGCCCTGCTGACGGCCCCCACCCTGGCCGCCCTGACCCTGCTGGCGATCATTCTCCGACGCAGGGCGCTGAGGCAGATCAGATCGGCTTCTGCGCGCCAATACCCCCCAAGCTAGAGGCGGACCACCCCCTTGCACGCCCATGGCCCGGATGGCATACAATGGGTGGCCAGATGCCAGAGAGTCACAGCGACGAGTTCGTCAGCGAGGAGATGGTTCCGGTAGCCGGGACGGCCGACACCGCGGCGATGGCGCGGGGGGAGGCCGGGCTGCCGGGGCGGTTTACGTGGCGCGGCGACGAGTACGCCGTGGCGGGGGTCATCGAGAAATGGAAGACCTCCTCCCCGTGCAGGCATGGCTCCGGCGAGGTGTACCTGCGGAGACACTGGTACCGCATCCTGACCGACCCGCCGGCGGTCATGACCGTCTACTGCCAGCGCCAAGCCCGCAACCCCAAGCGCCCCAAGGCCCGCTGGTGGATCTACACCGTCGCCCCGGCCGACTAGCTCTTGACCCGACGGGCCGAGCGCTTGGCGGCCGCTTTGCGTAAGCTGGGCTTGGAGGGCTTGTGTTCGCGGGCCTTTTGGGCCACTTCCTTTTCGAGGCACTCGGTCACGAAGGCGTTGAGGCTCTTGCCGGAAATGTTCGCCAGCGCGTTCACCTGCCTGTGCAGGTCGGAGTCGAGCCTGACGACGAACCGGCCCGAGCAGGGCTTGTCCGGCTGTTCCCCGCGTTCGGCACAGAAGGCCAGGTAGTCGTCCACCGACTCCCTGAAGGCGCGGCGGATCTCGTCGGTGGACTTGCCTTCGAACGTCACGACGTCCCGGATTCCGACGACCTCACCGTGAAGGATGTCGGCTTCGGCGTCGAACTCCACCTTTCCCAGGTAGCCTTTGTATTTCATCATGGTCTGAGCCCTGCCTCGTTCAGGAAACGCCGCATGGAACGGACAGTACCCCTGCCCGCTTCCTTACGCGGGTGCGGTCGGTGGAAGACCGCACGCACGCCGTTCAGCGCGATCCGCACGCGAGAGCCGCTGCCCTCGGTTACTTCCGCGCCGAAGTGCTCAAGCATCGCCTCAATGACTGACCAGTGGATCTTCGAGCGAACCGGGTCGCTGAAGATCGCCCGTAGTGTCCTGTCATGCTTGCCCACACACTCATAGTATCATTATATGATACTATCGGCAAGAGGAATCGGCCGGCTTGATTCCCGTGCCGCGGACAGGTCGGCCTTTGCGCCGCCGCGACGCTGTGCGATACTGGAGGAGGAGGCCGAGATGCCGGACGGCGATATACCGGACATCCAGGTGGACTGCGTGGGCAGCACGGTCTGCCCGCGGTGCGCCGCGACGGTCGACGTCTCGGCCCTCGGCGCGTTCGCCACGGCCCGGTGCCCGTCCTGCAAGACCGCGTTTCCCGCCCCGGGGAAGATCGGGCAGTACGTCCTGCTCAGGCAACTCTCCCTCAGCGAGATCGGGGCGACCTACAGGGGGTTCGACACCGCGATGAGCCGACACGTCCAGGTCAACGTCATGCGCCGGGCGCTTCGGCAGGACAAGGACAAGGTCTCGGCGTTTCTGGCCGAGGCGCGGGCCCTGGCGGCGATCGACCATCGCACGGCCGCACGGGCCTTGTTCGTGGGCGACGAGGACGGCCGGCCCTACAGCGTGACCGAGTGGATCGAGGGGCCTTCGCTCGAGGTGGTCCTGTCGGCCGGGAAGCCCGTCAAGGAAAAGCGGGCCCTCGAGATGGGGGTCGAGCTGGTGGGTCTCCTGGCGTCGGCGGCCCGGATCGGACTGGTGCACGGCGACATCCGGCCGGGCAACATCCACATCACGCCCAAGGGCAAGGCCAAGCTGGTCAATTTCCGCTTCGCCGGGGCGGGCCCCCGGCCGCCCACCGCCAACGCCGCGCCTGTCCGCAAGGCCTACGCCAGCCCGGAGCACCTGGCCGGACGGGCCGTCGATTCGCGCAGCGACGTGTTCTCGCTGGGCGCGACGCTGTTTCACGCGGTGACCGGGCGGGCGCCGTTCGACGACGACCGCCCGCGGGAAAGCGCGGACGCCCCCCCGCCGAACGCGCGGGCCGTCCGGGCGGTGCTGCAGCAGGCCACCGCCGAGGTCCTGGCGGGCATGCTCCAGCGCGACCCGGACAAACGGTGCGGGCGGGACGTTTCGGACCTCCAGGCCCGGCTGCGCCGCGCGCTGAAGCTCAGCAGGAAGGCGGCGTCGGCCAGGCCCGCGCGGCCCGCGCCGACCCGGCCGTCCGCCCCGCCCGCCGCGGCGCCGCCCGGGCCCGCTGTGGCCGGGCCCACTCGCCCCGCCGCGCAGCGCCCGGAGGCCGGCGCCGCGGCGGCCCTGGCGAGAATGCGGCGGGCCCGGCGCGGCCGCCGGCAGCGGAGTGCACCCCGAAAGCCGACCCGGGCCGGCGAGGCGCTTCCCGTGGACGTGCTGCCTGCCGAGGGGCCCCTGGACCAGACCCCGCTCGACGTGCCGATGCCCGTGCAACTGCTGCCCGAGGACGCCGACGTCAACGACGCCTCGATCGTCGACCTGCTGGTGGAGGACGAGCCGCCCAAGGCCAAGCCGTCCAAACTCCGGCGCAGCAGGCGGAAGCTGGTGGCGATCGCGTCGATCGTTCTCGTCGCGGCCGGCGGGCTGATCGGAGTCCTGGCAGGCGTTTTCGGGTCCGAGGCCGGCGCGGACCCGGCCGCCGCCCCGGCCGGCGCCCGCCCGACCACCGGGCCGTCACGGTTCCGCGGGAAGATCGGGCTCGGCACGTATCGGACGGCGGCCGACTTCAAGGACGTCCGCGTGAAGCGCGACTGGCTGACGCTTTTCGAGGCCGACTTCGCCACAAACGCCGTGGCGCAGTGGACGCCGATCGCCGGCGAGTGGAAGCATCGCCGCCACGTGTATCGCCAGCGGGACCAAGGCGCTGCCAACGCCTTCTGCGTTGTCGGGGACGCCTCGTGGTCGGACTACACGCTGAGCCTCAAGGCCCGAAAGATCGCCGGGGCCGAGGGGTTCTTCATCCCCTTCCGCTGGATCAACAAGAGGAACTACTTCGTGTGGAATATTGGCGGCCGGGGCAACACCCAGCACGTCGTGGAGCGCGTCAGGAAGCGCCGCAAGCCGGTCAATGTGTGCCCGCCCGTCAACGGCCGCATCGAGCCGGACCGGTGGTACGAGATCACGATCGAACTGACCGGCCCGCGGATCAGATGCCTCCTGGACGGCAAGGTGATCCACGACATTGAGGGATTGTAGATTGTGGATATCGTGCTGCGGACACGGCGGGCTCGGCGCAGCGCGGAATCTAAAACCTACAGTCTAAAATGGTTTGATTGTTCCCAGGCGGACCTTGACTTCGCGCTTGGGTTTGCGGTCCGGGTCGACGACGGTCAGCGTCACGGTATCGCCCGGGCGCTTGGATCGCACGATGTCCAGCAGGTCGTCGCAGTAGCGGACGTCTTGTGCGTCCACGGCGGTGATGAGCGACTCCTTGTTGAGCCCGGCCCTGGCGACCGGGCCGTCCTTGTGCGGGCGAACGGTGACGATGCCTCGCGTGCCCCGTGCGAACCGTGCGATGAACCCCGGCGGCTGCGTCCACAGTTCGTCGATCTGCGCCCCCAGCGTGGCGGTCCTGGGCGAGGTCCGCCGGGCCAGCAGCCTGGCCAGGCCGTCGGGATACCCCACGGTGGCCAGTCCGGCCGACGCCCCGCCCTCGCCGAGGTACCCGCTCTGGACACCGACCACTCGCCCGCGGGCGTCGACCCAGCAGCCCCCGCTGGTGCCCTTGGGCGACGGCCCGGCGATGTAGACCGAACGCACGTAGCACTGGAGGTCCTTGCTGTAGCAGTAGGTCGGGCCGTTCCCGGCCACCGTGCCGCCCAGCAGCAGGTCGTGGCGGAAGAGCGGATTGCCTATCAGGAACACGTTCTGCCCGGGCGCGGGCGGGCGCGGCGCCATCGGCAGTGCCGGATAGGCCCGTTCCCGCGCCGGCGCCGCAAGCACCGCCGTGTCGTACGAGGCGTCCACAGCCACGATCCGGGCCGGCAGCCTCCCCAAAGACGCCGAGAGCAACTCGACGGTCTTGGGCTTGCCCTTGACCACGTGTGCCGCGGTGGCGACCAGCCCGTCGGCGGTGATGAAGAAGCCCGACCCGTTCATCCGCCCGTTGACGAGCACCGACACGGACGCGGCCCGCAGGGTCGAGTAGAGAGGCCGGCTGCCGCCGCCCCCCGGGCCAGCCGCACACCCCCCCCCGGCCAGGACGGCCGACAGCAGAACGCCGGTCCCGAGGACGCGTCGCAGGTACCCGTATCGCGGAGATCTCATCGCTCTTGGCCCGGAGTGCCCGGCATCACATGGTATCTCGGCAGACGTTCGCCGCCGGCTTGCCCCCCACCATGTCCAGGCGGGGGTTGGCTTCGAGCATCTTCCGGATCGGCTCGAAGGTCTTGAGGATGGCCTTGTAGTCCGGGTCGTCGGCAGACGTGAAGACGGCCCGGCCACATGTCTCGCTGCCCCCGGCCGACTTGGCCAGCGGGGCGACGAGGAAGGGGTTGAACTTCGGCTCGGTGATCCGCGTCCAGACGCGCCGGGGAATGCGTCCGCCCTTGTGGCAGGTGGCGCAGCGCCGCCTGGCCACGTCTGCCAGCGTCTTGTCCAGGTCCTTCGGGTACAGCCGACGGCAGCCGCGATTGTTCGGATATGCCGTCTCGCTCGTGCCGTAGTACGGCACGTTCAGGTCGATCCACGCCAGGACCCTGCGCTGCGAGGCGGCGTCCATCGTGAACCTCGGCTTGCCGGCCTTGTCGACGTGTGCCCCCAGGACGATCTCGGCCAGCTTGCTCTTGGGCGAGCCCCACGCCATCGGCTTGACGACCAGGATGTTCTGCTCGTGCCCGTTGTAGGTGGGGATCCAGTTGACGTACGGGCTTCCGGCCCGGCCCTGGTTCTCGCGCGCCAGCACGTCGTACGAGACGTTGAAGTAGTCGGTCTTGCCCCCGGTCAGGTCGACGCCCTTTGGGCACTTCACGGGATCGTGGCAGCGGATGCAGTACTTGTCGAGGACGGGCTGGACGATGCGCGAGTAGTCGAACCCGCCGGTGCCCCACTCGGGCGGCTCGATGTCCTGGGGGGGGCGGTACAGCGTGCTGGCCCGGGGCGAAACGCTGCCCGCGCTGAGCCGGGGCTCGTGACAGCCCACGCAGCCCTGCGACTCGCCCGGCATCAGGTGGGTGAAACTCCGCATGCGCTGGACGGCTCGCCCCCGGGCGTCCAGGGCCATGAAGTAGATCGGCATGCCGCCCGGTATCTTGAAGACGGCCGAGCCGTCCGCGGCGATGGGCACCTCCCCGAGCACATCCTTGCCGGCGTAGGTGGCCCCGCAGGAGATCACCGGGAACTGGAACCCGAACGCCCGCTTGCCCGGGTCGATCCGCACCTGCTTCTGCATGTCGCGCACGACGCGGATGCGCACGACCTGTCCGTGTTTGACGTACGGCTCGAGCCCGTTGTAGACGTCCTGGAGGTAGATTACCGCCTGGTCGGGGTCCAGTGTCTCGTCGAGCTGCGAGGCGATGACCGGCGGTCGCGGGCGCGGGCGCAGGGGCTGGGCGTTGAGGTACTGCATGCCCCCCGCCGGGCGAGGCAGCACCGTCGAGACGCACTCGCTCGAGAACGTCCGCGCCAGGACCGGCCCGCGGGCGGACAGGATCAGGCGGATGGAGTCGAGCGGCAGCGGGCCGCTGTAGAGCTTCGACCCGCCCGTGTTGCCGTTGCCCCGGTTGACAGGCAGCAGCGGCGTGTCGGGCGTGATGTTGACGATGGCCTCCTGGGCGTTGATGCCCCGGCGGCGGTCGATCACCCCGATCGCCCCGCGCGTCGGGCCGTTGTGGCCCGTCATCGTGCAGACGATCTTGCTCGTGCCGGGGATCGACCTGGCCTCCATGAACGTCCCCGGGCTCAGCACGCCGTTGCCGAAGTACATCGACAGGCTCGTCCCGTCGGGGTTCATCGTCCAGAGGCTCTGGATGGGGATCGCGGGCTTGTCGACGTACTCCCAGCGGCTGTAGATGATCCGCCCGTCGTCCAGGGGGTACGGGGTGAAGTCGTTGAGGTAGTTGGCCGAGAGCTGCTTGACGTTCTTGCCGTCGGCGTCCATGCGGTAGACCACGCCCACCGGGGCGTGCCAGCAGTAGGCAAACTGCGGGCTCTTGGTGCACAGGAACGCGATACCCCCGTCGGGAAGCCAGCAGGCGTTGTAGTCGTGTTTCGGCCCGTCGGTCAACTGCGTCAGGCCCGTGCCGTCGATGTTGACCCGCCAGAGGTGGTAGGCCTCGCTGCGGGTCTTTCGCCAGGAGAACAGCACCGTTTTGCCGTCGTAGGACAGGTCGCAGTCGAGGATCTGCCCCGTCGGGCTGGCGACGAGTTGGACCTCCTTGGCTGGGTCCTTCGCCGAGATCACGACCAGCGCCCCGCCGGCGCGGAAGCCCTCGTAGTGGTACGTGTATACGTGCGAGGCGGTGATCTCGTGACGCCGAATCACCAGCAGCTTGTCCACGTCGAACAGCAGCACGTCGCGCTGGAGCGTCGCGAGATCGGCGGTGACGTCCTTTCCGGCCGCTGCGGCCTTGACCAAAGCGTCGAGCCGCTTGAGATGCTCGCCCGCGGCGGGGTACTTGCGGCCGTGGTGGGCCTGGAGTTTGGCCATCAGCTTCCGCAGCGCCTCGGCGTTGACGTGGTCGGCCTTGGGAACGGGTTTGGCCGCGGGCCTGCGGGGCCTCCGCCGCGCCGGCGAGGACAGGCCCGTCGGCGCCAGCGCAACAAACTTGCCCAGCAGTCTCTGGGGCGGGACAACGGGGTAGATGCGGACCTCCGACGCGCCGGGGTTGAACCCGCGGTAGGAACTGGTGAACTTCAGGGCCAGCGCCTTGACGCTGACCGCCTTGCCCAGCGCGATCCGCTGCGGGCCGTGACCGCTCTTGAGCTGGCCCTTGGCGATGGCCTTGCCGTCGGCGAGGACCTGGTAGTCCTTCCAGTTCTCGTCACGGCAGAACGAGGTACGGCCGTAGTAGACGATCTCGCGCACGCTGACCGGGGCGGGCCAGGCGAACGTGAGCGTCGCCCCGTTGCGGTGGGTGTCGCCCTTGACGCACCAGGCCTTGCCCTTGTCATTGCTGGACCCCTCAGCCGGAATGACACCGTCGGCGACGAACCGGGCCTGGTAGTCGTTGGAGTAGATCGACGTGGCGGAGATCGTCGCCTTGGGCGCAAGGTTCTGCGGCGTCTCGGCCGCGACGACGGCCGTTGAGACGCCCGCCAGAAGTGCCAGCACACACACGGCTGCATGTCGTCCGGTCATTGCTTCGGTCCTCTCACGCAGCGCCGCCGATGAACGGGGCGCCGTTCATACAGGATATCAGTCCCGCAGCGCAAATCAAAGCGCTCCGTGGGGGCGCGATCAACTTCGGGGGACACACCCCCCCGGTGGAACCGGGTACGTGTTTAGCCTGCTACGGGCTTGAGGGAGATGCGTTGGGTCAGATGGTCCAGGAAGTCCAGGCCGCGTTGGTGACAGGTCTGGGCGATGCTGGTCAGGATCTGCCAGGTGGTGCGGCC
>Ga0180432_10001804_pt1 | contig 33128 bp, 30 predicted proteins | sample SS_ome_10_FD_132414 | JGI IMG/M metagenome (GOLD analysis project Ga0180432, IMG submission 132414) | Hypersaline lake sediment archaeal communities from the Salton Sea, California, USA - SS_1_MS_2 metaG | ecosystem: Environmental > Aquatic > Non-marine Saline and Alkaline > Hypersaline >...
AGGCGTCATGAGGAATTACCTAGAAAATAGGCGGCTTTCAGCGCGCCATGGAGGGGCCCACTTCGTGTCATTCTGAACGGAGTGAAGAATCTACATCCCGTCAACGCGTCTTGCTCTGTCAACGTGAGACCCCTCGCTTCGCTCAGGGTGACAGCGAGTCTACTCATGATATACGGCGCAGCGTCGTCGGGCCATTTTCATGGTTCGCTGGTGTCGCAACGCGTCATGAATAATTGTCATGATAATGGTCTTCTGAGTCCCTCTGCTACCCGCGACGACCACATGGATAGGACGTGAGCCACGCCACCCGAGCACTAGGAAGCCCGGCCGAAAAGTGCGAATTCGCCCAGACCGTGACGATTCCCAGGCACGATTTCTTGGCCAAAACGGCCACGGAATGGGGTTTTCGGCTGGGCTCCTAGGCGACTTGGATATGGTGTGTCGTCCGGGTATTCCTCGATTGTCTTTTCCTGTACTCAGCACCTGACGCACATCCTCCAAGGCTCATACCACCCTGGAACATCCGCTGAACGGCGTGTACCCGGAAAATGAGAGACTTATTTCCCATAGCCTAGCTTGCCCGGGGCTGGCCTTGCGGCATCTCTCTGCGCCTTGGGCATATCAGCAAGGAGGAATTGCGCACACATGGAATACCCCTTCCACCAGCCTGGACTATACCGTGAAAGCAGGGAAAGCCCAATTGCCCCTTCAACCTGGATCTGCCCCGAACCTCCGCACGTCAAACCCCTCCGGCAGCTTCTCGGCCTTCTGTCCCAACCTCTCCAGGGCTCTGTCACGGACCTTCTTCGCAAGCCTGTCAAGCTGCGCCAGCTCCTGCTCGGACAGCGCTGAAGCGACGATCTCCCGGGCCTGGCCCATTCCCGTCTTCTTGATCTGTGCAAGCAGGTCCCTGCCCTTGGGCGTCATGGAGACCTTGACAACCCGCTGGTCGTCCCTTTGCCGGATCTTCCTGACTGCCCCGGCCCTCCACATGCGAGTGAGCTGGACCGAGATGCTGAGTTGCTCCCGGAACAGGTGCCTGGCTAGCTGGCCCTGGGTCGGCGGCTTCTCCCAAGCATCCAGGGCGGCCAGGAGGTCCACCTGGGCAGGTGTGAAACCCTGCTTGTTGAGGTCTGTCAGCAGGACCTTCTCGACGGCCTCGGAGGTCTGGCGCAGCCGGATCCACGCCTTGAGTGCGTTGTCGGTGAGTTCGTAGTTGTACATCTCGTCCCTTTCGACGCCGCAGCCTTGGCAGAGATTATAGCACATGATCATGGTTTGCTGTCAGATGACTACCCGGGCTTCAACAGCAACGCCCTGGCTGCACTGGTACAGCTAACCCTCAGCCAAGGCAGGGATTCTCACAGAACGTGGGCCCGGTGACGGTGGCATCCGATGACTACGTACGCAAGAGGAAATCAATAACGAACCTTTGCCTACCCCCGGCCATGACGGAATCTGGACAGCAGTCCAGAATGAAGAAGGTTGGTGCAGTTCTTCTGCCGATGAGTGGGGTCTGTTGGGGAATCGGGGAAGATGAGAGATGACAGCGGGAAGGCGAGTCAGCCGGCGGGGATGTGCCCGCAGACACGCCCCCTCTGTTGGTGGGCCACAGCTCTTTTCACATGAGCCTTCGCATCTTTCTCGACCCGTACAACTCCGGCACTGGCTGGCAAGAAGGATGAGAGAACATGCCCCATCGCCTGGCCTACTGCCCGGCCTTCCATGTTCTCTCTTCCCTGTAGGATCACAAGGATTCTCGCCCCGGGCTGTTTCCCCTGCTTCACCGGGCCTCCTCGACCTTTCCTGTGTGCATTTGTAGCCAGGCTACCCGCGTGCGGCAGCAGCCCGCTGCAACACGGCAGAGGCCGGTTCCTGCTCCCGGGACTGCATACCCCGGGTCAACTCGTGGAGAGAGCTTTCAAGCGCCCTCGCCCTGGCCATCAGCTCATAGCTGGTCTGAAGATCCCTCAGCGCCTCCTGGAGTCCCTTTGGTCCAGCCGTGGCCTTGAGAGATTCCTCTGCTGCGTGTATACCGGCCATCGTCTCATTCACTCCATCGACCAGATCCGTGATCTGATCCAGATGAACTCCCTCCGTCATTTCCTCAACCTCCCGGATCGTCTTTCTCTGCCTTCGTCTCTCCTTGAGGGCTGCAAACAGGCCGCCAATGTTGAAGTACCAAACGAAGGCAGCCGGGAGCAGGATAATGGGTATTGCAACCAGCATCGCCACGATCACCCGCCATTCCATCGTCGTCCTCCTTAGGACTATTCGCCTGGGTAGTCTGCTGCTACCGGGCAGTTGCCTTTCCTGTTGCCTTCTCGGTAGTCCGGCCCTTCTCCTTGACCCAGCCGCGCATTCCGCCGAGAGTCAGATACCAAACGAAGGCCACCGGGAGCAGCATAATCGGTACTGCAACCACCATCGCCACGATCGCCTGCCATTCCATCGTCGTTCTCCTTCCTTCGGCCCGTGGGCCTCACTGGTTTCCAGTACCAGACTACCACCGGGGCGGTGGAACGGACTTCCGCCGTTACACGTGTTACTGGCGACTGAAAACACACAAGGCGTTGGGACAAGATGAGGGTAGTTACACCGCTGGAGTTGGAGTGCAAACGCGTGGGAAGGCCATGCGCGAAATAGACGGGGGCCGGGTGAGACTAGAAGGCATAATGCTGCCAGGGCGGCGGAAAAGGACGCACTGCCACAGGCAATTTCGAAAGCTGTGGAGGAAGCGGGCGCCGGAGAGGATGGATGCGCACACCGAGCGGGTCCCCTGTGTCTCTGGCCAGGCGCTGTGGCGACCAGGGCGGTCGGCATGGTCTGGAATGCTTTACGGGCATCCCACTCTTGGCTATACTTCGACTAGACGTTCGTGCCCCGGCTGGGGACCGGATACGGGCAAGCAGCAATCTGTGGTTGGGGGAGGGTAGGATGAGCCGAGCAAAAGAGACGATAGTAGATGACTCCGGCCGAGTGACTATCCCGGAGGAGATTCGCTCTCACTTGGGTCTGACTCCCGGATCGAGACTGACCATCGAGGAACAAGATAACGAAGAGATAACGTTGCGACCGCTCAGGGACGCCCCTCTTCTGGCGGACAAGGACGGCGTGCTCGTGGTGCAATCCAGGCCTGCGGGACAACTCGAAGGTTCAGACAGGGAGGACAGGCGAGCTCGCATGTCTCATCTTGTTGAGAGATCCGGCTTGTGAAGGTTCTTCTGGACACGTCGGTACTTGTGGCGGCCATGGTTGAGGCCCATCCCCGGCACGCGGAGGCACTGCCCTGGCTCCAGCGTGCCAAGAAGGGTGAAGTCGACGCGTGTGTTGCTTCCCACACCCTGGCGGAGCTGTATTCGGTCCTGACTACGCTGCCGGTTCACCCTCGTATCTCTCCACCAACTGCGTGGCGGCTTCTACAAGAGAACGTCATCTCGACCTGCGAAGTAGTGGGCTTGTCGCTGCAGGACTACCGGGCTGTTCTGGAACACCTGTCAGTAGCCGGCATAGCAGGTGGTGCCACCTATGATGCGCTGATAGCCCAGGCCGGATCGAGAGCCGCGGTGGATCAAATCGTGACGTTCAACGAAGCAGACTTCCGCAAAGTTGCCCCCGATCCGTCCACACCCATAGTCCAGCCATAGGCAGCAATGGCGCACTCCCCGCCGCCTCCTGCGGCGACTCTACGATCACCGGAGGAGACCTCTTCGAGGACCTGATACTCACTCAAAAGGGGTTTGATAGGGCCATTCAGCAGGTGATGACAAGGGAGGCTCCATTGGCAAGCCATTACAGCGACACAACACTGGAAGTCCGGCCGGAAAGCCGGCAAAGAGTCATCAAAGGTCATCCACCTGTTGGCCGACCTGTGTCATATGCAAAGGCTGATCGAGCCTGGAAAGGCTCTCCTACAGACAGGCCACTGTGGGAAAGCCTTTCCAGGCTCGATAGGGGGAACAGGGGAGTACCGGTGCACCTGGCGGAGGCCATTTGGTTGCAGTCCGAGTGGCCCGTGGGACTTTTCGGCCGGACTTCTAGCCCTCTTCGTGGAGGGCAGCCAGGGCCTCGGGGCGACTCGCTCCGTAGTCGACAATCCTGCGCATTGCCCTGGCAGCGCTTCGGAGAGAGAAGAACAGAGGCAGTTCGGCTTCCTTGCACAGCTCGACAGCCGTCGCCCAGGCTCCGGTAGAGTCGTTATCGGCCAGCATGTGGACCACGATCGCCTTGGGCAGGCTGCAAGCCCTGGCCCCGGCAACCATGAGCCCCGCCGCCGTGCCTATCCTCCACGTGGTGATAACAAAGGGGTTTATGTCGATGGAGTATTGAAACAGAATGGCGTCCACCCCCTGCCACTCCTCGATGACCTGGAGGAAGTCACCCCATCCCTTGTCGCCGGGCTTCACCTCGGTGCCCTTGACTATCTCCCGCCAGTCGGGTACGGGCTTGCCGGCGAAGGTCCCGTCCCGCTGCGTCGGGATGAGATGGACGCAGTCGATCGGGTTGCGCAGCATCTGCCCCACTGGCGGGATGAAGGACGTCAGCCTCTCTGTCACCTCAGTGGGTATGGGGACCATTGTCAGCCCTGCCTGCTCACACTCGTCGGTGGCCATGACGCTCGACCCGCCGCCGTTGCCCACGACACATACCCTGGCACCCTTCGGCGGTCTCATTCGTACCAGTGCCATCAGCATATCCACCGTCTCCTCGGCACTGTACACCCTGATGGCCCCGGCCTGTCTCAGCAGCGCATCCCACGTGCTTTCCGAACCCGCCAGGGCACCCGTGTGCGACGCTGTGGCACGGCTGCCCGCCTGGGTGTGACCGCCCTTGAACACAACCACCGGCTTCACAGAGGCGGCCCTGGTCAGGGCTTCGACAAAGCGGGGGCCGTCTCTGGTGCCCTCGATATAGGCCGCGATGACTTTGGTCTCAGGGTCGCCGGTCATGTACTCCAGAAGATCGCACTCGTCGATGTCGCAGGCATTCCCGTAGCTGACTACCTTGCTGAATCTCAGGCCCCTGTAGGCCGCCAGTCGCGTGATGTAGGTGGTGTTGCCGCCGCTCTGGCACATGAGGCCTATCGGTCCCGGCTCATTGGGGAAGCTGGTCGAGAAGCTCAACCCGCCCTTGGGGTAGTAGACCCCCATGCAGTTCGGCCCGATAATGCGTATCCCGCTGGGCCTGGCAATCTCCACCAACCTGTCCTGCAGGGCCGTAGCCTCGGGATCGCCTGCCTCGGCGAATCCGGCAGTGAAGATCTGGACTGTCTTGACGCCCTTGTCGCGGCACTCCTCAAGCAGTGCAGGCGTCTTCTCGGCAGACATGCAGCAGACGACGTAGTCCACCGGTTCAGGAAGATCAGCCAGGCTCCGGTGGACAGGCAGACCGGCAACATCCCCGCTGCCCTTTGCATCCACGAGGTAGAGAGGCCCGTCGTAGCCGGCCTGCAGGAACGGATCGATGTAGTAGTCCCTGAGCCACCAGCGGAAGGGATGGTTGAAAGAGCCGCAGACTGCTATGGAGCGGGGATGGAAAAGGGACTCCAGAGAAGCGGCTGCCTTCTTTCCGTCTGTCATCTTGATAGAAACTCCCCGCTCCGGAACGCGGGGGACAGCATCTGTGGACATGAGCGGCTGTTGGCCTGTGGACGCAGTCCTGCAGCCTGCCCACAGAAAGCAATTGTATTGTGGCCAGGCTCATGTTGTCAAAAGCCGGTGCTTGGACGCAGACGCCCGGCCGCAGGGCGCGCACCAGCCACGCGCCGGAATGGGGTTTCCGGCACAGAGCTTGCCTCCCGAGGCGATTTCGCATACCATAAATCTGGTTGTTTCCACGGCTGCCTGCTCATTCCCTCAATGAGAAGCGAGGACCGGGACTGTCAGATGGGGAGCCGACGCGGCCGGCGAAGGTGATGCGACAGATGGACCCAATAGACCTTGAACCCAGGTACACGAAGGCAGACATTCCCGGCCAATGCCTCAAGTGCCTGGCTGAGCAGAAGCTGGACGGCTGCCTGCGCCTCCTGCTGACGGCCGACCCGGACAACGAGGAGATGCAGACCGCATACCTGGCGCTGTATTCCTTTCTGACCTCACCGGAGTCCAAGGACCTGCGAGACCGGACGGAGAGATACCTGGCTGACGGCAGGGACGTCAAGGTTCGCGTCCGTTTCGAAGGCGGCGAGGTCAAGTGTGACCTCGTGCTGGATGAGACGTAGCGACTTGCAGCCCTCCGTCGCCTTCAGAAAGCACCGCATGAACAGCCCCCACCCCCCACACCGCCACCCGAGAGGCGCCGTGCCCGTAGTCTACGACAGGCCACGCTCGGGGCCTGCTCCCTACCCCGCACCCCCCTTCCGGTACCACCGTGATGCCCCTCGTTCCTGGCCAACTGTACGCCGGCCTTCGATGGCGTCCTGGGGCGTGGTCACAAAATGGTCCGCCTCTCCCTCCAGTCCAAACCTGGACGCCAGTTCAGCCTCTATCGGGAAGACGGGGTCGGTGGGTTTCAGGGTGGCCATCCTGGTCTCCCTGCCACCCTGGGGTGTGAAGAATATCTCGAAGACCCATCCCCTGCCGAAGATGCGGTACGGCAGCAGGCTGCGGCGTATCACTCTGGCGCCACCCTGATGCCACCACACCGGCCTGGCCACCGTGTACAGCTTGACCACGCTGTCATAGGGAATGCGGCGCGTGCCCGGCACACGGAGACCCAGGAGCTTCCTCTGCATCAGTATCTCCTGCCGTCTGTGGTCCAGGATCGTATGCCATCCGGTATTCCACAGGGGGCGAAACGTCATCCCGTCAGCGTTTATGGTGTATCTGGGTCCGGACACTGGACTCCCCTCGCGAAGCCGTCGCCCGCGGCCAGACCAGGTGCGTCAAAGCCAGCCGCTGCCTGCCCGGTGGCCATGCCTACTTCGGCTCGAACTTCTTGCAGCGCCTGGCGTCCTTGTCCGGCGTCACCTTGCTCGCCCCACACTTCTTGGCCGTGCACCGGTAACCTTCGCCCCTGGGGTTCACTATCAGCAGCTTGCAGTCTCCGCACGTTGGCATTGCAGTACCACCTCCTCATTGTACTAAAGGTCTCATAATAGTCTTCATGCCAAGGACTGCTTGTGTTTCTATGCAACGAGACGATTAGTGCGTTGCACGGTTGCGCAGCTCGTCACGGTCAACGTCAAGGGTTGGGGTTGGGGGGATGGGAACAACGCAACCGACTGACGAAAGACGAGACCAGCACCCCAACCGAATGACGAGTACCGAATCCTATTCACCAATGCGGTGAGGCCATCCTACTATGAGACTATTAGTGTGTCCGTTTGCCGTGCCCCGGCCTGCCAGGGGGGAAGGCTACCCCCGATCCGGCTTGCCCTCGTCGCCGGTGGATGGGGGGCCTTCCGGCACGATTATCCAGGCGACGATGTAGGTGACGGGAACGGGGAGGATACCGGTCAACAGGCACAGGAAGACGCACCCCAGCCTGAGCAGGGTGGGGTCTATGGAGTATACCTCAGCGAGTCCCCCACAGATGCCGGCGATGCGTCTGTCCGTCCGTGAACGATATAGCCTTCGCATCTCAGCACGCTCCTCTCCCCGAGGCGCGAGGCCCGGAGGCAGCCCGTGCCACGGTCCGGTTGCTCCACATCGCCTATGATAGCACAGGGGTAGGCCGGTGTGAGACCCATCCGAACCCCGCCGCAGGAAGGACACTGCCAGAGCAGCGATGTATACTTACTCAGGCACCCGGCCAGGGCGGTACCCCCGGAAGGAGAAACAGGTGCAGGACAGGTTCAAGGAGATCGTTGACAGTCTCGCCAGCCCGGGCGATGAGGGTGAAGACAAGGTGACCGCACTCCGGCAGGCGATTGAGGAGCACGTGACGCCTGGAATGACGCTCCATATCGCAGGGGAGCCTTCGGCGGCCCTGCGCCAGCTTCTCCGCCTGTTCTGGAAGCGGGACGCCCGTTTCACCGTTGTGTCCGGTAGTCTGTCCCGTCCCTACGGTACCGGCCTGGTCCGCTTTGGTCTCGCCAGCAAGGTGATCACCAGCGCCCAGGAGAACCCCTACGGTCCCTCCACCTGCCCCGACGGCCTGGCCAGTGTCTCTTGCTTCGGCCGCACGGTGAAGGTGGAGAACTGGTCTCTGTACTCAGTGGAACAGCGGCTGATGGCTGGCGCCATGGGACTCGCGTTCATGCCCACCCTGTCCATCGCCGGAAGCGACATGGCGCTTGAGAATGCCGACTCCTTTCGGGTCATTTCCGACCCCTTCGACACCGGCCGGCAGCAGGCGGTGGTGAAGGCGCTGGTGCCCGACATCTCCTTTGTTCACGGCTGTGTCGCTGACCGCTATGGCAATACCATCCTCCCACTGCCCTGTGCGAACCTCCTGTGGGGGCCGCGCGCCAGCAGGAACGGCGTGATCGTCACCGTGGAGAAGGTGGTCTCAACGGACTTCATCAGACATCATGCCGCCCTGGTCAAGCTGCCAGGCTACCTGGTGAGAGCAGTCTGCGAGGTGCCGCTCGGGGCTCACCCTGCCGGCATGGTCAACCAATATGTCGAAGCGATTAATGGGTATGAGGCCGACTGGGAGTTCGTCGCCTCCCACGATCGAGTAGCCCCCGACAGGGCAGCGCTGGAGGAGTGGGTGAGCGAATGGGTGCTGGGCTGCCCCAGCCAGGACGAATACCTCACCAAGCTGGGAAGGGACAGAATCAGGCATTTGGAGCAGGCAGCCCGGCCGGACGCCTGGCGGGAGAACCTTGCCGTGGCGGCCCGCGCTGTTGAGAAGGGCAGCCGTTACACCGCCGACGAGATGATGCTCATCGCCGCCGCGAGGGAAATCAAGGACAGGGTACCGCGAAGCGGGTACAGGACCATACTGAGCGGGGCAGGCACCGCCGGCTTTGCAGCGTGGCTGGCCTACCACTGGCTCCGCCGGGAAGGCTACGGCATAGACCTGCTCTGGGGCCTGGGAAGGGCCGGCTGGCTGCCCCTGCCGGGCCAGACGAACCCGGTGGGCGTCTTCGACAGCCTGTCATCGAAGATGCTCACGGACACGGCGGAAATCTACGGGGTCATGGTCGGCGGCCAGGGCGCACGGTGCATGAGCGTCCTGGGAGTCCTGCAGATCGACAGGTTCGGCAACATCAACAACAGCCGCGTCGGCTGGCGCTCCCTGGGATCGGGAGGCTCCGGCGACGCCATCAACGCCAGCGAGACGCTGGTCATCGTGAAACACTCGCCGGAGAGGGTCGTGGACAGGGTCGGCTATGTCACCTGCCGGGGTGACCGGGTCAAGACGCTCGTGACCTCCCTGGGCGTATTCCGCAAGATCGACGGCGAGGAGGAATTCACCCTGACGGCGTGCATGCCCGATAGCAGGTCTACCACGCCCGAGAAGCGTATCAGGGAGATTGTCGAGGCCTGCCCGTGGGACCTCAAGACGGCCGCGGAAGTAGAGGAAGTCCCACCCCCGACCCCCGAGGAGCTGCTGTGGCTGCGGCTGCTCGACCCGGCCGGTGCCCTGACAGGCCCGTGACACGGGTCTTCTCCGGCGTGGCCTTCTTGACATCCGATCTCCCCCCAACCTAGAATCCTGCCTAGCCATCACGAAAGGAGCAGCCACAGCGTCCCACGGTATGACATCTGACAACCGCCCGGACCAGGCCAGCGGCAGGCTGTACGACGTCAGCCTCACCATCGAACCAGGCATGCTGGTCTGGCCGAAGGACACGCAGGTTGCCATCGAGCCCGTTGCTTCGATGGCTTCCGGTGCAACCTGTAACCTCTCTTCCATCCGCCTTGGCTCCCACACCGCCACCCACGTGGATGCGCCGAGCCACTTCATACCCGGAGCAGGGACAGTTGACAACATCCCGCCGCATATCCTAGTGGGCCCGGCGCGCCTGTTCCAACTTGGCGAAGTCCGGCAAATCGACCGCCAACTGCTCCAGGCGCTCGATCTCCAGGGAGTCACCCGTGTTCTCTTTGGCACCGGCAACTCGGCCCTGCTGCATGACAGCCAGTTCCGGACTTCCTACGCGGGCATCTCGGGCGAGGCAGCCCGCTACCTGGTCGAGGCCGGAGTGGGGCTCGTGGGGGTGGACTACCTGTCCGTCGAGGAATACAGGGCACGGGGCCATCCCACCCACACAACGTTGCTGGAAGCGGGCGTGGTCATTGTCGAGGGGCTTGACCTGGCGGGAGTACCGGCCGGCGACTATGAGCTGCTCTGCCTGCCGCTGAAGCTGAAGGGAGTCGATGGCGCCCCGGCGCGCGTCTTCTTGAGGGAGCTATCGTGAACAGACTTGCCAGCATTGTGCCTGCGCTCCTGACAGACGATCCGGGGATATTCGAGAAGCTCGTCCGCCAGACTGAGTCCTTCACCGACTACGCCCAGTTCGACATCATGGACGGCGAGTTCGTGCCTTCCACCAGCATCACTGTGAGTGACATCGTGGCCCTGGACACCAGGCTGAGATGGGAAGCGCACCTCATGGTCATGTACCCCGAGGACCATATAGAGGCCTTCCACCGGGCGGGGGCAGAGAAGATCGTGTTTCACTTCGAGGCGACGCCCAACCCACTCGCAGCGGTCGCCCGTGCCAGGCAGATTGGAGTGAAGGTGGGGCTGGCCGTGAACCCCGAGTCCAGGATATCGGAGATACTGCCCCTGGTACCGGCCGTGGACAGCGTGCTCTTCCTCACCGTGCACCCCGGGTTCTACGGGGCCAAGTTCCTGCCCGAGGTCATGGACAAGGTGGCGGAGCTACGCTACTACCTGCCGAAGGTGGAGATCGGCGTCGATGGGGGCATCAAGGAGGACAACGTTGCCGAGGTGGCGCGGCTCGGGGCCGATGTGATCTACGTTGGCAGTGCCATCTCGCTTCAGCCCGACCCCGCCGCCAGCTTCCAGCGTCTGCAGGAACTGGCGCAGGAGGGATCACGGCAGCGCTCCCAGCCCTAGCGCAAGCCTGACCTCACACGCACATCTTCAGCCGGCGCCCCCGCCCAGGAGCCGCATTGCCTCAGCCGCCATCCGGTCGGCGGTCAGACCAAGCTGCTCGTACATCACCGGCCCCGGGGCCGAGGCGCCGAACCTGTTCACACCGATGGCCACTCCCGCAGGCCCGACGTAGCGTTCCCAGCCCAGCGTCACGCCAGCTTCCAGGGAGACCCGTGCTGTCACCTCCGGCGGCAGCACCGAATGCCGGTACTCCGCCGGCTGCGCCTCGAAAAGCTCCCAGGAGGGCAGGGACACCACCCTGGCCCGGACCCCCTTCTCGCCCAGCAATGCACCGGCCTGCAGCGCAATATGCACTTCGGAGCCCGTGGCTATGAGCAGCACCTGCGGGGACCCCCGCGATTCCCAGAGGACGTAGCCGCCCCGCCGCAGTCCCTCAGCCGCTGCCAGGGACCCGCGGTCCAGTACCGGCAACCTCTGTCTGGTGACCACGAGCGCCGTGGGGCCGTCGCTCCGCTCCAGGGCCGCTCGCCACGCCTCCGCCGTCTCCGTAGCATCAGAGGGCCGGATGCAGACCAGGTTGGGCACCGTGCGCAGTCCCATCAGTTGCTCGACGGGCTGGTGGGTGGGGCCATCCTCCCCGATGCCTACCGAATCGTGGCTGAATATGTAGATGACCCTGAGTCCCATCATGGCCGCCAGCCTCACGGCCGGCCTCATGTAATCGTAGAAGACCAGGAACGTGGACGCATAGGGGATCATGCCGCCGTGGCGCGCCATGCCGTTGGATATGGCCCCCATGGCGTGCTCCCTAACACCGTAGTGGATGTTGTGCCCCGAGTAGTCGTCCCTCCCGAAGTGCCCCCTTCCGTCCAGTATCGACTTGACCGACGTCCCCAGGTCCGCGGAGCCGCCGGCCAGGGCATGCACCCTCGCCGATATCGCCTCCATGACCATGCCTGAGGCCTCCCGCGTGGCAATGGGCTTCCCGACCTGGCTGAACAGGCCGGCCAGGCCTTCATCCCAACCGGGCGGCAGGTCGCCTCCCAGGTCCTGCTCCAAGCTGCGCGCCTCCTCGGGATAGGCTGCCCGGTAGCCCGCCAGCGTGCCCTCCCACGCCTTCTGCTTGCGGCGGCCCCTGTCCCCGGCCCGGCGAAAGTGCTTCAGCACCTCAGCGGGGACCTCGAAAGGCTCTTCGCAGGACCAGGCCAGCGCCTTCTTGCTGAGACGCACCTCCTCCTCACCCAGGGGCTCGCCGTGGGCCCTGGCGGTGCCCGCCCTGTTCGGGCTCCCGTACCCTATGACGGTGCGGCAGATGACGAGGCTGGGACGGTTCCTTTCTCTCCGGGCAAGGCTGGTAGCCCTGTCCAGCGCCTGCACGTTCATGCCGTCGATGGGGCCAACCACGTGCCAGCCGTAGGCCTTGAAGCGCCGCCCCACGTCCTCCCTGAAAGTGATCTCCGTGCTTCCTTCAATTGAGATGCCGTTGTCGTCGTAGAGACATATCAGCTTGCCCAGTTGAAGCGTGCCGGCGAGAGACGCCGCCTCCGAGGCAACGCCCTCCTGCATATCGCCGTCAGAGCAAATGGTGTAGGTGTAGTGGTCGATGATCTCGTGACCGGGTCTGTTGTAGTGCTGGGCCAGCCAGCGTTCGGCAATGGCCATGCCCACGCCGTTGGCAAACCCCTGGCCCAGCGGACCGGTGGTGACCTCCACGCCCGGTGCCAGGCGGGACTCCGGGTGGCCGGGGGTCCTGCTGCCCCACTGCCGGAAGCCCTTCAGATCGTCCAACGTGAGGCCGTACCCTGTCAGGTACAGCAGGGCATACAGCATGGCCGAGGCATGACCGGCTGAGAGAATGAACCTGTCCCGGTCCGGCCAATCCGGGTCGCCGGGGTTGTGCTTGAGGAACCTGTCCCACAGCACGTAGGCCATGGGAGCGGCCCCCATGGGCGCACCCGGGTGGCCTGAATTGGCCCTCTGTACGGCATCCACGGCCAGGAAGCGGATGGCGTTGATGCACAGGGCGTCGTCGTTGTCTCTGACTATGTCCGTCCTCCGGTCTCCGCTCGTGGCGACACCATAGATTGTCTCACAGCTAGCGAGGAACAATTATAAGTCCTGCGCACAGGAGGCGCAAAAGAGACTGGCGCAGCCATTGTGAATGGCGCTGGTATTGCCTACAATTATCAGGGAAAGACGATGAGACACTCACCTGGCCTCCCCCAACGCACCAAGATCGTCTGCACGCTCGGGCCCGCCACGAAATCGACAGCCGTCCTGGAGAGCCTGATCAGGGCGGGCATGAACGTCGCCCGGCTCAACCTCTCGCACGGCACACATGCCGAACATGCCAGGCACATCGAGCGTGTTCGCAAGCTGTCCGGCCGCCTGTCCATGCCGGTGGCTGTTCTCATTGACCTGCCCGGGCCCAAGTACCGGGTGGGCAAGCTGTCCGTCAGGTCAGCCAGGCTCAGCAAGGGCGACCGCGTGGTCCTGACTACCAGGGAGGTGGAAGGCGACGGTCGCGTGGTGCCGGTGAACTATCCCCAGTTGCCCCATGATGTCAAGCCCGGAGACACGATTCTCCTGGACGACGGCGCTATCCAGCTCAAGGTGGCAGCCAGGGGCCAACAGGACGTGGACTGCGACGTCATAGTTGGCGGCAAGCTCACGGCAGGGAGAGGAATCGTGGTGCCCGGCATGCGCAGTCTAGGCCCCTTCATCACGGAAGGCATCAAGAAACACATGGACTTTGTGGTCGAGGAGAAACCGGACTACGTGGCCCTGTCTTTTGTCAGCCGGCCGGACGATGTGGAGCAGACAAGGGCCCTTCTGCATGGCAAGGCCTGCGACGTGCCAATCATCGCCAAGATCGAGCGCGGCCAGGCGGTCACTAACTTCGACAAGCTGCTGGCAGTAAGCGATGGGATCATGGTGGCCCGCGGCGATCTCGGTGTAGACATCCCCATCCAGAGAGTCCCCCTGGTGCAGAAGGAGATCATCAGGAAGTGCAACCGGGCGGGTAAGCCCGTCATTACGGCCACGCAGATGCTCGAGTCCATGGTCAGGTCGGCTCGACCCACCAGGGCGGAGGTGGCGGACGTGGCCAACGCCATCTTCGATGGCACGGATGCCGTCATGCTTTCGGCAGAGACCTCGGTGGGCAAGTACCCCGTGCAGTCGACAAGGATGATGGCCCAGATCGCCCGGGAGACCGAGGAGCAGCTCAACTACGAAGGCATGCTGGCCGAACGGGGCACATGGCTCGAGCCCTACACCGACGAGATGATAGCCTACGACGCCTGCCATACGGCCAACCGGCTGGGGGCCGCAGCCATAGTGGCCTTCAGCGAGTCCGGTAGCACCGTGTGGCGGGTCTCCAAGTACCGTCCCAGGACACCCATCCTGGGCATTACTCCCAGCAGGATCGTTTTCGGCAGGCTGCTGCTCTCCTGGGGGGTCATGCCTGTACAGGTGCCGGAGCCGTCCACGGTGGATGACCTCTTCTCCACCGGGGCCAAGCTGTCGAAGGAGTCCGGTCTCGCCAGGCCGGGCGACCTGGTGGTGATCACCGCCGGGGTCCCCATCGGCATATCGGGGACAACCAACCTGCTGAAGGTAGAAATCATCACCTAGCACGGTGTACCTGGACCAGCTTTACAGTAGAGCCGGCCGTGTCATTCTTGGGGCAATCCATGTACAGGTCATCTACCTTCTTCATGGTTTTGTCGCCCCCCTATTGCCAGTGTAGAATTTCGCTTGTCACAGGAATCCGGTGCCCGGTTCAGATGCTTGAAGGATTCCCCGGGCAGTGTGCCGGAGAGCGAAAGCATAGCTTGGCTGCCTGCATCGGAGGAAACTGAGGTATGGACCTGTTGAAGAAACTCAGCCTGGCGTTGGTCCTGTTGTTGTCGGCGGCACTTGTCTCGGGTCCCCTGGGGTGCGCGGGCCAGGAAGAGACAAATATGCCCATAGTGCTGTTAACTGACTATGGCAGTGAGGACTATCGCATCTGTCAGTTGAAGGGGATCATATACAGCAACAATCCCACGGCCATATTGGTAGATGCTTCTCAAGGTATTCCGGCATTCGACATACATGCCGGCGCTTTCATTCTGGACATAGCAGCAAAGGAGTTTCCGGAGAATGTAGTCTTTGTCGGGGTTGTCGCCCCTTATGATCCACTGGGAACAAGGTACCTGTTGCTCAAGACCAGCAAGAATCAGTACTTCGTGCTGCCTGACAACGGCTTGCTTACGTATGTCATTGAGAATATGGGTGTTGATATCATCTATCAGGTAACGAACCAGGAGCTTTTCAGCGGGCCGATAGAGAACCTCTCTGCCGAGGAAGTCCAGGGCAAGGTAGGTGCACTTGTTGCTTCAGGCTATCAACCGGATGATGTCGGGGTCCCGCTGGCGAATCCGAAGACGCTGGACATTCAGGAACCTGCAATTGCCGATGGCAGGCTGCTGGGTACAGTGGTCTACGTTGACCACTATGGCAACTGTATCACCAACATACCGGGAGGGACCGCAGAGGAGTTTGGTCTGAAGCTGGGGGATACCATTGTAGTGAAGGGTGCTGAGTTTGAGATGAGCGCCAAGTTTGGATCAATCTACTCGGACGTTCCTCAGGGCGAAGAGATTGTGTTTGTCAAGAGCGATCTCGGTATGCTTCAGTTGTCGGTGAATCTGGGCGATTTCGCCGAGACGTACGGTATCGAAGCCGGGACGAAGGTTGAAATAGAGATGTAGCATGCCCGGGCCGGGTGGATGGTGCAGGTGTCTGGACATAGGGGGGGGTGGCCCCACGGCCAGTGAGCGATCTGTACAAGACATGCATCCTGCGCGTCATTACATCCTGCGTGTCATTGCATCCTGCGCGTCATTGCGAGCGCAGCGAAGCAATCTCCGGGTGGGGAGGCCCGACGGCACGGCCCCGAGCAGCCAGCGTGGGCTGTGTCCACCGGATTTGGCGTCAGGTGCATGTGGTCGGACTGCGGAAGGGCGGCAGACTTCGCCCCCGCACGGGGGGGCTAGTTGGCTGCCAATACCTGCAAAGTGACGCCACCCGGTTCCCCCCCGACACGGGTGGGGAATACGGGGCCGGGACCATAACTGCCACGGCAGTGACCGGTTCGCCGCCGCACGGGGAAGCTTGGTTGGCGGGAGCGTAGTTGATGAGCATGTGGTCGGGGGTGGGTGTTTGGCTGACACCGCTGAGAGAGGAACGGGGTTCCAGGGGTGTCCCCTGGCGATCCGTTTCAATCCACGCCCCCGCACGGGGGGCGACTTCCGTCAGATAGCACAAACGGGTCTGGGAATTGTTTCAATCCACGCCCCCGCACGGGGGGCGACCGCTGGATGCAATTTGGGGGGCTGCCTTGTATGCAGTTTCAATCCACGCCCCCGCACGGGGGGCGACCTGAGCGGATGGGGCTGTGCTGGCACGAGTGGCAGGTTTCAATCCACGCCCCCGCACGGGGGGCGACGGGGGCGTCATGCTTTGCCCCCACCCGTGCGCAGTTTCAATCCACGCCCCCGCACGGGGGGCGACCCGATGTCGCCAAGAAGGTGTTTAAAGGTATCATGTTTCAATCCACGCCCCCGCACGGGGGGCGACGAATCCCGAAGAACGGCTGCTGGAGGCAATCTTCGAGTTTCAATCCACGCCCCCGCACGGGGGGCGACTGATCGCCGCTGGTGTCGATGTGAGTGAGGCCGAGTTTCAATCCACGCCCCCGCACGGGGGGCGACCTCGGGGGTCTCAAGGCCACTATCAATGGGAATCGTGTTTCAATCCACGCCCCCGCACGGGGGGCGACCCATCCTGCTGGCCGCAACTGCCGGTCGGTCTGGTTTCAATCCACGCCCCCGCACGGGGGGCGACTGCCCAGATTGCGGGAATAGCGAGTTCGCCAGGGAAGTTTCAATCCACGCCCCCGCACGGGGGGCGACTCGATGGCCGGTGCTTTGATGTCTGGTGCCTCCAGTTTCAATCCACGCCCCCGCACGGGGGGCGACTTCAATAACCGGTGCTTTGATGTCTGGTGCCTCCAGTTTCAATCCACGCCCCCGCACGGGGGGCGACATTATGGTGTCTAGGGTGCTCTACCACAGGGAGAAGTTTCAATCCACGCCCCCGCACGGGGGGCGACGCCAGAATCTTATCCCAGTGCTCCTTGAATATGCTGTTTCAATCCACGCCCCCGCACGGGGGGCGACGGCAATCATAGCTAGCAAGTAAGTCTCTATAAGAGTTTCAATCCACGCCCCCGCACGGGGGGCGACAGTTGATGAATTGCCACCAGTTGACGGGTTGCCAGTTTCAATCCACGCCCCCGCACGGGGGGCGACGGGCCACGGAGAAGGAGTGATGGCTGAGCACGATGAGTTTCAATCCACGCCCCCGCACGGGGGGCGACCGCCAAGTTCTATTGCCTGAACCCTCCCCTTCTCGTTTCAATCCACGCCCCCGCACGGGGGGCGACGCTGTGCAGTGGATCTAGATAGTAATGGACATGGTTTCAATCCACGCCCCCGCACGGGGGGCGACCAGAGAGCGAGGAGGGAGCGAGAACTTTCCGCCTTGTTTCAATCCACGCCCCCGCACGGGGGGCGACGTGAGTATTGCATGGATGAAGCGCGTGAAGCTGGTTTCAATCCACGCCCCCGCACGGGGGGCGACCAGAGGGGCAGGATTGCTTCGCCCCGGGGGTTGGTTTCAATCCACGCCCCCGCACGGGGGGCGACTCGCTCTCAGTAACGCAGCCAGCGAGTGTGACCTGTTTCAATCCACGCCCCCGCACGGGGGGCGACCTTGAACGTGCAATCCCACGACTGCACGACCTCGGTTTCAATCCACGCCCCCGCACGGGGGGCGACGCAAGTCATTTTGACCAGGTAGTTACCATCCTCGAGTTTCAATCCACGCCCCCGCACGGGGGGCGACCTTGAACGTGCAATCCCACGACTGCACGACCTCGGTTTCAATCCACGCCCCCGCACGGGGGGCGACTTTCCGCCGGCAGCTAGCATGATTGCTATGATGAGTTTCAATCCACGCCCCCGCACGGGGGGCGACTTCTAGGGGCATTGTAGACTCGGCTAGTGTATTTAGTTTCAATCCACGCCCCCGCACGGGGGGCGACCTTTTTGTGTATCCTAGTTGATAGATTCTTTGAGGTTTCAATCCACGCCCCCGCACGGGGGGCGACGCAGCCCGACCGGAGACGGCGGGCGAGAAGGAGGTTTCAATCCACGCCCCCGCACGGGGGGCGACGCAAGTGGCAGACGTGGTGATGTTCTTGTACCGAGTTTCAATCCACGCCCCCGCACGGGGGGCGACACGCATGTTCCGGCTGCGAAGGTAGCCGTGAACTTGTTTCAATCCACGCCCCCGCACGGGGGGCGACGAGGTCAAGCAGCTTGATAACCTTGGAGACCATTGTTTCAATCCACGCCCCCGCACGGGGGGCGACAAGTGATTGCGATCTTGCTGCTGGCTTCGACGAGGTTTCAATCCACGCCCCCGCACGGGGGGCGACTGAAGGCAATCTATGGTATGCAAGCAAGCAAGGTGTTTCAATCCACGCCCCCGCACGGGGGGCGACATACAGTGCATGAGCTTCCGCGAACTCTGATACTTGTTTCAATCCACGCCCCCGCACGGGGGGCGACAATAGATTTCTAACCTATAAGTTATATATCACATGTGTTTCAATCCACGCCCCCGCACGGGGGGCGACCTGCGACTCCATCCGCCAGGGCAACCACATCGTGTTTCAATCCACGCCCCCGCACGGGGGGCGACGAGAGGTCTCGTATCGCCTCCAGTGTTTCAGGGAAGTTTCAATCCACGCCCCCGCACGGGGGGCGACCGTGCGGCCATTGAAGGCCGTAATCATGGCGATCTGTTTCAATCCACGCCCCCGCACGGGGGGCGACTCACGCAGATTGATGTCTCAGAACTGAGTATCAGGGTTTCAATCCACGCCCCCGCACGGGGGGCGACATGGCTGCCTATGGGGGCGCATTGCCGGAGGTGGTTTCAATCCACGCCCCCGCACGGGGGGCGACCATAGATGTCTATGCCGTGGCTGAGGACATCCTGGTTTCAATCCACGCCCCCGCACGGGGGGCGACGAGCGTGCAGTGTGTGGTGACGAGCCCGCCATACGTTTCAATCCACGCCCCCGCACGGGGGGCGACGTTGGCATCGGGTGAGGACCGTGTTCTGTACTTGTTTCAATCCACGCCCCCGCACGGGGGGCGACTTGAGCACCTGATCTACCCCAAGTACCGGCTGGTGGTTTCAATCCACGCCCCCGCACGGGGGGCGACAGCCAGGGTTGGTTGATCGAATCTTGCCACCGTTGTTTCAATCCACGCCCCCGCACGGGGGGCGACCTAAGGGCCAAGCTGGAAGGCAACTAACTTCGAGTTTCAATCCACGCCCCCGCACGGGGGGCGACGCATGTTCCGGCTGCGAAGGTAGCCGTGAACTTGTTTCAATCCACGCCCCCGCACGGGGGGCGACGGAGCGCCTACTTGCCCTCCAGGCTGAGGGCTATGTTTCAATCCACGCCCCCGCACGGGGGGCGACCAATAGCTCATGCCACCTCCTTTGTCCTTGCCCGTTTCAATCCACGCCCCCGCACGGGGGGCGACTGTCACAGGTATACGCCCTGTGCTATCGCAGTCAGGTTTCAATCCACGCCCCCGCACGGGGGGCGACGTCACCAAGGCGTTAAAGCCCCACTCTGCCGCGTTTCAATCCACGCCCCCGCACGGGGGGCGACCTGCACCGAATGCCCCGCCATCCTGGGATATTGTGTTTCAATCCACGCCCCCGCACGGGGGGCGACGCACACTGGCGGTGGCTGTGCTCGACCCATCAGGTTTCAATCCACGCCCCCGCACGGGGGGCGACCCCAACATAGACCTCGTTCATCTGCTGCTGGATGTTTCAATCCACGCCCCCGCACGGGGGGCGACGAAACAGATACTCGAGGGCCAGAGGGAGATCACTGAGTTTCAATCCACGCCCCCGCACGGGGGGCGACCCCCGTGCACCGGAGCATCAGCCCATGATATGACGTTTCAATCCACGCCCCCGCACGGGGGGCGACATAATGTTCCTTGGATTGCCTATTTAATAAAAGTTTCAATCCACGCCCCCGCACGGGGGGCGACCAGGTCTGTTTCTACACGCTAGATGGCTATCGCGTTTCAATCCACGCCCCCGCACGGGGGGCGACATGTCGAGGAGCAGGTGTACGACAACGTCATGAGTTTCAATCCGCGCCCCCGCACGGGGGGCGACTCAAGGCGTCCGCTATCAGGATTTCCCTGTAGCTGTTTCAATCCACGCCCCCGCACGGGGGGCGACCTCAAGCTCGGGGCCAACAAGGTCGCCGAGTTGACGTTTCAATCCACGCCCCCGCACGGGGGGCGACGAGGTATGGCTTCGGGTGGGGCGTGATGTTCTGGAGTTTCAATCCACGCCCCCGCACGGGGGGCGACAAGCGGCAACGATTAAGGCTACGCACCTCAGCGAGTTTCAATCCACGCCCCCGCACGGGGGGCGACAAGGCTGGCGAACGGCTTGAGGCTGCTAAGCAAGTTTCAATCCACGCCCCCGCACGGGGGGCGACCTCAGCAGCGGGACCTTGCCGTCCGTGCTACCGGCGTTTCAATCCACGCCCCCGCACGGGGGGCGACGCTTCCGCCTCCACCTCTGGCACCGGCTGGCCCTGTTTCAATCCACGCCCCCGCACGGGGGGCGACCCCCATCTATCCGCGCAGTGCCCTGTTTGCAGCCGTTTCAATCCACGCCCCCGCACGGGGGGCGACTATTTCAACAATCGCTGGTATCTGACCGTCATCAAGTTTCAATCCACGCCCCCGCACGGGGGGCGACGTGAGCGAGGTTGCCGTCACCCCTGAGATCCGGCTGTTTCAATCCACGCCCCCGCACGGGGGGCGACTTGAGAGAGGAGAGAGCAGATGGCAGCAAGAGGTTTCAATCCACGCCCCCGCACGGGGGGCGACCTGGCAGGCGTCAGCCACGGTCGCCTTGTCATCGGTTTCAATCCACGCCCCCGCACGGGGGGCGACCCTGTTAATGCCCACGTCTACCCCGATTTCTGTGTTTCAATCCACGCCCCCGCACGGGGGGCGACAATTACCCAATGCTTCAACATCTTCTTCCTCAGGGTTTCAATCCACGCCCCCGCACGGGGGGCGACTTACACCTTTTTTCCATTTCCATGCCCATCTCTTGGTTTCAATCCACGCCCCCGCACGGGGGGCGACAGAGGGCTGGGCTTGCTGAGGTAGGTAGGAGATTGGTTTCAATCCACGCCCCCGCACGGGGGGCGACTTTACAGTCACACGTATGATATAGCCAGCGATGGTTTCAATCCACGCCCCCGCACGGGGGGCGACACAGTAGTTAGGAAGTCCAACCCTACCATTGACATGTTTCAATCCACGCCCCCGCACGGGGGGCGACTCCAAACAAGTACGATCATCCTCGCTACCCCAAGGTTTCAATCCACGCCCCCGCACGGGGGGCGACCCAAGTCCTACTCCAAGAGTAGCTAGGGCCAAATGTTTCAATCCACGCCCCCGCACGGGGGGCGACTCAATATTCTGGTCAAGCGTCTCAAGCCCATCAATAGTTTCAATCCACGCCCCCGCACGGGGGGCGACCACCATAGCCTTGCGTTGTCTCTCCGTCAATGCAGTTTCAATCCACGCCCCCGCACGGGGGGCGACTGGTTGGCGGATGCGGTTCCAGGAAATCCAAGAGGTTTCAATCCACGCCCCCGCACGGGGGGCGACCACACTGAGAGCACAAGTTTACACTTGCACCCTCGTTTCAATCCACGCCCCCGCACGGGGGGCGACTTCGCCAGCCTGATGCTGATGGCTGGAGTCCACCCGTTTCAATCCACGCCCCCGCACGGGGGGCGACATTTGGTGCCAATTGACTAGCGTCGCCTGGATATGTTTCAATCCACGCCCCCGCACGGGGGGCGACTCGCTACCGTACTCGTTGACCTGCCCGTCAGGCTGTTTCAATCCACGCCCCCGCACGGGGGGCGACGGCAGATTAGGCAAGGTCTGGAGCCGACATCGGACAGTTTCAATCCACGCCCCCGCACGGGGGGCGACTTACAGCCTCAGTCTATGCCGGGCACTCCTGGAGTTTCAATCCACGCCCCCGCACGGGGGGCGACTTCAGGGGCTTGACGGGCTGAAAGCCAACGTGGAGTTTCAATCCACGCCCCCGCACGGGGGGCGACCTAACGGGGACCTTAGCCATGGCCCCTTCCCATGTTTCAATCCACGCCCCCGCACGGGGGGCGACATGACATTAAACAACTTCACAATACGCACTTTATGGTTTCAATCCACGCCCCCGCACGGGGGGCGACATAGCTGCCTGAAGATTAGCAGGACGATAATTGTTTCAATCCACGCCCCCGCACGGGGGGCGACATAGCCAAGCAGAGGATAGCGGACTTCTTCAATGGTTTCAATCCACGCCCCCGCACGGGGGGCGACGTCGAGCACCCAGTCATCCTCGTCCGTGAGGGCAAGTTTCAATCCACGCCCCCGCACGGGGGGCGACTCTGTTCGATATCGAGTACAGAATGGTAGACATTGTTTCAATCCACGCCCCCGCACGGGGGGCGACGCTGTGTGCTCTGCGGCGGTGTGTGGGACGTGCCGTTTCAATCCACGCCCCCGCACGGGGGGCGACCCATTCGTTCCCCCGCTGACAGTTTACAAGTGTGTTTCAATCCACGCCCCCGCACGGGGGGCGACCAAGCTCCTCGTTCTTCCGTCCGTATGGGAATGCGTTTCAATCCACGCCCCCGCACGGGGGGCGACCAGCGTGGCTCCGCCCCCAATAACACTCAGGTAAGTTTCAATCCACGCCCCCGCACGGGGGGCGACGTGCAGTTCGTGGCCCATGTCGGCCGGATCCATTTGTTTCAATCCACGCCCCCGCACGGGGGGCGACCGATGCTGCACCTGGCTAAAGGATCAGTTGAAGAGTTTCAATCCACGCCCCCGCACGGGGGGCGACTCTGCTGTAACCCAAGGTTACGCCATAACAGAGGTTTCAATCCACGCCCCCGCACGGGGGGCGACTTCCTCAGAGAGTACGCAGCCGATCCTATGCTACAGTTTCAATCCACGCCCCCGCACGGGGGGCGACTTCGGAGGGTAGGGTGATGGGAGGCTCTGAAGGATGTTTCAATCCACGCCCCCGCACGGGGGGCGACCCTGGAGCTGCAGAACCCCGATGAGGTCAAGCAGTTTCAATCCACGCCCCCGCACGGGGGGCGACTCAGAAGGAGGTAGCGATGCCGGTGCATGTCGAGGTTTCAATCCACGCCCCCGCACGGGGGGCGACCTGGGCCGGACCGAGGAGACGGAGCTGCTGGTGCAGTTTCAATCCACGCCCCCGCACGGGGGGCGACCCAAAGCCTCCAGGGTGACTAACGTTTGCACCCGAGTTTCAATCCACGCCCCCGCACGGGGGGCGACCAGACCGATATGCTGGCCAGCCAGATCAAGCCTAAGTTTCAATCCACGCCCCCGCACGGGGGGCGACAGGGTTGGACTTCCTAACTACTGTGATAGGGTTGTTTCAATCCACGCCCCCGCACGGGGGGCGACCGCACTTCCAGCTACGAATCGCGCTGGACGCGCCGTTTCCTGTTACGTCTTGTCAGGCACACGCCTGATATCGCCATCATGGTCTCAAAGCTCGCCGACCTCAATCCTGCTGCATGTCCGCTTGCGGTCCGCGGAGGACATCCCCTACACCACCAGGGGGCCTTCGGGGTCATAGGCAGGCTTTGCTCCCACGTGCTCCACTTTCACCTTCCAGTTCTTTCCGAGGAAATAGAACCGGAGGCTGTCTTCCCCCACCTCGATCTCGTCCACCAGGCGTTGCCGGAGCCTGGTCCACTGGGCGGGATCGACCAGGCACTCAAACACCGACTTCTGCACCCTCTGGCCGTAGTTCTCGCAGACCTTGGCCACCCTCCGCAGTCGCTTCTGCCCCCCTTCTATGTCCGTCCTCACGTCGTAGGTCACCAGGACCATCATCTTTGTCTACCCCCTGCGGTATTCGGATATTCGGTTGTTAAGGAGCGTGGGCACCACTGCCCTGTCTACTTCCAGAAAAAGGGCGGGTACCCGTCCAGGTCCCCCCGCAGATACCGCGCCAAGAGCAGCGCCTGTACATGAGACAGCAGACCTATCTGCACCTGTTCTCCCAGGAAGGGGTGCCGGATTTCCTCCTGCTTCCTCTTCTGGTAGGCCACCAGCACCTCCCGGCGTGTCTCGTCGTCCATCTGCACCGCCCCGGTCTCCGTCTTGGTAAACCCTTTGCCCTTGACCTGCTGGAGGTTGACCAGGGACAGTGCGAGTCGGTCTGCCAGAAAAGGCCGGAACTCCTCCACCATGTCCAGCGCCAGCCCCGGCCGCCCCGGCCGATCGGTATGGAGGTACCCAACTGCCGGGTCCAGCCCCACTCCCTCCAGGGCTGCTGCCACGTCGTGCACCACCAGTGTATAGAGGAAGGAGAGGAGGGCATTCATGTTGTCGAGCGGTGGGCGGCGGCTTCGCTCGCGGAAGAAGAAGTCCTCCTTCTGGGCCCCAATCAGGTGGTCGAAGACGGCGAAGTATCGCCGGGCTGCCTCTCCCTCCCGGCCCCGGACGCTGTCCAGGGGCTGCGGCGAGTCCAGTTCTCGCAACAGTCGTGCCAGGTGTTGCACAGCTTCAAGAAGGGCTTCCGATCCTGTCTCCTGAGGACGGTCCCGGGCTGCCCGCATGAGCACGGTTCGCGAGTTGGCGATCTTGGCCAGCACCATGCCGCGTGCCAGTTCGGCGGCGACGTCTTCGTCATCTGCCTTTCGGTACTGCTGGCGTCGCAAAAGCACGTTGCCGGAAACGGGCCCCTGGACGCGGGCAAAGAAGCGCCCGTTCCGGCTGAGGAAGCTGACGGCGACATTTCGCTCCCCGCAGAGTCCCATGAGCGGGGGACTACAGGATACCTGGCCGAAGCATACGATGCTGCCCAGGGTGTGGATGGGGACCTGGAGCTTCGTCTCGCCGTCGACGCGGACAAGCACGGTCTCACCTTCTCGAGAGAGGTAGGCTCCCTGGGTGGTGACGTACAGGGTGTTGAGGAGGCGCTTCATGGCGTAGCGTCCTCCAGGTTGGCGATGGCCCTGGCCACGTAGCGACGCGCACTCAGTCCGCCGGCGGTGGCTTTGGGCAGGCAAATATCGACCAGTGAGCAGCTTTCGCAGGCCCTGGTGTATGTGGGGGGTGGGGTCTTGCCGGCGCTGTCGAGGGCGTGCAGGCGGGCTGCCAGGGACTCGGTCTCCTTCCTCAGCGTCTCGTCGAAGGCGACGTCGAGCCGCCTGCGCGGCTGCCCGTAGAACAGGGCGCCGCAGGGGATGGGCACGGACAGCATCTCTTCCAGGCAGAGGGCCTGGCCACATAGCTGCACCTCGTCCTCGTGTCCGATCTTGGGACGGCCGCGCTTGTACTCTACGACAAAGGGCCTCCACAGCCCGGCCGTGCCTTCGAGCCGTACCCCTTCGTCGGCGGTGGAGACTCTATGGAACTCGACGACATCCGCCATTCCCACGAGCCCCAATCGAAGGGAGCGCAGGCGGAGGCCGCGAGCTATGCGGAGGTCGCCGCGGACCTCGGTTTCGGGCTCGTGTGAGCGATCGTGCAATAGCCGGCCTTCGGCGGTGAGGAGGTTCTCCTGCCACACTCCTTCGAGGTGGATGAGCGCCCACTGCCGCTCACAGAAGGCGAGATGCTGCAGCGCCGATATGGGCAGCAGGTCGTCTTCGGTGTACATCAGATAACGGCGCCTCCTGCCGAAATGAAATCCTCCAGCTTCAGCACGCCCTTCATGTACCCAAGGAAATCGGGGTCGTAGTCGTAGTTCCATTCATAGATAGCTGAGTCTGACGAGCCCTTCATGCCAGCTATGGGTTGCAGCCGAAGCTTGTCGATCTTGTTAGCCCACATTTGAACGCTGTACCTCATGAGTTCGACCTTGGATACCTTCATTCCTTTTCGGACAGCCTGGGCCAATGCCTCGTCGATGACCACTGTCCGAGTGTCCGTGTCAATTACTCGACACTGCTCGGAGACACTTGGATACTCCATATTCTTCTCATTTTTGATCAGTTGCTCAGCTTTCTCCGCAGCACCAGAGGTCCATTCGCGCCTCATGGCCAGGGTTGCCAGTTCGCTTGGGGGCAAGCCGTTTAGTTCGTCCAGTGTGAAACCGTCCAGTGCGCGACGCGATATTGACATGGCCGGATTGCTGCGAAACTGGTCGTCCAGAAGTAGGATATCCCAGACTTTGGCGTTCCCAAATTCAGCGCCACGGCTGACCCGTCCCCCGACTTGGATCAAACTTGCTGTTGATGCACGTTCGCGAAAACCGATGCGGAAGGAGAAATCCATCCCGGCTTCTACGCAGCTTGTGGCCACGAGGGTCCAGTTCTTGATTCCGTCTCGCAGGCGCAGCCTCACCCTCTCGACGACTTGGTCTCTGTGAACCGGCGCGAGCGCGGTAGAGAGATGTAAAACGTCGTGACCCCCTCGGCGCATCGCCTGGGCGATCACCGCGGCAGTCTGCACGGTGTTTACAATTAGAAGCCGTGGTCCTGGTCCCTCCTGAAGAATAAAGTCAATAAGCCCCTGGGAATCGAGCGCGTGCGCATCAGCGGGCCGCCGCCGAAAACTGACCCGCTGTTCCTCCGCCTGCTTCAGTTCACTGCCCAGGGGACTGTCCGTCACAAGGTCGGGCACTTGGGGCACGCGCTCCGGTTTGCCGGTGCCAATGAGCGGCCGGTACTCATCCAGTTCCCAAAACCGGGGCAAGGAGCCGCTGGCCAGCACCAGATGCCCTCCCCAGTCTCGCGTCCACGTTTCCAGCCATCGCCACATCTGTGGCCACAGGTGGGACGGAGTCGATGCGTGCGTCTCATCCACGAAGACCGCCGACCCAGGTAGTTCGTGCAGCTTTCGCAGCCTGGCGGGATGGTGGCTCCCGAGGGTCTCGAAGAACTGTACAGCGGTGGTGACAACGATAGGAGCTTTCCATAGGGTCGCGAGTTGACGGAGTTCCAAGTCTTCGAAGTCGGCCCGATGGTGGTGTTCGGCCACAACGTCTTCAGGCCGCTCACCCTCCAATCTCAGTGCATCTCGATAGACTTCGACAGACTGCGTGATGATGTTCGTATAAGGCAAGACAACGATAATGTGCCGGAGTTCCGGTTTCCGTTCTGCAGCGACGCGCAAGAGGTGTGCCATTACCGCCGTTGTCTTGCCAGTGCCGACAGGCGCATCGCAGGCCCGGATAGGGGGGGTGAGTGGGGCAGTCAGGCACGCTTCAAACAGTCGCTTCCGCAAACGGTTGCGTGCCTGCTCGCGCTCGGTTTTCCCGTCCGGCAATCTATGTACATATCTCTGCAAAGCAGCTAGACGCTCTTGCCAACGAGGGGCGATTGGTGCTGCTTCAGTCTCTTGGCTATAGTGGCGCGCCGTGTCACCATGATCTGCATCCACAAGGCAGGAGAGGGCAACGCGGCGGGTGAAACCGCATTCGTGTAAGCCAGAAGGCTGAACCTCTGACAATGCAGGACACCCTGCCGCCGCATGGACACTCTTGTATTGTCCCAACTGACGGTCAACGTGATCGGCCACCCTCTCACCATCTGTCGTTGCACTTTTCAGATTCCGAAACGGTCGACCCTGCTTCGCCATCTCCTCATTCCGACTGAACAATCCGACATGGTGTCCATAAGCAAGAACCACCGCCTCGTGCCACCCGAGTCTGTCGAGTTCGGCTGTGCCTGCATCCGTATGATCTATCTGCAGGGGTTTACGCGATCCTTGTTGGAGGATCGCCTGGTTGGCACGATCGAGCTTGCCCAGATCATGAAGTAGCGCGGCGGCTTCAACCGAGCCAACGAACGCTTTGCTATCGCCCTTGTAGAACGCGCCAGCGTTCCGCGCATTCCGGATCGCTTCGCGCTGGACGTTTGCTACATGCTCTACATACAGTTGTGCGGGAGTTCCGTGTCGGGCACTGTGAGCCAGTGGAAGGCTATCCCCCATTACGGCGCTACCTGTTGAACCGGGTACACCATTCCGGCAGTTCGACGCAGAGATCGTACAGTCTGCCGCCCTTGAGCTTACCTCCGAATTTGCGGGGTTCTTCACCTGGCAGTTCAGTCGGTATGTCGTATTGCTGGTCCAGTGGAATGCCGCTCACGGATGGTTTCTCACAATCCTCACCCTTGCGCCTCGGTGTCAGTTTTTCGATGAACTCAACCTCGGAGAAGGAGCCCAGACCGCCGTCATGTTCTGCATACCAAGCGTGGCGAACCTCTACGAAAGGGCGAATATCCGACTTGGTGTGCGGATAGGCGTACTTCATGAGCTTCAGCAACAGCGCGATGTCCAACGGAGTACAGCCTGTTCCGTGCTTCCCTTGGGCACCTGTGGGATTGACAAAGAACGGCATGGAATACACACCGTGCTCAACAACACGATGCGCCAATGGGGCCATGCCTCGACTGGGGCCTTGCGCTCCTGGACGTCCGCTTTGTGCAGGCGCCATCTTCGTCTTTGTCAGGCGATGCACCTGAACGGGAGACACGGAGATAGCCAGCCCGAAGTGCGCAACACCGGCTCGGATGGTATCCCCCACTCCCTCTTCAAGGAAGGTGTTTCCGAAAACACGGGCGTCCCAGTACTTCCGCTTGAAGCCCACGAAGTCATCATTCAGTTGGGTGTTGACTTCGCTGCGGTCAATGTCGCGCCTCTCAAGAATATCGAAACCATCGATTCCGTTGGTGATTCGCAAGTCCTGAGCGATCTTCTGCCACACCGGCTCGTCCTTGCGAAGAACTAGGTCCCTTACCTTGCGCTTGAAAGAAACGCCAGTGATCATGCCCCGGTTGTCATGGCTGCGACGGCGCGGATCGCTCTCCTGGTCTGGGTCGCCGTTAGGATTGCTATTCTCGACGACAATGACAAGAAGCCCTGTTGCTCGCGGTATGGTCACTTTGTCATGCTCTTTGTCTGTCTTCATTGGTCTTCATCCTTTCCTTCATCGTTTTGTCCTCCAGCAGGTGGTGACGCCAGGAATCCCAACAGCAGATGAGCCTTCATCACGTCATTACATTCTTTTGGCAGATCGCAACCTCCAAGCGCTTCGGCGATACACTGGTACTGCCGCAGTTTCTTCCGAGCTTCGTTCACCGCAATGCGTCTGTGGTCGTTTTGGGGCCAGGCTTGAGATACCTGAGCCACCTTTGCCCAGCGGACGTACTCCATCATCCGCTCGCTCAGGTCCGCCAAGGCTCCTGCCGGATTGTCCAGTGCCCGACGCATGAGGGCGGTGCCAATGAGCGAGTTGGGCAACTGCCCCTCGCGGACTACGATGCAGTAGTCCTTGTGCAACGTATCAGCCATTGCCAGAATCTGCCCGACTTGGTAAGGCGCTTCTTTCATGTAATCCTCCCTTCTTGACGCAAGCGCGTCTAGTAATATTCCAAGCACCGCGACCGCCTCCAGAGCGGTCTGTCTGGACTCGCGCGGATAGTCGAAGAACGGTTCATGCCTTCCCCGTGCGTGCCGTGGACCGTATGCGTGTTTGGCACCGAAAACGCCGACCAACAGAGGCCCCACGCGCTGTAATAGCAGGGCGAGCATACGTACTGGAGATGACTCCCACTTGCCTTCCATGTGGAGCATCAGCGCAAGTACTTCACCCAGCCCCGGTCCAACCACTGCCTGGCTTGCCCTCTGCGGCTTTCCGTCCGTCCCTCTGGGAGAAGACCCATCTCGAACCCACTGATAAGATAGCAGCCGCACCACTTGATCAGGATAGGGCGCAAATGGTCGCGCGTCCTCCACTTCAGCAACGGGCCTCTTGTCGCGCGTTTGTCCTGATTGCAGGTCAAGCGCAACGACCGGTACGTTCTCTCGGGCAGCTTGTTGCCAGCGCTCTGCTGCCTTCAACGTCTGCTTTACGGTCGGCGACTCGGCCAAGGCAATCTGTGCCTGTCCATCTGACGCCTTTCGGATAAGGAAGATGTTGAGTTTGGCGTTGGGATGCTCGCGCACTATCGTGTCTAGTGCGTCACAGACAGCCTTCGCGTCGACTTCGAACTTGGCCTCGGTGATCTCAGCGCCGGAACCAAAGTAACTCGCCGTCTTCGCGTCCATGTCCGGCTTCTCGTCCACGAAAACGACCAGCAGATCTTCCTTCTCCTTCTTCTTGTGAGTCCTTGCATCCATATCGAACTTGCCGCTAGCCACTCCGCGCCATGTTGTTCCTTCGTCACGGGTCACAAGCCATTCTAGGGCGCCGGCCATCTGTCTACTCTGTACGGATGTGACCGGGCAAACGGTGTATTCTGTCAGCCCATAGCGTTTGTTACACTTTGCCTTATCGCCATCGCTTGCCATTGATATCAGTGGGAAATAGGTGCCCAATACTGGCAACTTGACTTGGGGAAACGGTTCCTCAAGCAACCCACCATCGCTGCCGAAAGCAGAGGCAGGAGCTCGATGTTCATGATCTCTTGCCGTAGCGGACAGATTAGTTGGCAAGACATTGGCGACGCTTTGCCACAGGTGTCTCTTGTGGATTGACCCAGTGTCGTCCAGTTCAAGAACAAGTAAAACGGAGATATTCTTGTCTTTGCCTCGACCGCTATCCTTGCCTTTCCCCACAAGCAGTTCCTGCACCGTTCCCAGCAGCGTTCCCAGTGACTGCAATCTGGCAGTTCTGAGTTGAGTTAGGGCAAGCCCACTGATTTCCGAGACAAAGGTACCTTCGTTTTGTAAAGCCCTCTCGAATCTTCTTGCTAACTCTACAATGCCTGTAGCCTGCTCATCGGTGCTGAGTTTCTCGGTAATAAGCTTGGCCTTTTCGAGTGAATTACTCCATTTCCAGCCAGCTTCTTTCCAAGTTTTCAGCATGCGTTTCTTGGTGGCTTCTGCGTATGCCGAGTCGAGCAAGTTGAGTTTGTCGCTCTCACGCCTGGATTTGCCAAGGTCAACCCATGCTGTTGATTCCGAGGGGAGGCTCAGGAACGGCTGATTGACCTTTATGACAGGAAAGCTCCCATCACTCGTTTGGACTATCCTGTGTATCCCCCTCCGCTCCTCGGCTGCGACTTCTTCTACAGAGATGACATGACCTTCCTCGCTCAAGCGAATTCGAAGCAGGTGTTTCTCAGACACTGGCAGTGGTCTAATTAACGGGTGAGGAAGATCGAGTGCGATCTTCGCAGCTTGAAGTGCCTTCCACGCCCTCCATGTCTCACTCAGCATTGATCTCTTCCTCCTTCGGGATTGCGTGCAGGTAAGACATTACACCTTTCGCAACGCGCCAATCCTGAACATACTTGGGTTTCAGTTGACGGTGTTCCCACATGGAGTGAAGGAGAGAGGGAATCACGATCTCATTCACGCTAGGGTCGGGTCTGCTGTCTGGTCGCAACGGCCCGAAGTAGCTGGGAGTAAACTCCTTCCAGCCGAGGCATGGCGTGTAGAAGGTCTGGCCGTGTTCAAGTCGCTCCTCGAATAGGTCTTTGAACCTTGGTCGCCAATCATAGCCGCGTCGTCTACGTAATTGTGGCTTTCCATTGCCCCGCGTGCTCATCTGCTTCATGTGAACCTCGCCATGTATGCGGTAGCACACGTCCACGAGAATGGTGGCTATGAGTTGGTAATTGTTGTTGTCTTTGGTCTGGTCCTGCTTGCGGAGAGGACCCCCGTAGTTTGTTACGTACCGCTCAAACCGAATCGGCTTGCATATCTCGACCATCGTTGGATGGACATAGACGTGGGGGCGCCACAATACTGCCTCGAACATCCCCTTAGCAGCCGACAATGTGGGTACGGGATACGAAATGGGTGTAGCTCCGGTATCCGGTCGGGTGAACATGGCCGCGGGGCCAGCGATCTCCAATGTCACTTGGTACAGCTCTGTCATAACCCTCCTCCTACCATGCTGAGATGCTAGTATGTGTTGCCAGTCTCCAATTGCAGGGCAGTCGAAGCGGCGCGAGTCTCGCGCCCTGCCGCCGGTAGCCTACACTTCGTTCCAGCGCCCGGGCATCGCTGCCTGCGGCACGCTCCCCCATACCCCCCACCTCGACCGACACCCCCCGCGGCCTCCGAAGGCTCAGCTTGTACGAGCTACAGCCACTTGAAGGTCAAACAGCATGGCCAGTATAGGAGCATGACTATATTGTGTCAACACCCCACCGCTCAGTAACACTCTTAGCTGAGTTGGCGCAAATCATGCACGCGCTGACCGCGCGCGTGCTTCTATGCCCCTCGAACCCAATCGGAGGCGCAGGCCCGAACACCCTGCCGGCCCGTGGGATTGGGATGCCTCCGCGGGCGACCGCCGCTCCGGCCTGTACAGGCTCGGCTACTCGTCATTCGGTTGCGTTGCTCCCTTTCCCCCGATCCCAACCGTTAAACGTTGACCGTGACGAACCGCGCAACCGTGCAACGCACGAACCGTCTCATTGCACAGGAACACAAGCAGTCCCTGGCATGAAGACTATTATGAGACGATTGGTATCATGTCTCTTGCCGGAGACACCACGATGGAAACGTGTGTGGCCTCCCCACCCGGAGATTGCCACGCTCCGCTCGCAATGACGTGAAGGCGGCCTATTTCTAGGTAATTATTCATCCCGATGAATCGGGACCGCGAACGATGAAAATGATGGGCTCTTTCATCACTCTGTGTTGGTTGTGCCTGAAAACGCTATACATGCGCAATGGAAATTGCAGGGTACCAACCCACAACAGTGAAAGAGCCAAATGATGAGCACCCGTCCTCTGATTGCGAGGAGCGTCCCGACCGGTTTGGCTTCCCCACCCGGAGATTGCCACGCTCCGCTCGCAATGACGTGCTAGGGAATCGCATTTTCTACGCAATCGATCATGTCTCCTGTCGGACACACCACAATGTATGAAAATGGCTGCCGGGACAGCGGTTGGGTAGAGCGCCCGACGTCGGGCGCTCTACCCGGCGACATGAACGAG
>Ga0180432_10001805_pt1 | contig 33114 bp, 27 predicted proteins | sample SS_ome_10_FD_132414 | JGI IMG/M metagenome (GOLD analysis project Ga0180432, IMG submission 132414) | Hypersaline lake sediment archaeal communities from the Salton Sea, California, USA - SS_1_MS_2 metaG | ecosystem: Environmental > Aquatic > Non-marine Saline and Alkaline > Hypersaline >...
CGCGAACGAAGTGAGCGGTAACCAGGTTTTCTTTGCTTACTTTCTTTTTTCCAAAAGAAAGTAAGGGCGTTCCGGTCTCGTCGGACTGTCGAAAACTCGGCCATTCGATGCAGTTTGCCGAACCTATTGTGCGGAATAAAACGCTCCCACGCGGCCGGGCGGTGATAAATTACCGCACTCCATATGTTGGAAATCGGGGGAAAGTATTCTATTGTCTATAATCGTTAGTTGAAACGTTTCGGGAAAACAGTCATTCAAGGAAACTGATATTGTCCGAGCAGACCAAGAATGAAGATCACAGACCATGGGGTTTTTACCGGGTTTTGGCCGACGAGCCCGACCACAAGGTCAAACGTATCGTCGTTTACCCCGGCAAACGCTTAAGTCTCCAATTTCACCGGCGGCGTTGCGAGCATTGGCACGTCATTTCAGGAAATGCTATTACGACCCTTGATGACAAAGAAATATCGCTCGAACCGGGCGAAAGCATAGACATCCCGACGGGCGGTATTCATCGCATTTACAACCCCGGCGACGAAAACCTGGTTTTTATAGAAATACAGCGCGGCGAATATTTCGGAGAAGACGATATCCAGCGTATCGAGGACGATTTCGGCCGAGCGGATTAAAGCAGGTCACTCGCCAACTCCGCCAGTGGCGATCTTTCGCCTTTGACGAGCGTTACATGCCCGGCAATTTCCTGGCCCTTGAATCGTTCCACGACTATTGTCAGGCCGCTGGTGGTGGATTCGAGGAAGGGGCTGTCGATCTGATAGGGGTCTCCGGTGAGAACCACCTTGGTACCCTGCCCCGCGCGAGTGATGATGGTCTTTACTTCGTGATGGGTAAGGTTTTGCGCCTCGTCGATAATCAGAAATTGTTGCGGCAGACTTCTGCCTCTTATATAAGTCAGTGCCTCGACCTCGAGTATGCCCAAATCCTCCAATCTGCGGATTCCTTCGTTCAGGGGTCTTTTGGTTTTTTTTCGAGATTGCCGTTTCGGTCCGTATTCATCCAACTCGGATCCCTTGGCGGCCAATATCAACTCCAAATTATCGTAAATAGGCTGCATCCACGGTTTGATCTTTTCACCCACTTCACCCGGCAGGTATCCCAGATCCTTGCCCATAGGCATAATGGGTCTGGCGACCATCAGCTTTGCATAAGCGCGTTCGTCCGCAATTTTTTTCAGCCCCGCCGCGATTGCCAGTAATGTCTTTCCAGTTCCGGCTTTTCCTGCGAGAGTGACAACTGTGACGGAGTCGTCCAACAGAAGGTCTATAGTGAAACTTTGCTCCTTGTTTCGGGAAGTTATACCCCATATTTCCTCGTTTTCACCCTTCAATGGAAGTATCTTGCCTTCTTTATTGTGGTATCTTCCCAAAGCGATGCGGTTCGGGTCTTTATTATCGATCAAGGTAACGCATTGATTGGGTAACAATTCAAATCCGTCCGCAGCCAATTGTCCCTTTTCGAGAAACTCGCGCACCGATTCGCCGGAAACCTCGATATCAACGTTACCGGAATACATCTCTTCGATGGATACGGAATCTTCCTCTTCGTAATTAACCGCTTTGAGGCCCACGGCATCTGCGCGAATGCGAAGGTTGATATCCCTGGTGACGAAAACGACCGGGAGGTCTTCCATTTTTTTCAACTTAAGCGCCGCCGCGAGTATCAAACTGTCGGCGGTTTTTCCCAAAGTTGGAAAAGGAAGCGGCGGCTCCTTGCCCAGATCGGTCAGCACCTTTAATTTCCCGCCGCTATCGAGCGGAACGCCTTTCGAGAGGTTCCCTTCGTCACGGTACCTGTCGATAAGCCGAGCCACTTCGCGGGCGTTACGGCCGATGGTGTTGAGGTCTCGCTTGAATTTATCCAACTCCTCGATCACCGTTATCGGAATAACGACGTTATTGTCCCCGAACTTCAAGATTGCGTGTGGATCGTTCAACAATACGTTTGTGTCAAAAACGAAGTTTTTTTTCATAGCTTGTACACTCTTTTCAAACAGGTGTTATTGCCCGCCGGGCCGCATCTGTGGTATCCTGTCCGCACTCCCGGCGTTAATCGCTGAATTTAACCTAAATCGAGGTGCCTGTAAACCAATGCAATCGTCGATTTCGTGCCATCTTTTCCTTTATCACGACCTGCTTGCGGACGGCGTAGTCGAAACGATAGCCGAATATGGCTTTTCAACGATCGAGTTGTGGGCGATGCAACCTCATTTTCCATACCGCGACGATAAGCGGATCGAGGAGATAGCGGATTTTATGGAAAAACGCGGAGTCACGGCCTCATCGGCGCATCTGCCGCTTTACGAGAAGGTTCACGCTCCCGGTAAGCCGTCAACACTTCTGTCGCCTTCCGATCCGAACGAGGCTCGCAGAAAGCGATGGGTACAGGAAGCTTCATTGGCATCAATCTCAGCACACAAACTGGGCGCAAAGGTGCTTACTTTTCACACCGATTTGGACTTTTCCACCGGATCGGAAGAAAAAGAAAAGGCTTTTCACAGGTCGGTAGTCGAGATGCTGGAGGCCGTGCCGTTTGCAGGTTGCCGGCTCGCAATCGAAAACATTCTCAGTGGCGCGAAATATTTCGAAGGCCTGCTCAGGATAATCGAGCCTTACCACAAAGATAAGGTTGGTTTAACCCTCGATATAGGACACGCTCATATCGGTGGTGACGTCGTCGAGGCTATAAAAATCGCCGCACCGAGACTCGCTTCCATTCATGCGCACGACAACGACGGCACATCGGACGATCACCTGCTACCGGGAAAAGGTACGGTTCCGTGGGATAATGTGATAAAAACGCTGGGAGAGACATCCTTCGATGGACCGCTGGTTTGGGAGATTCGCGATACCACCGCTGGAAACGATCCGGGCTTGATGAAAAAACGAAAAATATTGGAGGAAATCCGCAGATACGATGCAAACTTCTCGGGACCCTGAAACCTACAGGAACATTATAGCAAACGACCTGTTGGAAATTCTCGGGCACGGTCCGGGATCATTCGAGATACAACCGTTGCCGCAGGACGCAAGCATGCGGCGTTATTATCGCATCACCGGCCCGGAGATAGGCTCGAAGGTCGTTTCTGAAAATTCCATAGTTTTAATGGTATTGTCCGACCCGAACCCGTCCGCCGTTTCTGAGGAAATCGGCAAAAACGGCAATGAAAAAAGTGTTCCCCGAAACAAACCGCAGGAAGAAGACCTCGATTTCGTTAACGTACTCTTACACTTCGAGGCAATCGGCCTTCCCGTTCCGTGCCTTTACAAGTACAACATACCCCTGGGGTTTATTTATCTTGAAGACCTTGGAAATAACCTTTTGGAGGAAATACAGGCTGATCTGGACGAGCAGTCACGCAAGAACATCTATTTTCAAGCCATCGAGCAAGTCGTGGACCTGCATCAGGAAGCCGGCTTGTTACCCGATAAAAAATTCGTCGGATTCAAGCGGGCCTTCGATGAGGAACTATTGTTCCGGGAACTGATGCACTATGTCGAGTACGGCATCGAGGCGAGAAAAGGCATAAAGGTGGACGGCGCCGATCTCGAAGTTATTATGCGCCACATGAAAGCTATAAGCTCCGAAATCGCCGCCGAGCCGCGCGTTGTCGTGCATAGGGATTACCAAAGCCGGAACCTGATGCTTAAAGAAGGTCTTTTGCGCATTATCGACTTCCAGGACGCCCTCATGGGCGCCAGGCAATACGACCTTGTCAGCCTGTTACGCGATTCTTACGTAGTGCTGTCCCCGGATATTATCAGTGATTGTATCGAGCATTATTGCATGCTTGTCGAACAAAGAACCGGCGACCGAATCGACAGGGAGAGATTTATGAGAATCTTTCACCTCCAAACCCTTCAGCGCAAAATCAAGGATGCCGGCCGCTTCGATTACATTGACATTGTAAAGAAAAATCCCAAGTTCCTTAAATACATTCCCGATACGCTTACTTATGTGCGCGAGGCTTTCGACGCTTTACCCGAGCACCGCCCGATGCAGGATAAGTTGGCGCGATACACGCCGGAGCTCGAACCTTGACGGTAAAGCAAAAGACTGCAATGGTGCTTGCCGCCGGTTTCGGCGAAAGGCTGGGGCCATTGACGGACACCTGCCCGAAGCCGCTCCTGCCGATACGCGGCGTACCTCTGCTACATATATTGTTGCGACTGCTCAAGCGGGAAGGTTTCGGCAAGGTGGTCATCAACCTCCATCACCTCGGCCATATGATAAAGGAATCGGTAGGTGACGGGAGTTCTTTCGGGCTCGAAGTGCATTATTCGGAAGAAGAACGAATTCTCGGCACAGGAGGCGGAATAAAGGCCGCACGGCACCTTCTCGGCGACGATACATTCCTGGTGATAAACGGAGATGTAATGGTCGACGCGCCACTCGGCGAAATATGGGAACATCATATCGAGAAAAACGCCGCCGCCACATTGGTCGTAAAGGACGATCCCACCTCACCCGGCTGGGGGGCAATCAAGGTGGACGAAAAAGGTCGGGTGCGACAAATACTTGGCAAACCGCCTTGTAAAGACCCTTTATTACCGAAGCTTTTTGTAGGAATTCACGTCATCGAACCGGTAATTTTCGACTTTATCCCGCCCGGAGAGAAATCATCGAGCACTCAAGACGTTTATCCTGCCATGTTGGACAGCGGCTTGCCCGTACACTATTTCGAATATACAGGCCCTTTTATCGACATCGGCACGCCGGAGAGATACCGCGCGCTCCAGCGCGCGGGTATCGTCATTATACCTGACCGAAAATAAACACGTGACTAAAATAACCTATTGGCACCTTAGACCCTTTGTGGTAAGATGTACCAGTCGATTTGGGGGATACAACCGGCTGTATTGTTTTATCTTTCTTGGGAACTATTCACTTGCCAACGGGGGTTAATATAGTGGTGAGCACGGGACAAATTGTGGCTAAAGGCATCATGTGGAGTGCCAACAAGTTAAATCGGGTGCCTCAAAATAAACCCGGCGTCATCGTACTTTTCGATAAAGACTCGAAAATCACCAAAATTATAGAGCATGAAAACATCTCGATGTGTTTGCGTGAAGAGTGGTGGAAAAAGAATTTTTGGAACTTCAGTTGGTTCGTGACTTCTCCGCCGGAGTATCGTTTCGAGCTATTGAAAGAACTCGAAACAAAAAAAGACGCTTGCCTGCCCGAACATTCCTAAATCTCAACCGAAAAGAAATCTCTCAGAAAATCCGATATATTCCTATGAACATCTTCCAGGGGAGGGGTTGCATCGATAATTTTTACCGGCCCGGCGGCGGTATCTTTTGCAACTTCGAGATATAAGCGTCTGAGTTGCTCCATCGTGCCTTTTTTTTCGAATATTTCAGGGCTGTTACCGCGTTTTTCGAGTCTGGAAAGCGCCTCATCGACCGACAGGTCGAGAAGAATATTGATATCCGGCACACTAACCCGGTTGTTTATAAAACGTACCCAATCGGAATCGGAATTTATGGACTGATATACGATACTCGACATCAGGTATCGATCGGACACCACCCAACTCCCCTTTTCGAGAGTCGGTCGAATCAAGTTGTCGTAATGCTCGACCCTGTCAGCCGCAAAAAGCAGCGCCAAAGCGTCGGCAGGCGTTTTTATATTCCCCTTCAAAACGTCCCGGATAACCTTGCCGATAGAACCATCGCTCGGCTCGGCGGTTAATATCACCTCGAAGTCGAGTGCCTTCAACTTATCGGTTAACAGTTTCGACTGGGTGATGGTACCGGAGCCGTCGATACCTTCTAGAGCTATGAATTTTCCTCTTTGTTCCACGGAAACTAGCCTACCTATGAGAGAGAGAATTTGCAAGCCCTTGTGGCAGTGCGTAGTTTTCAGTGCGAAGTTTGCCCTGAGCGAAGTCGAAGGGAAAACCTATTTACGCCTGCGGCGCGAGCGCCAATTAGACTTTATCCAACGATTTCCATGCCGGCAGGCCGCCCATCGGCTCGGCGGACTTAACCGCTCTTACTATTGCCTGCGCGGTCAAATCCGCCGCGATCACGCCCAAACGATTCAAAGGTACCGGCTCCGAGTGCTTGCATGTGGCCAAAGTAAATACAATGTCTCCGTCCACAGTCGAATGGCATGGATTGATCGTTCTTGCCATACCCACCTGAGCCATTTGCGCGGTTTTTTTCGCCTCGGTCTTCGATAATGTGGCATTGGTGACCACAACCACCAGGGTGGTGTTTTCAGGGGAAAATCCCCTGTCGGGAATGGGCCCTGAAATAATCTTTGCCGTATCGACGAATCCGCCGGAGTTGGCGCGGCAGCCCGCTATTATCCTCGTTGTTTCGGGATCGATAATGTCTCCAAAGGCGTTCACAGCGGCCAACGCCCCGACTACGAGCCCGTCCGGTGTGGTTATCGCCGCACTTCCTATGCCGCTTTTCATCGCGCCGGCGGCTCCGAGCATCTTCCCGACCGTTGCGCCGGTTCCAGCGCCCACGCATCCTTCCGAAACAGGCTCTTCGTTTGCCGCTTCGGCAGCCCGCCGCCCCATAGCGGCATCCGGCCGGACGCGATGATCGCCCACTTTCAGATCGAAAAGTATGGCGCTGGGCACTATCGGCACCACCGTCGGCCCCACCGGGAATCCCACACCGCGCTCCTCGAGCCACTCCATAACTCCGCCCGCCGCGCTCAACCCGAACGCGCTGCCTCCGGCCAGGCATACGCCGTGAAGTCGCTCCACCAGGTGTAATGGATCGAGGGGGTTTATCTCTCGAGTGCCGGTGGCGGTACCGCGCATATCCACACCCCCGACTGCGCCGGACTCACATAAAACCACCGTCACTCCGGTCAGCGCATCCAAATCGTGAGCGTGACCTACCTTAATTCCTTCGACTGCGGTTATGGTATTATTTGTTGTCATCCGTCCTACCTTCCGAATTAACGTGGCCAATCATGAAGACCGTTTTTCCCTTAAATTATTACACAACCTGCCGAGAAATTTAACATGGCCTTCGCATCCGGGCAACGATGGAACGTCCAATTCCAGGCAAACGCATACCTTTTAACCTGAAATACTTTTTTAATCGCCTTGAGACAAGTGCGATTATTCGATATAATCGTTACGTACGATGGAAAATAATAATACATCGCCAAAGAGAATTCTCATTGTGGACGATGACGAGTTCTTCATCCAATTTCAGAAAGCTTTCCTGCAAAGGGAACATTTCGAGATTCTGGAAGCCCGCGACGGCCAGGAAGCTCTCGAAACAATGAGGGAACAGCGTCCCGATATAGTATTGCTCGACTTGCACATGCCGGGTATGGACGGTCTCGAAGTCCTGGTTCGAGCCAGGGCGGAAGGCATGATAGACCTCCCTATAGTAATGGTCAGCAAGGAAGAAGACACAACGAAAATAAAAGAGTTAAAGGAAGCGGGAGCAATCGATTTCCTCACCAAGCCTATCGACATCGACATATTCATGGGAAAGGTGAGCACTTACTTGAAGGAAACACATCGCACGGGTCAAAGGTTGCCCGTTTCCATAAAAATCCGATACCAAACTCTGGATGAGTTGCTGCATGGCGAATCAAAGGACTTATCGACGACCGGTATATTTGTCCGTTCAAAGAAAAAAATCGAAATAGGTTCCCTCGTCGAGTTGTTTTTATACCCGGCGGACGACACCGAAGCTGAACCCATTCGTGTTATGGGCGAAGTGGTGCGTAAAGTAAACGGCCCCGAAAAAAACTCCGGGGTCGGAATGAAGTTCATAAGCCTCGATCCCGAAAGTGTTGAACTGATAGCTCGGTTGCTCGAAGAAGAAAGAAAGCACACAAAGGTCGACGTGCTGGTGGTGGATGACGACAAAGTGATTAGGGAAATACTCAAGGACGCTCTCGCGGACGCCGGCTGGCGGGTCGGCGCTTGCAGCAGCGCCATCGAGGCGCTTAAAGAACTGGACAGCTTAAACCCTTCTCTACTGCTTGTCGATATAATGATGCCGGACATGAATGGTATCGAGTTCTGTGAGGCGTTCAGGAAGAACTCAATCTACAAAGACGTGCCATTCATATTCATCTCCGGCAAGGTGGATAAGGAAACCGTAATGCAGGCGCGCGACAGCGGGGCTACCCTCTTCATTGCCAAACCCTTCGACGTCGGCGCCGTGATATCAAAGGTGAATCAACTGCTCGGCGCACCCGGCTCCGATTCCTGAGAAGCGGCTGCCATTGGCGAGTTATAAGCCAGGCTTAAAAAAATCAGCCATATTACCAGCGAAGATATTGAAACCCACAACCCTATCCGAAAGCTTGAAGGTTTATACACCAGTTGGAAATCGCCCCCGCCCTCGAGTGATTGGAAAACATCCGACCAGGCCCCTATTTTCTCTTCTCCCGCCGGAGAAAATGCCCTCCAGCCGGGATATGCGGCATAACCGACGACCGCCCTGCCCTGTCTACATAAAGGCGATTCAACTTTAAACGACTGGCTATTCGCCCGCACGACGCGCACAGCGGTATCATTGCAATCGCCTTCCATTCTCCCCCAACCTGTAGACTCCGTCCGCTCCCAGACTCGATCCAATTCCTCCACTCGCCGCCAACCCTCCGGTTGCATATCCCCCGAAGTCATCCCTACCCAACCGCTCCAATCGCAATTCGAATCGTTCTGGGGGCCGGGGGTGGTGACGAAAATCAAGGTCACGTCTTTTTGAGCGTACCCGGAAAGCGAAACAGTCCGCTCTGTTTCACCTGCGCCGTCCGAATCGACGAACATCGAGAATACCGCCCTTTTTTCCGTACCGTCGTCGGCTATTACAGTAAAAGCGACTCCATCCGTGCACGTTCCAGCTCCGTTGCGCAGAAGGGGCCTGAATTTCAACGAAGCGTTCTCCGGTATTTGAATATTAATCCACGCCTTTACGGGCGCATGAGCCAATAGGGCGGGCCTTCGCAAACCCGCCGCTTCGAAGGTCTCTCGGCCTACCATACCCTGTTGCCGCGTTTTCCACGAGCCTTGCGAGATCATATCCGGCAAGAGGTCTATCACGCCCGGAGGCCCCTCCCCTATCCACCACCGCAAGTTGGCCGAATCCCACCGTCGGTCTGTAAGCGCGACTTGATTCGGCGCGAGCATCGCGTGATCGGCGAAATGCCGGCGCAACGCCGGGTCATCCTTGATACGGTTACCCCTCTTGATGTAATCCGCATATACCCCGGTGTACATCGGGTTGTAGTAGCGAAGATCATCGACACCCAAAATAAGGTTGATGTCGGGGAAGAGAATGTGATCCTGAGCGGAAAACCGCCCCTGCCCTTTGCGAGCGACAAGGTAGGCGGTTTCGGGAGAATCGATCGCCACTTTCACCGCATCATCATACCTTGATCGATTTCCTCCAACAGGCAAGGCGCCGGCGAGAATAACCAGCAGTAAAGCCGCCACGCCTTTTTGTCGCTTTACAGCAATTACGGCGATGAAGATGAGGAAAACCGACCTGAATAACACTCCGGCAAAATTTCCCCAATCGGCGGCCCGATGAAACGGCGCGAAAACGCTGACACTGTCGAAAAAAACGGCGATCAATATAACGGCGGCGAGTGTCGCGGCGGTTATTGCGACGTTCCGGCCGGATTTGCCTTCGAGTAGATCTTCCGCACCCATGCCGGCAAGAACGGTCACACAGAAAGCCAGAGGCGGGATCGCATACTTATAGTTGATGGTAATATCCAGAGGCGGCATCAGTCCAAGCCACGAAAAGGGTGGAATGCCGTAAATCAACCCCAGACAAACGGTTGTAATAACCACGAAAAACCATCGCCGTCCTCCCCCACCACTTCGGAGGGCCGCCGCAGCCAAAGCGACAGGCGCCAATCCGAGGTACGGTACCAGGAATGGAGCCGGCAGCGATACTTCGTTGGTACCGAAAAACCACGGCGCCCATAATGTGAAAAAGTATTTGATATCGAGATGGGCGGCGCCTATACCCGTCGGATGATAAAACCACGCCCGGTTTACATACTCGATGAACGGCAGCGCCTGCGCCGCCGACCCCATGATACCTACAGCTCCGGCGCCGAACAATAGCGGCCACCTCGATAGAGGCGCAGTCCATAAAAAGTGCAGCGCGCCAAGCGCCAACGTGTAATATGTGGCCTCGGGAAAACCGCCGACAACCGCGAGCCACGTAGTAGCTGCCGCAGCCGCAAACCACTTGGCGCCGCCCCGGCGGGCCAACTCGTTGAAAGTGAGCATCACGAGGGGCAGCAACACCTCGACATTGAGATGAGACATGTATATATGCCGCGTGAAGTAGCCGGTCAGCATGAATGAAAGCGCCGACACCAGCGAAGCCGCGACGCCTGCCCCGAGTCTGCGAACGAACAGGTAGGTAAACAATCCCGCCAGGTATAAACGCAATAACAGAATAAAATCCAGCGCAGGCAGATGCATACTGAAAACGAACTTGAGCCACGTGAGAGGATAGAAAACGGCGGTTTGCATATTTGCCAGATGCGGCTCGCCGAGCGCGTTGTGCGGGTTCCATAGAGGGAAATAGCCGGCTTTCAGTTCGCGAAGGCTGAATGTATCCCACGGGTAGAAGCCGTAAATAGCCGTGATGTCCTGTATGAGACCGAAGGTTATTCCGCCCTCCTGAAAAATTAACGGCAGGTAATGTACAGCAAGTGCCGCCCAAAGAACGAGGGATACGAGAATGAAGCGACGGGCCTTCATTTCACCTCCGACTTGCGCCTGAAAACCAGACAAGCCATAAAAACCAAAGTCGAAAATGTCGCCCACAGCCCTACGCGAAAGCTTGCCGGACGATACTCGATAACGAGTTCGCCTCTTTCGCCCGAGGTATCATACGCCTGCAACGGCGCTTTCAAATCCATGGGTTTTATCTTGCGCCCGTTCAGCATCGCCTGCCAGCCGGGGTAGCGTAACTCACTGAACACAACTACGCGTGACGACGTTGAAACATTGATTTCCACCCTTTCAGAATTGACCCTTTTCCATTTTATCCCACCCCTGCATTCAAAAGGCTCTTCACTCGATGTAAAGACCCGTGGACAGGCATCGTCCCTCTCGTAGAGGTAATAACCGTTTTCCTCAACAGGCCGAAAACCCTCGATCGATCTGGGGCGCTCGTCGACAAAATATCTTATTCCCATCAGCGCGGCGGCATCGCTCGAAAGAGCGCCGGCGACCAGCCGAGTGAAGTACCGGGGATAAAAGTCGTACATAGCCTCGCGTTCGGATATTTCACCGGCGCTGTTCAACCAAAAGAAGTAACTCGACGGAAAAAGCGCATCGCTCGAACGGATATCGGAAAAGCCTTTAACAACACCAAAATTCGGTGGGAAAAGGGAATATCCACCCGCCTGGAAGCGATACCCTTCAACACCCAAATCCAAGTTTTTTGCCCACGGTGCTTCCATCGAATTGTCCCAATCCACTTTCACGTATGGCTTAACGGTCAAGCTGCATAGGGCTAATTCGATTACAAGCGCTCCTGTCAGCAAAGCCGCCGTGCGCCCGTTGCGCCGGATTATATCGTCCGCAGCCATTCCCGCAATCATGCACAACGCAAAAGTCAACTCGCAAAAATAGAATTTCGCATTGTTCATAACGCTGAAAGGCGGCAAAAATGCCAACAGCCGAAATGGAAACAGGCCCATGCTCAATCCGCATGCGATGAGAAAGAAAAGAAGGAAAAACGCGCCCTCTCGCGGCATGTGCTTAAACCGTAAAATTCCGATCGCGGCAAAAAATGAGGCCAAAAAACCCAAGTAAGGCAGGCCGGCTCGCATGGTCATCACCGAATACGGCAGGCGGTATATCTCAAACAGCCCCATCGCGTCGATGCCGCGAGGTAATTCCCATTGCGCGCCCGGCGAAAGCCAACTGAACAGCGGCGAAAAAACCGTCACAATCGCGCGCGGCCACAGGTGAAGGAAACCCATACCCGTAAAGTGGAAATGCCAGGCGCGCAGATAATATTCCGCAAACGGAAAAATCAATAAAGAAGCCGCGATAAAACCTGTAATGCCGGCGGCGGCGATTCTGATTACCGCTTCGAGAAAATACTTACGGGGCACACCGAAAAGGGCGAAAAGTACTGAAAAAAGCAACGATATGAACAGTCCCTCCGGGTGACCACCCAGTGCGTCCGCCGCCACAAGCGCCGCCGCAGCGGCGAATCGCTTCGGCGTCCATTTGTCAGCAAGCATTACAAAGGCCATCATGAGAAACGGAGTCAAAACCTGGTTGTTCGGATCCACCAGATTGGCAAACCACAGGGTATACCCGCCTAACCCGAAAGACACAGCGCCGAAAAGACTGCCCCCGAATCCTATACCTATACCCCTTAGAAGAATAAAAGGCCCCAGCCCCATGAGCAGAAGTCGCAGGAAAAGGTAAAAATCATGACCGGCAAGACCCCCGATCATGTAGGCGAAAAGCTTCAGTGGGTAAAACGGAGCGGGTTGCATCGATGCCAGATGCGGCTGACCCAAACCCGTGTAGGGATTCCATAGCGGGAATTGTCCCGCGCGAAACCGGGCTTCATTAAAAAGGTCCCACGCGGTAACCTGTATTACTCCTGCAGGATCAATAAGCGAAACCGTCGATAGCCGATAACCGCGAATCGTCAAACTCACCGTAAAAGCGGCGGCAAGGATAGCGAATATCGACCCCGCCGTCGCCCAATCTCGCGCTCGCGGCAAAATAAAATTTCCACGACTCATATCATCGCCTGAATTTGACATCGCGGCCCGTCGTATGTTCCTTGTCTTCGGTCATGCACGGCCTTTCGTATTGCAGGCTACGCTTTCGAGATTGTACCGGGACACCTGTCACAATTCAACCATTGAAAAATGAACGTCTAAGCAATTTCCGACACTTTTAAATTGAGAGTTGCTTAAAATCAATAAGTTACTGGCACATTTCTGTCATTTCCGTAGCCGGAGATGGATCCGTAAAATTACGGTTCAATCTTTCTTTTTTTTCATTCCCGGGGATGAACCTGTTTCAAATTGCAACTTCGTTGTCATTGGCCGTCCTTGCGCGTATCTTCATTAACAATGGGTAAAGACCGGGAAAAGCTGATCGCCTCAATACCGCCCAAAACAGGCGTATACCTGATGAAAGACTCTTCCGGCAAGGTTATTTACATCGGCAAGGCGCTCAATCTGCGCTCTCGCGTGCGCAGCTACTTTCGCGAAACGGGCGATGACCGCTCTTCGATACCGTTCCTTCGCAACCGGCTTACCGATATCGATTTCATACTGACTGACTCGGAGAAAGAGGCTCTCATCCTCGAAAACAACCTCATAAAGCAACACAAACCCAAATACAACATCAGGCTTCGGGACGACAAGGACTATCTGTGCCTGCGGCTAACCACAAAGGAGAAATACCCGAGGCTCATTACGTTGCGTAGACCCAAATCCGGCAGCGAACCCACATTCGGACCTTACTCCTCCGCAAGCGAACTCAAAGAAACACTGCGAATTTTACGAAAAGCTTTCCCTCTCAGAACATGCTCGCCGGCGGTATTTCGCAGCAGGAATCGCCCTTGCCTGAATTATCAACTCGGCCGATGCCTCGCCCCATGCACATTGCCTGTAAGCGAGGCGGAATATAACTCGATTGTAAATGAAGTCCGCATGATCCTTTCAGGCCGCGCGGAATCGCTGCTTGACGACCTTCGCGAGAAGATGGGTTATGCCGCCGAAGATTTGCGCTTCGAGGACGCGGCTATTTACAGGGATCGAATAGGCGCCGTGGCGGCCACTATCGAGCGGCAAAAAATGTTCCGAACGGGCGGGCCGGCCAGAGACGTTATCGGTACGGCGCGAAAAGCCGACCGCGTGGCGGCAGCCAGAATGCGAATAAGGGAAGGAAAGGTCGTAAGTGTAGATAACTTCTTTTTTAACGCGCATGGAAAAAACGATAAAGACGTTCTGGACGAGTTTTTGAGCAGATTGTACGGTGGGGACGGTGAAACACCGCGCGAAATTTCCATCCCGGTCGCAATGAAGAGTTCGGCGGCCATCGCCGAATGGCTATCTGAAAAGTCCGGCTCGAAGGTTTATATAAAGGTACCGAAACGCGGCGAAGGTCGCGCCATGATCGAGCTCGCCGTCAAGAACGCAGCCGAAGCGCTCGAATCCGAATTCGCACGCGAATTCGACTCGAACGAAATTCTCGAACAGTTAGGACGGCGTCTGGAACTAGGCGCTCCGCCTCAGCACATCGAGGGTATCGATATATCAAACATATCCGGCAAGCTCGCGGTCGGCAGTCTCGTGGTTTTCATCGACGCCGCACCGGAAAAGTCCCGGTACAGAAAGTACAAAATCACCGGTATGGACGAGCCGAACGATTACGCAATGATGAAGCAAGTTCTCGAAAGGCGCGTCAGGCGCGGTATCGAGGAGGACAATCTTCCCGACCTTATACTTATCGACGGAGGTAAAGGACAGCTCAACATTGCGCGGGAAGTGCTCAGGGAACTCGATGCCCCGCACGTTGCTCTTGCCTCCATGGCCAAGGATCGTGAAGGCGTCGGCTCGGACCGCGTTTTCATACCCGGCCGAAAAAATCCCGTATCATTACCCACGCAGGCTTTTCACCTTCTCCAAAGGGTACGGGACGAAGCTCACAGGTTCGCCATCGAGTACCACCGGCGGTTAAGGCGAAAAACCACCATTGCGAGCGAACTTACCAAAATACCGGGAATCGGGCCGTCAAAAAGAGACGCTTTGCTCAAACACTTCGGAAGCCTCAAACGCGTAAGGGAAGCCTCCCGACAAGAGTTGTTACAGGTCAAGGGAATCTCACGCCGGGAATCTGAGGCCGTCTATCGATTCTTCCAGAACGAAACTGGAGAGGAAAACGGCGGAGCAACTTGAAGCAAAGCCTCGAAAATGGTATCGTATTTATTCGAGAGTAACGGATTTATGAAAAAAACCTCCTTGATAAAATGGACATTAGTGGCGGCGGTGGTATCCGCGACGGCCTTGGCGCAACCCGACCCGTCCATACCGGACAACGCATGGAAACGCAAGGTTAAGGTGGCTATGATGGGCGATCTGCTCGCTATCGACACCCCGGACGGATTGGCCGAGGTATTGCTTTTATGCGCGCGCGCCCCCAAGCTAAAACCCGACGGCGCACATGAGTATATGGCCCTTCAAGCTCGACATTTTACCGGAGAAGAGGTCGAGGGAAAGGACGTTTGGATAGTATTCGATAACCCCCGCAACACTCCACGCCGCAACAATGAAGGCCAATTTGTGGCTTATGTATATTATACAAAGCAGGAAACCGAAACCTCCGAGGGCAAGACGCTGCTCCTCAATGCCGAAATCATAAAAAAGGGCCTTGCGCGCGTCGGCACCACTTACTCATGCAGCAAGCGTAGCCGGATGCATGAATTCCAACGTCAGGCGAGACGCAAACGACTCGGTATATGGTCGGTTCCTCCCGAATAAACGTTCTCTCCTTTCAATCCCATGTCGAAAGTTCTTCCCCACTTTTTCCTGACGCAATTATTCTTATTAGCGCTTATAACCGCCGGTTGCGAGCGGCGCGAGGCGCGATGGATCGCCGCGAAGGGCGATATTTGCGACCTGCCCGCAATGGCGGCATCAAAAGGAACAGTCGGCGCCGGTAACATAGCCGTAAACCTGATAACCTCGAAAAACTCTCCAGATTCTATACTGGAGGCTCTTTCATCCGGTGAGGCGGACGCGGCATATATAGACGCCCGAGCGGCTCTGGCGGCAATGGCAAAAGGCTATGACGGCATCGAAGTATTGGCGCTTACGTGTCGGAACGAATCGGGTAAACCCGATCGATTGCTTGTGACCGGTAGAGATTGGGCGACAAAAAACTCAGCGAGCCTTTTACTTGGTATGCATCGCGCTTCGGTGAGGTTCCTTCGCGAAAACAAACAAGCGGCGGTCTCGATGCTTTCCGAATGGATGGGTCTTCTAGACAGCGCCGAAAGTGAAAAGGCTCTATTACAAGCCGGATGGGAAAGCTCGTTGGATGTCACCGAACTCATAGACCTGCTGGACGAGCTTCGTCACTCGGGCGTCATTTCCGGCCCCCAGGCGGATAAGTTCGCATTAAAACTGCTAAAATTAAAATCCCCGTTCGAAAAATAGGGCTACAATAAGGAACCAAACGATTGAGATAAAAAGCTTATTCTCATTTGATCCCTCGGCCCCTTGACCCCTCGGCCCCTATCTTATAATCCGGCCCATCCTATTGAAACGAGGTCTGCCGTGAATTGAATCCCACGAGAAATGAATAATAAACGCCTTTCCTCTTATGTTCTTGATTTGTGCGGGGTCAGACGTCCATGTACGGCTGTCGGCGCTGTCGTCACGGTTGTCACCCATTGCGAAGAACTCGCCCTCATCGACGAAATAAGGTCCCCAATCCTCATCTTCGAGGTTATTGCTTTCATATAAGACCGTGTGCGGCCGCCCGTCTATACTCTCGATGTAGAGATACGAATGAACGTTACGAACGAACGCGGAATTCGCCCGCTCGTATTCGAACTCCTTTTCGGGCACCAGCGGCATCGGGCGGTCGTTCACATGCAACACCCCATCCTTTACTTCGACCTTGTTGCCCGGCAGGCCGACTATTCTTTTGATGAAGTCCACCTGCGATTTCCATTTGTACAGCACGCGATTGCTGAAAGGCAATCGCAACTCGTGCTCGACCCACGAACTCATAACGCTCTTGGGAGGCTTAAACACCACTATATCTCCCAGGCGGGGCTTGCGAAAATCCAACAGGCGCTTACCCGAAAAGGGCAACTTGACGCCGTATGTAAACTTGGTCACAAGCAACTGGTCACCCACGTAAAGAGTCGGGATCATACTGCCGGAGGGTATTTTGAAAGCCTGAATTATAAGCGCGCGGATGCAAAGCGCCAGAATTATCGCGATGGCGAACGCGCGAAACAAACTATTGAAATATTGCGGTACCGCATCGTGCATCTGCTCGGCGAGCGAGTCCACTTCCTCGACCAATTCAACCGGCCAGTCGCTCGCCCAGCGGCTTTTTAACGAATCGAGCGCTTTAGCATAACGCGAAGCGACCCAAACGCATTTATATTCCATTTTGCGCTTGTTTTCGTTCCAATCCCGAAGCTTTTCGAGAAAATCGGCGGCGATTTCCTTGGCATTTTGGGCATCACTCGCTTTACAGGCGCGATCAACGACCTCTGTAAGCAGCCTGGGTCCTTGTCCGGACGCTACATATATGACGATATCGATCAGTACGTAAATCCCTATGGCCACGATGATGTATATAAGCGCCGTTATCACTTCTCCTCCACCTCAAGCATGGCCAGAAAAGCTTCCTGGGGTATTTCCACTTTACCTACCTGCTTCATTCTTTTTTTCCCTTCCTTCTGTTTTTCGAGCAGCTTGCGTTTTCGGGTAACATCGCCGCCGTAGCATTTTGCGGTGACGTTTTTTCGTAGCGGCTTGACTGTTTCCCTCGATATGACTCTTCCTCCGATGGCGGCCTGCACCGCCACCTCGAAAAGCTGCCGGGGAATGAGTTTGCGCATTCGGGTTACCAGATCTCTGCCCTTATGGTACGCCCTGTCGCGGTGAATGAGCAAGCTCAACGCATCCACCGGTTCGTTGTTTATAAGTATATCCAGCCGCACTATGTTTGCGGGCTTGAAGTCCGCAAGTTCGTAATCGTAGCTTGCATATCCTCGCGTAACCGTTTTCAGCCTCGAGTGAAAATCAAAGGCCACCTCGGCCAACGGCAGTTCGTATTCGAGAATAGCGCGTCCCGGGCCCGCGAAACGCATGTCGAGCTGGCTTCCGCGCTTGTCTTCGCAAAGTTTCAACATCGGCCCGAGATATTCCTGCGGCAAATGGACCGTAACGCGAAGATACGGCTCATGCACCTCGCGGGCGTCCGGCGGCAACTTGCTTGGGTTGTCGATTTCGAAAAGTTCTCCACTGCGCGGCATAACCCTGTAACGTACCGTCGGGGCGGTAGTGATCAGTTCCAGATCGAACTCCCGCTCGATACGTTCCTGCACAATCTCCATGTGCAAAAGACCAAGAAACCCGCATCGGAATCCGAATCCCAAAGCCTGGCTGGTTTCCGGCTCGTATTGCAGGCTTGCATCGTTAAGAGCCAGCTTGGCGAGAGCGGCGGACAGGTCCTCATAATATTTCGGCTCGGTGGGATAGAGGCCTGCAAAAACCATCGGCTTTACCACCTGGAAACCCGGTAAAGGCTTAGGCGCGGGCCGTTTATGTTCGGTGATGGTGTCGCCCACTCGGGTTTGCTTGATATCCTTCAGTCCGGCGGCGAGGTAACCCACTTCACCCGGCCCGAGCGTATCGACGGGCTTGCGGTACGGGTCGAAAACACCCACTTCCTGCACCTCGTAATCCTGACCGGTGTTCATAAGCCTGATGCGCGATCCGGCCCTTACCACCCCGTCAAATACCCTGATGAGCACCGTTGCGCCCTGGTACGGATCGAACCAACTGTCAAAAATAAGCGCTGTAAGAGGCGCTTTCGGGTCGCCCTGCGGCGCCGGGATGCGCTTTATCAAGGCATCGAACAATTCCGGCACCCCTTGACCCGTTTTGGCGCTCACGAGGATGGCTTCGCTCGAATCAATACCGATAACATCTTCAACCTCCCGCGCCACTCTCTCCGGGTCGGCGCTGGGAAGGTCTATCTTGTTGAGAACCGGGACGACTTCGAGACCGGCGTCCACGGCGAGGTAAGCGTTCGCCAATGTCTGCGCCTCGACCCCCTGCGTGGCATCCACCACAAGCAAAGCCCCTTCACAAGCTTTAAGCGACCTGCTCACTTCGTAAGAAAAATCCACGTGACCGGGGGTGTCGATCAAATTGAGATGATATTCGCGGCCGTCGGGGGACTTATAGTTCAGCTTTACCGAATGAGCCTTAATAGTGATACCGCGTTCACGCTCGAGGTCCATTTTGTCCAGGAACTGCTCGGTCATCTCCCGCTCGGTAATGGCGCCGGAAAGTTCGAGAAAACGGTCTGCCAGCGTGCTTTTGCCGTGATCGATGTGCGCGATAATACTGAAGTTGCGTATTGATTCAATCCGAGACATAAGGTTTAAGTCGTTATCCTTCTTTGGCGGGAGAAGTCGAGTTTATCGAACGGAAGTACTCGACGGCATGTTTCAACCCCTCCTCGAGGGACACCTTCGGTTCCCAGCCCATAAGGCTTTTTGCAAGAGAAATATCCGGGCGGCGTACTTTCGGATCGTCCACGGGAAGCGGTTTATTTACTATGCGGCTGTTTCCCCCGATAATTTTCAAAACCGCTTCCGCAAATTCGAGGATGGTCATTTCGGTGGGGTTCCCCACGTTAACCGGCTCATGGTAATCGGTCTCGCACAACCCGACTATCCCCTCGACAAGGTCGGAAATGTAACAGAAACTGCGTGTCTGATTTCCATCACCAAATACCGTCAGGTCTTCGCCCGCAAGGGCCTGGTTGATAAATGCAGGTACCACTCGACCGTCGTTTGCCCTCATTCTGGGCCCGTAGGTGTTGAAGATACGGGCGATTCGGGTATCGAGCCCATGAGTGCGATGGTATGCCATAACCATAGCTTCAGCGAAGCGCTTTGCCTCATCATACACCCCGCGCGGCCCGATGGGGTTGACATTTCCCCAGTAATCCTCCGGTTGAGGATGCACCAGCGGATCGCCATATACCTCGGAGGTGCTCGCCAACAAGAACCGCGCTCCTTTCGCCTTGGCCAACCCGAGCGCCTTATGGGTACCCAGCGCGCCGACTTTAAGCGTCTGGATGGGCAGTTCGAGGTAATCGATGGGACTCGCGGGACTGGCAAAATGGAGTATGAAATCCAGCGGGCCGTCTATGTATATAAATTCCGTTAAATCATGCTTGAAAAACCGGAAATCTTCTCCGTCGAAAAGAGCGGAAATGTTTTCAGGGTTTCCGGTAATAAAATTATCGACGCATATGACCTCATCGCCTCTGTCGAGAAAAGCCTCGCAGAGGTGCGAGCCTATAAACCCCGCCCCACCGGTGATAAGCACTCTAGCCATTTGGATTCTTCCTTCCGACGCCGTAATAAACGAATCCGTTTTTCGCCATACGCCCGGGGTCGTACAGGTTGCGGCCGTCGAAGATAATGGGTTGTTTCATTGATGAATGCATCCGCTCGAAATTCGGCCGGCGAAACTCGTTCCATTCCGTAACGAGCAGAAGCGCGTCCGCATCTTCTACAACATCATAAACCGAAGTGGCATAAGTGATACGATCCCCGAAAGTTTTGCGCGCATTTTCCATCGCCTCGGGATCGAAAGCTTTAATCGCGGCCCCGTGTTCGAGCAGCATTTCGATGATTGTTATGGAAGGCGCTTCGCGCATGTCGTCGGTGCGGGGTTTGAAAGCCAGGCCCCACACGGCAAAAGTAAGGCCGCCAAGGTCGGCGCCGAAATGTTTAATGACTTTTTCGGCCAACATGCGTTTTTGGGTTTCATTAACTTCTTCCACCTTTTTCAATATTTCAGTTTCGATCCCCTGCTCGGCACTGGTGCAAATTAGAGCTCTGACGTCCTTTGGGAAACAACTCCCGCCGTAACCCGCTCCCGGAAAGAGGAACTTGAACCCTATCCGACTATCGAAACCGATGCCCCTGCGAACGTTGTCTATATCCGCGCCCACGCTTTCACATACCCGCGCCATCTCGTTGATAAAGCTGATTTTGGTCGCGAGCATGGCGTTGGCGGCGTACTTCGTCATCTCGGCGCTCGGTATGTCCATTATGAGAATAGGGTTTTCGGTTCGCACAAAAGGCGAATAAAGTTCCTGCATCACCGCAATCGCTTCCTGAGAATCCGATCCTACAACTACGCGGTCAGGCTTGAGAAAATCATCGAGTGCCGCGCCTTCCTTGAGGAACTCCGGGTTTGAAACCACGTCGAACCGCTCCTTGGTTTCGCCGCGTATAACCTCCCGCACACGTTCGGTGGTGCCGACGGGCACGGTGGATTTGGTTACGATTATCTTATAGCCGTTCATGACGCGGCCGACTCCGGCGGCGACTTCGAGCACGTTGGCAAGGTCGGCGGAACCGTCCTCATCAGACGGAGTACCGACAGCGATGAGGATGACTTTCGAGCGCCTTATGGCCATGGCGACGTTGGTGGTGAAAGCGAGTCGGCCCTCGTCGACGTTACGTCTGATCAACTCCTCGAGACCCGGTTCGTAGATCGGAATTTCACCACGGTTCAGCGCCTCTATCTTCGACTCGTCTATATCCACACAAATGACGTCGTTACCCGTTTCCGCAAAACAGGTACCTGCAACCAGGCCGACGTAGCCTGTTCCTATCACCGCTATATACAAAACAGATTTCCTCCAGCATCAATCATATATATTAACCGATATTACTCAACCGGGCCGCGCCGTTCGCTCGGCGAGGTAAGCGTCGAGCGCCTCTTCCCAGTGCGGCATGGTTTCACCAGTTATGCGCCGATACTTCGATGTGTCCAACACCGAATAGGCGGGCCGAGGAGCAACACTGCCGAATTCCGCCGTAGTTATCGGGACGACTCGTACGGGGCGGTTCAACTTTTCGAATATCTTTTTCGCAAAGCCGCACCACGTCACGTCGCCGGAGCTTGTAACGTGCACTAAACCCCGGGCATTCGCCTCCACCAGGTTTATCGTCGCCTGCGCAAGGTGCACCGTCCAAGTCGGCGAACCACGCTGATCGTTCACCACGTGAAGCTCATCTTTTTCTTCGGACAACTTGATCATTGTATTAACGAAATTTTTTCCCCCGGCGCCGTAAAGCCATGCGGTACGGATTACCAGTACGCCCGGATCGACTTCGAGCACCGCCGACTCTCCTTCCCACTTCGAACGCGAGTAAACTCCCAGTGGATTTGGTTCGTCTTCTTCGACATACGGTTTATCCTTCGCACCGTTAAACACGTAATCGGTACTGTAATAGACCGATTTAGCCCCCGTCTCTTTCGCCGCCAGTGCGACGTTTTTAGCCCCAAGTGCGTTTACTTCAAATACCCTTTCGGAATCGCTTTCAGCTCCGTCCACATCGGTGTATGCTGCGGCGTTAACCACCACATCCGGGCGGTGTCCATTCATACAACGCCGTAAGCTGTCGGCATTGCAAACGTCCACCTGATCCAATCCCTCCTCTACCGCGAATTTCTTTCCCAGCACGCTTACCAGGTCATGTCCCAGCATGCCCCTGTGCCCGATAACGAGAATGCGCTTCATTCAGCGGTCACCGTACCACTTTTCGTAGTATTGCCGATATTCGCCCGTACGCACCTCATCCAGCCAGTTCCGGTTGTTCCGATACCACTCGATCGTTTGCTCGATACCTTCCCGGAAAGACGCCTCGGGCTCCCATCCCAACAGACCTCGAATCTTGGAGATATCCAGCGCATATCGGCGGTCGTGTCCGGGTCGATCCGTTACATATTTTATCAAACTCTCCGGCTTGCCGAGTATATCGAGAATAGTCCGCGTCAGTTCGACATTCGTTATCTCGTTACCTGCCCCGATATTATAGACCTCGCCCGGAACGCCTTTCTTGAGAACCAGCGCCAGGGCGCGGCAATTATCCCGAACGTGTATCCAATCCCGAACCTGCAAACCGTCCCCATAAAGTGGCAGATCGCGCTCTTCCATGGCGTTTGCTATGAAAAGCGGGATAACCTTCTCGGGGAACTGGTACGGGCCGTAGTTGTTAGAGCTGCGGGTTATTATTCCAGGAAAGCCGTAAGTAACATGCCACGAGCGCACCAGCATATCGGCGGAAGCCTTGCCGGCGCTGTAAGGACTGTTAGGCGCCATCGGCGAGCTTTCGGTAAACTTGCCTTCCGGCCCCAGCGATCCATAAACCTCGTCAGTCGAAACCTGGACAAAGCGGCTTATTTCCGCGTCTTTGGCCGCCTCGATGAGCGTCAGCGTACCGAACACGTTCGTCCGAATGAAATCAGCCGGCCCCATGATTGATCGGTCAACATGCGTTTCAGCGGCCATGTGAACGACGGCATCGACATTCTTGACCAGAGGTTCCACTGCCTCGCGATCCGTAATATCGCCCCTAACGAAGCGATAATCTTTCCTCTTTTCGAGGCCGTCGAGGTTTTTGAGGTTGCCCGCGTATGTGAGCTTGTCGAGCACGACAACCTCGAAACCGGACTCGTCCTCGAGCAGATGCCTTACGAAATTCGAGCCTATGAAACCGGCGCCGCCTGTCACCAAAACGCGCATCAGAAAATACCGACCTTTGAATTATCTCCCAGCACGAACCTGAAGGCTTTGGGTTTGAGATGGCTGTCGCTGACCTCGACATTGCGGCCGATGAGACTGTCAACTATACGGGTTTTAATGTTGGTCACCGAGCAGTTTTCGAGAAGTATCGAATGCTCGACTTCACTGCCCATTATGCGGCTTCCCGCCGCTACCGATGTAAAGGGCCCGATAAAACTGTCCACTACTTGAGCGCCTTCGCCGATAATGGCGGGCCCGCGCAGAGTGCTGTTTTGAACCCGGGCGCCCTTTTCCACCACCACCTTGAAATACACATCGCTCGATGAATCGACCTTACCCTCGATACGTGTTTCGAGTTCGTCGAGCAGCATACGATTAGCTTCGAGCAAGTCCTCGAGCTTGCCGGTATCCTTCCACCAACCGGTGACATGGCAGGGCCGGACATCGTAGCCCGATTCCACCAGCCACTGGATGGCGTCGGTGATTTCGAGTTCGCCACGGTTGGACGGTTTAATTGCTTTTGCTGCCTTCATTATATTCGCGTCGAACATGTAAACCCCGACTAAAGCGAGGTCGCTTTTGGGGCGTTTAGGTTTCTCGACCAACCGCACCACCCGGCCCTTATCGAGCTCGGCCACACCGAACTGCCCCGGATCGGGCACTTTTGCCAAAAGTATCATCGCATGAGGTTTTTTCTTATCAAACTCCTTAACAAGCGATGCGATTCCGCTTTTTATAAGGTTATCACCCAGGTACATCACAAAAGGATCACCGTCCAGAAATTCCTCTGACACAAGCACGGCGTGAGCAAGACCGAGAGGCTCCTCCTGATTGATGTAGGTAACCTTTATTCCCCACCGGGAACCGTCTCCCACAGCTTCCATAATTTCGTCGCGTGTATCTCCCACGACGATACCGACATCCTCGATCCCGGAATCGCGAATGGCCTCGATTCCATAGAACAAAACCGGCTTGTTGGCGACCGGAATGAGCTGCTTGGCGCTGGTGTGAGTTATGGGCCGCAAGCGCATGCCCTTGCCACCCGATAAAATCAATCCCTTCAATGTCTTTTCTCCATTTCTGAATGCTGCAAGGACAATCCATTTTGTCGAAGGGTTCGAGGGGCCGAGGATTCGAGGGGGAAATCACTGGAACCCTCGACCCCCGGAATCCTGGAACCTTTCTTAATCAACGACACTATCGTTTTCTGCCCCGAATAAAGCTGTCCTGGGGTATCAATCCCGCCGACTTAAAACTTTCAATATCTTCCCTGGCCTTATTATAATCCTTATACTTCCCCACCCTGATCGCGTAATAGACATTCCCCGCTTTCTTGGGCGCGATCCTTTGTATCCAGGCATTTAAGCCCTTATCTCGCAGCTTTTCCACCGCTTTTGCCGAATTTTCCCTTCTAAGAAAAGCGCCGACCTGTATGCTCCATTTCCACTCGGAGGTTTTGGGTTTCACCGGTGTGGGTTTGGGTTCCGGAGTTTCTTTCGGTTCGGGCGTATCGGTTTCGACGGTGGTGGGTTGATCCGTCTTTGTCGGCGTTTCGCCGGGTTGAGGCTGATCGTCTTTCCTCAAATTGTAAAAAGTGTGACTCTCGGCGGTAGACTTTGTTGCCGGCTCCGTTGCGGCAGGCTCCGTTGCCGGAACACCTACCGGTTCCGTATCGACGGTGGGTTCGGTCGGTGTAGTGGTCAACATCGCCACGGGTTGTTGCGGCTTCTCATAAATGCGTTTTCCAACCATAACACCGAGGCCGAAAACCACCACCATTATTACGAAAATCATACCCACAAGAATGGCCGCCTCCCGGTTTCCGTACTTCAAATCCGGCTTATCTCCCAAGGATTTCAGGTCTTCCATGACCCCCTCCTTTCTCCGGGCGTTACATACGCTCCGGAGCTTCGACCCCGAGTAATTCGAGGCCGTTTCGGATAATTTGCGCTACTGCGGCGACCAGCGCCAGCCGCGCGGCGCGGGTCGGTTCGTCGTCCGCAACGACACGGTACGACGGGTTACGGTCTCCCTTGTAATAGTATCGATGAAAATCACCGGCTAACTCTATAAGATAATGGCTAAGCCTGTGAGGTTCCACAGAGGTGGCCGCTGTCGCCACTTCTCTGGGAAATCCCTCTATTTTCCGCGCCAGATCGATTTCTTCAGGATTAACCAGGCGCGAGAGGTCGGCATCGAGGTAAGCTTCTCCGGTAGTGCCTACTTCTGCGGCCTTGCGGAAGATGGCCCGGCTGCGCGCATAAGCATATTGAACGTAATATACGGGGTTCTTCTCGCGCAACTGGCTCATTTTAATTTCCGAATCCTCACCCGGCGCGGCCTTTAGCAAATCGATGTCGAAATCCAAGTGGCTGGCGGAGCCACGCGTGAGAAATGTAAAGCGCATGGCGTCGGTACCCACCTCTTCCATTACCTCCCTCAATGTGACGAATTCCCCGGAACGCTTTCCCATGCGTACGGGTTCTCCGTCCCTGACGAGGTTAACCATCTGGACAAGCAGAACCTCCAATTTATCCGGCGGCAGCCCGAGCGCCTCGAGAGACGCCCTGACGCGAGCGATATATCCGTGATGATCCGCGCCCCATATATTCACCAACCGCTCGAATCCACGGCGTAGCTTTGCGCGATGATACCCTACATCCCCTGCGAAATACGTCCACTCACCGTTGGATTTTTTAATTACCCTGTCCTTTTCATCACCGTAAGCGGATGACTTGAACCACATCGCACCGTCGGCCTCGAACATGTCACCGTGCCGGTTAAGCTCCTCCAGCGCTTCCGCGACCGTGCTCGGGTTGCTCGAATAAAGGCTGGATTCGTAAAACCAGGTGTCGAATTGCACCCGAAAGGCATCGAGATCTGTGCGTATTTCCCCGATAATGCGCTCCATCGCGAAGCGCCGCTCGAACGGATCGAACTCGCCGGGAGGAATGTGAATGAAATCATCCCCCTTTTCGGCCTCGATCAACCGGGCCAGTTCCGCGACGTAATCGCCGGGATAGTAGTTCTCATCGGGGAAGGCTTTTTTCCAATCCACCTTTTTACCGAGCAGTTCGAGGTATCGGCAATGAACGCTTTTTGCCAGTACATCCACCTGCAAACCGGAGTCATTGACGTAAAATTCCCTTTCCACACGGTATCCTGCAGCGTCCAGGATACGCGCGAGGCTATCTCCAACGGCGGCGCCACGGGCATGGCCTATGTGCAGCGGGCCGGTCGGATTGGCCGAAACAAACTCGACCAAAATCCGCTCCCCACCGCCTATATCCGACTTGCCGTAATTTTCCCCGGCCTCGATAACGCACGTTACCGCTTCGCGCCATGCATCCGCCGAGATGCGGAAATTGATAAACCCGGGTCCCACGACTTCAGGCGGCGACGCCAAAAGCCCACCGGGCGCCTCGAAATGATCGAGTATCACCGCCGCTATTTCCCGGGGAGGACGACACGCGCTTTTAGCCATCACCATTGCGGCATTGGTCGAGAAATCCCCGAAGGATGAATCCCGGGGTATTTCCAACTGAGGAGTAACATCCGGTATATCCAACTTGCCCGCGCGGGCGCTATGAATTGCCCGGGATAAATATTCCTCTACGGAGAATCTGAGATCATTTACAACCATAGCTCTAAACAAGGTTCGATAATTCAGCGCAAAGTGCCCAATGTGAAGGAACTTCGCACTTCGCACCGAGAACTTCGCACTAATATTGTACCGACTTATACCTGTTGCGGCAAGCGCTGACTACTTGATTACACCGGTAGCGATCTTGCTTATTTTCTCGCCTACAGGGACGGGAACCCCAAAAGAACCGGCTTTTCCATAAAGCATTTCATAGACGCTCCAGTTGCTGAAGACCCGTTTTACGTAGTTTTTTGTTTCATTAAACGGTATCTCCTCGACCCATTCATCGATTTCGAGATCAGTCCTTGCCCGAGCCCATCTTTTCACGTTTGAAGGCCCGCCGTTGTATCCCGCAGTGGCCATGTACAGGCGCCCGTTATGAGTGCCTATGCCTGCGGCAACGTCGGCCAGGTAATTTATACCCATGCGAATATTGACAGCCGGATTAAAAAGATCGGTTCGACGGAAATCGGTAATTTTCAACCGCCTGGCCATCTGCCGCGCCGTCGGCGGTATAAGCTGCATCAATCCCATAGCTCCGGCGGATGAGACGACACCTGCCCGGAAATTCGACTCCTGCATTATTATCGACCAGACATGGTTGGGGCTAAGACCTCTTTCCGCGGCAAGTGTGCTCACTTGGGCCGAATAAGCGCGCGGGTATAAAATCCGCCAGTACCTGTCGTTACCTGCGGAGTAATTATCCTTATCAATATCCAGGTAACGGTATACGGCGCGCCTGGACCTGTAGTAATCGCCATACGCCTGATATAGCATGCATATCGCTTCATGATCGCTTTTGCTCAAGCCCTTGCGTTTTTCAAGCAAGCCGAGTTCCTCGACCGCAAATTCCACCAACCCCATCTGCGCCAATTCTCTCGAGCGGTCGAGCCGGTCGTCCTTTATCATCAAATTCGGCACTTTATGTGCGCGCGGTCTGGCGGTTTTTTTCGGCTCAACGGGTTTTTTCCCCAACCGCGTTCGTGCCCAGAGCGAATAATAATCGTGAGGCTTATCCTTGAGAATCGCGCGATATTGCTTTTTAGCTTCTTTATTTTCGCCTTTTTTCCCCAGCGCCCGTGCGGCCCAATATGCATTTCTGCGGCTTGTAATCTCTTTTTTCCCCTTGTGATTCACAAAGCTGTTTGCCGCTGCGTCGAATTTTCCACGCCGATAATGTATCCACCCTATACGCCATGAGATATCCATTTTCCCGGCTCTGCCTGGATATTTTTTGCGTATGGTTTCGAGGCATCGAACAGCGTCATCCCAACGATCCCATTCGCTGTATATTTGAGATACATTAAGCCACGCGCGCGGCGCCAGACTGCTGGCAGGCGTCTTCTCGGTAACGTTTTTATATGCCTGAAGCGCTTCGTTCTTCTTCTCCAACCTCCCCATGCAATGGCCGTAGTAGTAGTATGCGGTGGAAGTGAATTCTCCGACGGGTATAGTGGTAAAGAAGCTCCTGAAGGCCTCGGCAGCTTCCTTCGTCCGGTAAAGTCGATACAGGCACATCGCCCTGCGTATGGCCGTTAATCTGCCATCGTGGTTTTTGCGGTCGAATTTCTTATCTTCGAGAAGCTTTTCGTATTCCGCCAACGCCGCTTCCCATCTGGCACGCTTGTAAAGCTTTTCCGCACGGGCAAACCTTTTGGAATTCGGCATTTTATTTGCGTCGGCGCCCAGCGCCTTCAATCGCGCCGCCGCCTTGGGCGCGCTGCCCGACCCCGGACGATAAATATATATTTCCCTATACTTCCCCTTCGCATCGGATACCTTTTTCAGCGCTTCGAGACAGTTCCCTATCTTTAAAATTATCCTGGCGCGCTGGTCGCCGTGTTCGGTGGTTTTCAGCAATTTCCCCAATAACGGCAGAGCCATGTCGCACTTGCCGAGCGCAGCAAGCGTATCGCACTGAGACAGCCTGGCTTCACGGTACCGGTTCGATTTGGGATAAGTGGACAAATATATGCGCCAGGCCGCCCTGGCCTTTTCATAATCTTTCGCCCGTGTGAGACTTTCAGCGCGATAATATGCGGCATATTCCTTTAGTATCCCATTGCCTTTAAGATATTTTCCGAACCATTGGGCCGACTTGCGCCATTGCGACAGCTTGTAATTGCACCACCCGGCCAGGAAAGACGACCTCATCGAAAGCACGGAATCGGTACTTTGCTGTGCCACCAAATTGAAACGCTTTTCGGCGGATAAGTACCTGTTTCGACCAAGGTCTCCTATACCCGCTGCATATTCGACGACGAGATTGCTTCCGTGCCTACGCGCGGCCGGAGTCTGTTCCCCGGTGGATATCGATCCAGCCGGTGAAAGAAAAATCAGCAAGATTAAAACCGGGGAAAAAACGAAGGAAATCGCTAATCGTGGTGTCATCTTATGGAAAAAGGGTAGCCGTTTATCGATTTCTTTTCAACCTTTTTTTTCTTTAGCGCTTTGGTTAAAGTAATTAAGTGAAAAAACATATACCGTTGCAAAACCCGATGGTATGACTTTATACTCAATTGTCCGATAGAGTAAGGAACTTACACGATTATGGAAAAAACTATATGAGGAGAGCAAAATGAATGGAGAAACGCTTATTGTCATGCCCGATGCGTTGTATGAGCTGGTGCACCAGATTTTCCTGAAGGAAGGATTGCCGGAGGAAGACGCAAAAACCGTCACGGAGGTGCTGCTGACGGCGGACATTCGCGGAATAGACTCGCATGGAGTGGCGCGGATCGGCTATTACGTAATGAAACTTCAAAACGGTACCATAAACAAGCACCCCAATATTACAATCGTCAACGAGAACGAAACTTGCGCGCTGGTGGACGGCGACGACGGTATGGGCCCGGTGGTGGGCAAGCGATCCATGGAGATTGCCATCGAGAAGGCCGAGAAGTACGGATCGGGGTTCGTCAGCGTCAGGAAATCGAATCATTACGGAATAGCAGGCTACTACACCATGATGGCACTCGAGCACGACATGATCGGTATAAGCACTACCAACGCCGTCTGCATGGTGGCTCCGACATTCAGTTCAGAGCAAATGCTCGGCACCAACCCCATCAGCGTATCGTTTCCGTGTGCTGAAGAAAAGCCGTGGATACTCGACATGGCTACCAGCACGGCTCCGTTCGGCAAGCTCGAGATTGCCATGAAAAACAACTCAAATGTAACGCTCGGTTGGGTGCAGGACTCCGAGGGTCGCCCTTGGGACGATCCTCAGGCGCCCATAAAGGGGGGTGCGCTCACTCCACTTGGCGCCACTTACGAAATGAGCGGCCATAAAGGTTACGGGCTCGCGACGCTGGTGGACATCCTTTCCGCCGTTCTCTCGGGCGCGCTGTACGGCCCGAATCAGGAGGGGCTTACAAGGCTAAGTTCCGATCCCAGCAACGTCGGGCATTTCTTCGGAGCCATACGCCTCGACGGATTCAGGCCGGTCGACGAGTTCAAGGCGACAATGGACGACATGGTACGTGGGTTGCGCGGCGCGAAGAAATCCGCCGGGCAGGATCGTATCTACACCCACGGTGAGATCGAGTTCGAGCACGAGGAGAAGCGCCGCAAGGAGGGGATCACGCTTCATCCGCTGGTCCGGTTGGCCCTCGAGCACCAGGCTAATACCCACGACATACCCTTGCCATGGTGATTCCCGCTAGAACCGCGATTTTTTCGGCAGGTATGGTGCTACTTGCCATATTGGCTTTTTCCGCCGACGTGTCTCCCGATATTGATCTCGAAAACGCCAGGCGCATTAAAACCTACCCGAGTGGAGCGAAGGAATACCTACTAACAGACGGTTCCCGCGCCGTGGTTTGGCCCAACGGCAACACGCGCCGCACCTTGCGGGATGGAACGGTTATTCACACATGGCCTCCCGCCGGAAATAACGAAATCCTGAGGATAAAAAAGCCGGACGGTACCGTCGAGTCGAAATTCGCGGACGGCACGGAAAAGAACATGCGACCGAACGGTTCGGTAAGTTGGAGGTTCTCCGACGGACGACTTCGTGAGGAAAAGCGCGATGGAAGCGTCTGGGAAAACAGTGTGACGGACCGCGACCTGGTCGATCCTGAAGTGGTGAAAATGTCTCCCTGGCCAAGGCGCGTCAAACCCGGAGACAGGGTGGTGTTCTCGGGCGAATTACTTGAGGGCTACCACAACCCCTGGGCGTGCGTCCTGCTGTCCGGCGGAGAGCTGCGTGAATTCAAGACTGAATCTTTTATTATTCGGGGAAATCGATTCAGCTTGCCCGTAACGATGAATGACGGGCCGGGACTGTACAAAATCGAGATTATCGTTAGAGGGCCGCTGGGAAACAGGATAGCCCTTAACGTCGGCATCTGGGTGAACATCGAGCCACCGGACGAAGGTGAAAAACCAACTTTGTACCGAACCGTCGATCCCGGCGAACCTCTCCACCACCTCGAAGCGAAATTCTACAAAATGATCAATAGAGAACGGGGAAAGAGGGACATAAAAACGGTTATTTGGGACATCGAGGCTGGACAGTTGTCCCGACACATGGCCCGAGAAATGGCTTCGGAGGGCTTTTTCGGGCACATATCACCCAAATGGGGCAACATTGCAAAAAGAGCCGTCAGGCTGTACAAATGGAACTCCGCCGCACACGGACTTCCGACTTCCCCACCGGACGAAAGCGCCCCGAATTTTATCGCCGACTGCATCGTGAAATCGCGGTCTTTCGGCGGGGCCATGGTGACGCTTCTAGAAAGCCCCGCACATCGGAGAATTATCCTAAGTCCCTATTGCACACATACCGGGGTGGGAGTAAGCAGAGTAAAAAATGGAGACGGCAGAGACGTCATCATAGTCATTGCAATGCTACAATTGAACCGCCCGAGACACTCGATATCATCCAAGCCCAAGAAAATCGAAGAAGAAAAACCGTTTCGTATATATGGCCGGCCATAATTTATTTTACCAAGGTTATATGGACACGGCGTGCGGCGCCCCGACAGCTTCACTTGGCCCACGCCCATCCTTATCGGGTTATTGTTGACGAATTTGATATTATATACCAATTTATTCCCATGCAAAATAAATCCCGATTCGAGAAGCTGCGCGTCAAAGCACAGAATATGAAGAACTTCGTGTATGTTCGGCACGAACGTTTCCCCGAGCTCGATCTGGGCTTGCACGAAGAAGAATTCCTCTATCAACTGGCTAAAATCAATCCCACCAACCTGTTCCTCGGAAAATTTTCAAAAAACGACGTGGAAAATACCCTTAAGGAAACCGGCCTGTGGAACTTGTTGATCGAGAAAGGCTTTAGAAACCTCATACTTCATATCGACGCATCCAACGTTCTCGAACACCGGCTTATTATCTACGATGGGGAGATCAATTCCGACAGGCTGCTTATAGAAGTTCGGCTGAGGGAAGCCTTGTTAAGACCAAAGAAATGCTTCGTGCCAGGAATGGAACATATCCGCGACGTACCCATGATTCTGATAGACTGGCTCACGCTCCAGGATCCGACCAAGGACTTCACGCCGGACAAGCCCCGGCTCGTTCATCAGCGCAAACCCGGGTTGGGCATATTTTATGATTTTGCCGGGCTTGTGGATTTGTTGGCTAAAGCCGCCGGCAAAGAAGGTGTCATGGATATCCCCGAGCATTACCATGGCGCGTTGTTTTACTCCAGGTTCTTCCATTTCTGGGAGCCTGACATGGAAGGAAAGCTGCGGGCGATGATGCGCGACTTCGCATCGCTGCCGCTTCACAAGGCCACCTGGGCCGTTTTCCTGGATTGCTGTATAAACTCGAACACCGGAAAGGTCGACAAGTGGCAGCCGGGTGAGCAAATCAAGCCGGTTAGCGACCAAATTAAAGCATACTTCAGGCACCCGGAATATGAAGAGCAGGTAGACCGGGCAACTCGATCATTTCGTTTTCATATAGACGAGTCCAAGCTCGAAAAAGCTTTAGCGGAATATACCGACACAATATAGCTTGAAAAAAAACCGCCTCCCCGGGTTGCCGTTCCACCGAACCCTGATTCCCGGTTAATGTAAGTGAAAAAGCACCAACTGGGTGTAATACTTATAAAAAAGCTAAAAAGAGCATTCACCCAGGAGGTGCTTTATGGGGATTATAGCAGAAAAGATCGAGA